>Ga0307375_10000058_pt1 | contig 152140 bp, 132 predicted proteins | sample TR1MG_FD_202531 | JGI IMG/M metagenome (GOLD analysis project Ga0307375, IMG submission 202531) | Soil microbial communities from Risofladan, Vaasa, Finland - TR-1 | ecosystem: Environmental > Terrestrial > Soil > Coastal area > Acid sulfate soil | place: Finland: Risofladan, Vaasa... | reverse complement strand
CATGTCGTTCTGAATCGTGCCGAAGAGCTCACCAAATACACTGAAGATGCCCGATTGTGCCGGAGAGGGCAGTGCAAGAGCCACTGCGATGATCAGTGTTCCAGCCATGGCCCATTTCCAGCGAGGTATGCGGCCCGTCTTTCCCGGTTCCGAAGTCAGACCTGTCAAAGATGACCTTGATTGATAGTGCGCGCCATTGAGCATGAGGTCGCCGCCGATTTCCCGATTCTCGTTTTTCATTGCGTCACTACCTCCTGAACTTGGCCTGAAAGTTCTTCAGGGAGCGGAGCCAACTCCGCCAAGCCGCGCGGATACCGTTCGGCAAGCGCTTCGTATGCCTCAATCAGCGGAATACCCGCGCGTCTGGCCAGCCACCAACTGCGATAGGTCCGCTCTCGGGGATATGTAGTTGTGATCCAATAGTCGACCGGGCTCGGCACAATGCGGATCGCGTGTGTTGACTCGGCTTTCTCGCCGATAGCGATCAGGAAGTCCGCGCTGTGCCCCTTCTTCGGGTGGGCAAACGTCTTGATCTGGTTCAACGCCGTCTCGTTCAGATGGAGGTGATCTCTGAGCGCTCGCATATCGCCCGGCTGCTTACCGATGATCTTTGTCGTGGCATTCTTGACGATGCCCGCTCCGTGCTCGTTCGGTTTATCGGGAGTGCCGACAAAATCCTCCGGGGTCTGGCTGATCCCCCAGACGCTCGCATTGCGTTTGCGTGCGGTGCGGAACAGTTGCACAACGACACTGGCCAGGATGGGCGACTCCAGAAGCGCCCAGCACTCATCGAGCAGAACGATGCTCGGCTGCCCGGTCCAACCCGAGGCCCGGTGCGTAGCCGTATGAGCGATCAGCAGGCTCATTGCGCGTTCAAGCCGCGGATCGTCCTTCAACTTCTCTACATTGAAGTAAAGCCACGGGTTGTCGAGCTGAATCGTCGTCGGCCGGTCGAAGAGCTTCGCATACGGTCCGTCATCTACCCAGGCGCGCAGCTTGGTCGAGGCCATCTGCGCCATCGCGTTGATCTTCTGATTCCGGTCCCGGTCCTGCCAGTGCGCCAGTTCCGCGGCGAGATCGCCGAAAAGCGGAATCGGGTTCGAGCTTTTGGCGCTGCATCGCTTGTAGGTAGACGCAATCGCTTCCAACAAAACACTGTCCAGCAAATCAATGTCGAGATCGGGCGGCGTATTCTCGCCCAACATATGCCGCGTCAGGTTCTTCAAGAACGAGAGTTGATCGTTCGAGGGCTTGGCATCGCCTTTGGGCAGGTCCCAGGGATTGATCGTCTGATCGCTGTCGAGCGACATCTGAATCATCTCGCCACCCATCAGCTCGACCAGCGGCTGATAGGAGTCCCCGCGCTCCAGGATCGAAATCAGCGCGTTCGCACGCGCAGCCATTAAGAGCATCTGTTGCGCGGCCAGCGTCTTGCCGCCGCCGCTTTTCGCCATCAGAAGGCCATTCGCGTCCGAAAGATCCGGGTCGAACATCGAGTAGGGAATCAGCTGCCGGTAAGGCGTCTCGAAGAGAATCAAGGGACTTTTGCGAGTGCCTGTCCACGGCATGTCGACGGGAACCAGATCGGCGGCATTGGGAGTGAGCATGTCCTGCTCGCGTTTGTCGCTCTCTCCCATTCCCGGCAGAGTCCCGATGAAGATGCGGCGCTTGGCGATCGTCTCAACGACGGCCTTGGCGCCATTCATGTGGGTGAAGGCGTTCAGAACCTCTTGGGTGCGATTGGCAAGATCGCGTTCCGCCCGTTCGAGATCCCCGAATGTCACCGCCGGCTGAGACGTGCGCACCACAACCGACAGGCTCAGCTTCGCGGTCTTCAGAGAACTCGATATGATGTCCCTCTGCACCTGCATCAGTTGCGCCTGCGCCACTTCGGCTTCGGGATTCGATTTGAAGTTTCCGTTCGCGTCCTTCTGGGCTGCGATCATCTTTTGCAGACGCTTCTTGTACCCCTTGAGGACCTTCACCTGGTCGGGGACAACCACCTGCGCACTGATGACCACCGGAAACCCCAGAGTCGAGAACCTTTGCAACACTCCTGGAAACGTGGCGTCGGGGAGTTCCTTCAGGCTCACGACCGAGTAGAGGTACCCATCGATGTTGAGGTAGGTCTCAGTCTCGTTCAGGATGCTGGCCTCTGTCGCCTGCTCGCGCGCAGAGCGATACTGGATCAGATCCTCGCCTGGAAAATAAGGGCGTCGATCACGGCGCGCCGGGTGCTGCGAGTGCTTGAGTTCCTCGAAGAGTTCCTGCGTCGAGAGCCGGCGCGGCGAGAGATTGGCCGTCTCCATCGAGCTTTCGATGCCACGCAAGATCGATTCAAACTCTGCCAAATAGGTATCGTGTTCCCTGCGCGTCCGCTGGATCGCCTTCTTCTGGCTCAGCGTGAAGCCGCCAAGCCGCCGGTTCTGTTGCGCGGAGTGGTAGAGCTTCGCGTGGATGCGCGGGTCCCAGATGAAGTACACATGGAGGCGATTCTCGAAGTAGAATCCGCTCTCCTCTTTGCGCTGCCACATCTTGAGCCGGTGAGTATCGAGCGCCATCACTTCCGACTGCTCGGTGCGCTGTTGATTCACATAGTCCTCTAACAAAAAACCAAGGTGCTCGGAGATCTCGTACCGAAACTGAATCCGCATACTCACATCGGGCACTCCGCGGATCAGCGCTTCCAGCATCGCCTTCGCATGGTTGCGATCTTCGTCGGTTGCGAAGTAGGAGAGCACGCCCTTCAGTTCATAGCCAGCAACAAAGGCGCCATTCGTCCTCACCATGACATTGTCGCCTTGGGGCAGGTCGCGGAGCGGCAGCAGTTCGCACACGGCTGGGACCTTCATCTTCTTATCGTGTTCCGCGTAGGTCATTGGCATACGGCATTCCTCTTCTCTGCGTCGCGTTTTGCTGCGGTGCATTTCTCTCCTCGCAGTCCTTCCTCCGCAACCTTGGCAAGCAGAGCAAACTCCTGGTGGAACTTTGCTGCAAAGATGACGCTCGCAAACACAGCCCGTGCGGCCTCGGTGTCCAGATCGAGCACCACCGTTCCATCGTTGTGCGTTTTGAACGAAGCCCGCATACTTCTATTCCTCAACTTCCGTGATGTAAGGCTGCGTCAATTCCGAATCTCGCTCAAGTGCGCACCAGGCGTGCGGCGCGATAAACGACTTGATGAGGTCGATCAAATAGCCGCGAGGCTTGCCGTACTTGAACAAGATCAGGAAGGGCACGGCGAGCAGCGGCACAACAAGCTCCATGAACAGACTCAACGGCATACCCAGAACTTTCGCGTTCCCGGTGACGAAGTGACCGAGCAGGTTCATCAGCGCCGCGAGCGCAAGCACCAGGATCAGGTCCTCGAACTCGAGTCCAAGGAACGTCACCTTGGTGTGCAGGTTGCGGTGAACAGGCGTCAGATCAAGGCTCATTGTTGTCTCCTCAGATTCCATGTGCGTGCGTCACCATCGACTCGGCAAATCGAACCATCCCCGAGACCATCAAAGCGCCCATTGCGGCGATGAACTTGCGTATCCACGTGGATCCTGGGTAGATTTCAGAGACCACCCCGCCCATGTGCATCGCCATCGCCGCAAGTTGCGTAAGCGCAAAGACCGGTAGGATCACGTTGGCGATCCAGTTCACCAGATTCATCACCGCCGTCCAATAGCCGTCCGCGCTCGTTGGTCCGGCGTTCTGTACAAAGCCTTCAAGGGCGCGCAGCATTCCCGAACACATCAACGACGCGAATCCACCATAGAGAAGCTGTTCGAACTGCCCGCCCTTGCTGTAGCGATAGACTGCTCCGGCAAAGAACGCGCCGGCCATCGTCGGCATCATGACGTTCCCGGCCCAGGAGGCAAGGTTCACAACCGCACCGTCGAGACTCATCGCATCCACCTCACGCTGCCATTGCCTGAAAGAGTTTGAGCAGGCCTGTTACGCCAAGAAACCCGATTGCTGAGAAGACCAGCCGTGTCCACGGCCTGTGCCGCACATAGTTGATGACCGCCCCAACACACGCCAAACCGGCCGCCGCGGGCATGATTTGCCCCACAATGTAGTTCCAAAGGGAGCCGAGCATGTCGGTCGTTGCGTACTGGCCGCCGGAATTCCAGCTCTGGAACAACTGCATCGTTGCCGAAAGTGTCATCAGAAACAGAGCGGTGATGATCGAAGGCAACGGATTCTCTCCTGCCGCTGTATCAAGCGTTGCCTTTAGAACGAAGTAGCCGGCCAGAACCGGTACCAGCTTGGCAACGACAATCTGACTCACGAAGTTCTTGAAGACCGATTCCATGCTGGCAAGCCAACTCATCGCCACCGATCCGCTTGCCGAAGGAACAGTGATGCCCTGCGCCGCAACCCATGAAAGAAGCTGGGGAAGTGTCAGCAGAATCACAGTCCATAGCACCCACTTTCCGGTCTTGCCATTGATGTGGAAGTTGGTGCCCCCTTCATGCCGCAGGCTCACCCCCGCGGCAGCCAGCGTGCAAAATGCCGCTGGCACCGCGAGATCGAACAGCAGTTGAAGAAGGTCGGAGAGGAATTGCGGCACAGGCATCGCGTGTTGACCTCGCTATTGAATGCCCTGAGCTTGCGTGATAAAGCCCTCGGCCATGCGTCCAAGTCCGGAGATCACAAGCAGTGCAACGCCAGTGACGCCCCAACCCAGATAGCCGCGGCCACTCTTGAAATGCCACCCCGCGACGCCAAGGCAGGCGATCGCAATCACCGGGGCAATCACGTTGCAGCCCCAGTTCACGATGTTGAGGACCGTGCCTTCGACCGTGGTCGCCTGCTGGCCCTGTACTGCCTTGCCAAACTGTGGCGAAGTACCGAGGTTCTGCGCAGTCGCTACGAACGGCGCTGCGAGATTGCCGGCGAGAATAATCCCGAGCGCGAAGAGCAGGGAAATGCGTGTCCAGTTGATCGCTCCGGGATGCTGAAGGGTTGATCGAGATACGGCAGGTGCTGTCGAGCCCCGCCAGAAGGCCAATGCGGTTTTCATGAATCTCTCTCCTGGACGCGGCTGCTCGGGGCATCCGTGTCAGGAGAGAACTTGAGGCCTAATCGGGACTCGGTCAACTTGCCCAGCTGATCTTGATCGGCGTTCCGGGGCCTTCCTTTATATAGAGGTTGCAGGTTGGGAGAATCGGAGGCGCAGCCTGAGCACAGTTGGGCTGTTACTTCTCGTCAGAGACAACCGGGACGTCGAGCCGAAGATTCGATAACGACCAGCCCACCAGTCACAAATGCAGGCCAAGTCCTTGCGGTGTCACGGGCGAACCTCGAAAGCGATCCCACCCGCCGTCGCCCAAACGCCTGAAATGCTCGTCGAGAATTAGTCAAACGCACATTGACATATTGGGACCGATCATTGGTCAAACGCATCTCGACTAATTTGCGCTTCAATTAGTCAAACGCACAACGACACAACCGGAACGGTTATTGGTCAAACGCACTTTGACATATTGGGAGCGATGATTGGTCGAATGCAGCGTAACCTTGCCAAAGCGCATTTGCGCGAATCATCAGGCATCGGCCGGCCCGGAAGATGGTTTTCGGCACCGGTCCCGAGGAAGGCGTATCGAATCACCGAACGGGGAAGGCTGAATTCAACCAATTCTGCCACTGAGTGCAACGGAATCCAGCCACCTTCGGCGTTTGCCCATTGCCGCTGGGAAAGAGTATGCAACGTATAATCAATGCCGGAGGCATGCGCTGCGCTGCCGCGGTTCGGTCAGTACGTTGTCCGGCCTCAGGCTCTGGGAACTAATGCGAGGCACCCGAAGGAACGGAAAAGGCCCGATCTCTGGGCCGTCCACCGGAGTGCCTCGAAGTGGGTCCAGGGAGCGCGTAGCGCCTACTCGCCCTTTTTTGGCGTTGCAGGGTCAGCCTGGAGAGTTCGAGGATCGAGGGGACGAGTTTCTACAAGGGCTTGATTCCATTCTGATTGCGCTCTCTTGACGCCCTCTTCCCAAGAGCGCCGTTGATTTGACCTAGTCTTATTTGTCGTAGCTAAACTACGACTAAACAGATCAAATCAAATTGACAGATATTTTGAGAATATGCATATAATCGTAGTATGGCTACGACTAAAGAGAACAAACTAAGAACACTCCATGCCCGCCTGATACCTGGAGCCCCGCTAGCCTCGGAAGAATTGGCGGCTTCAGGTATATCAGCCGATCTTGCGGTTCACTATGTTCGCGCGGGATGGCTAAATCGATTAGCGCGAGGTGTCTTCTCTCGGCCAGGCGAGACCTTATCGCTCCAGCCAACGTTGCTGCTGCTGGAGCACAAGATAGAGGGACTGCATGTTGGCGGCAAATCGGCGCTAAGCTGGTACAACGTGCGGCAATACGTTTCGCAACAGGAAGTGCTTCACCTCTACGGATGGGCAGCTACACAGTTGCCCACCTGGTTCTTGCAACAGTTTCCCTCCGAGTATCATCGGAAACGTTTGTTCAAAGAACAGCCAAGCGCGATGCTACACGTCACACCTTTTGAGAATCGCGCCGGCGCGCCGCGCGTGTCGTCACCCGAACGTGGCTTGCTGGAGCTGCTCAGTGAGGTCGGAGTGCGCCAACCCTTGCAGGAGGCACGTGAGCTGATGGAAAGCACATACAACTTTCGGGCTGACGTATTGCGTGATCTCTTAAGGTCCTGCACCAGCGTCAAGACGGTGCGCCTCTGTCTACAGCTGAGCCGTGAACTCTCCTTGCCGTGGGCAGCAAAACTTGATCCCCAAAAACTGCCCACTGGCAGCAAACGCGCCTGGGTATCTCGCTCCACAAATGGCCTGCTGGTGCTCAAACCATGAATCAGATCTATTTCGATACCGCGAGAATGATGACGCAGGTTGCCCCATTTGTGTTTACGGACGAAATATTTGCTCTGAAGGGCGGCACGGCCATCAACCTTTTCATCCGCGACATGCCCCGACTGTCCGTTGATCTCGATCTGGTTTTCGCCGACTATACCCTGCCGCGCGAGCGGGCATTGGAGCAAATCACAACGGCGCTCCGCCAATCGGCAGAACGCCTGAAATCCCAAGGCTTCCAGACCCACACAGTTCCCGCAATGGACGCAAGCGAAACTAAGCTCCTGGTTCGTCGCGGCAATATAGAAGTCAAAATTGAAGTCAACTTCGTAATGCGCGGCACCTTGCATCCAGTCCGTGCTGCATCGCTTACCGCAAAAGCGCGCGAAGCTCTGTTGGCCGACCTGGAACTACCCGTCGCATCGCTGGAAGATGTCTATGGTGGCAAGCTCGTTGCCGCTCTGGACAGACAGCATCCACGCGATCTGTTTGATGTGATGCAGCTTTTCGCTCACGAAGGCATCACTCCTGGCATCCGCCGCGCATTCGTTGTGTATTTGGCAAGTCACAATCGCCCCGTTCATGAAGTGTTGTTCCCCATGCTGCGCGACATCAGCCAAGACTATGAGCGTACATTCAAGGGCATGACCGCGGACCCGGTTGCCCTGCCTGAGCTGTTGGCCGCACGGGAACAGCTCATCCGCCAGCTTCACGAGGGCATGGACAAAAACGAGCGCAAATTCTTGCTTTCTCTGGTGCAGAACACGCCCGACTGGGATCTCTTGGGTTTTGCCCACCTCAAAGAGCTGCCTGGTCTCCGATGGAAACTCAGAAACTTGAGCCAACTGGCAAAAGCAAACCCCAGGAAATTTAACCAGCAAGCCAAGGCGCTTGCCGATTTGCTAGGGTAACGACAGCCACTTCCAAGCCGTCAGTCAACACTCCATTGCCAGCTGGATCGATAGATATCGCGACCATCGAAAGTCAAATGCGTCCACATGGCGCGTTTAGGATCCCCACCGAGTTTTACACTTTCATGCATCACGTCATAGACGGGCTTCGAGATATACACGGCCGACTGGCTGTCAGTAATTGAGCTCAGCTTCGCCGCATGATTGGCCGCACTGCCAACCCAGACGAGGTCGTTGTCATTTCGGACTCCTATCCGAGCTGCTCGCAGAACGCTTGAATCAATTCCCACGACATGGCGCACCTGATATGCAGCCTTCCCATACTGTGAGACGAGTCCTAGATTGACAATATTATTGACCGCCCAGGTGATCTGGAGACTAGACTTTGCAGCGCTGGTATTTTTCCGATCACCAATGAAGACGGCCATTATCCGGTCTCCGTCGTAAGCAGTTATACTGCCTCCGTTCGCCTTGATGATCCGAGCCGCGCATACCAGATACGACTTATAGACTTCGGCCGCGACGTTAAACATCTGTTGGTCTACCATCACCGTTGAATCGGCGAGGTCAGCATATAGAACGGTAGCTGCCAACTCGGAGGCATGGTTTCCGTGTTGGACGTCTTCTGGATCGGGTACCGTCCTACCCTTCCGCGTTTGCCACTGCGCTGAGAATATCTCCTCAACCTCGACTTCAAGTTCGTCCCTTAGACTCATTGGGCGCGCCTCCTCAGAATCACGGTGTCTTAGCATATAGTGTGGGATTGAAAGGAATCGGTGCTCTGTGGATTTTGACCGTTCATGGAACCTCTTGGAATCAATACAGGGACACATTCGAGCCTTCGACACGAAGGCCCAGCTGGCGATCGGCATCAACGGCGTTCTGATTGGGTTCCTGATTTCGGAGTTCGCGAAGACCGCGGAGTTCGCGGCTCTTGGGTTCCAGTGGCGGTTGGCCGGCGTTTTCGTGGCGACAGGTCTCTCTGTCCTGTGTTCACTTGCTGCCATCGTTCTCGGAGTTCGGGTGGTTCATCCCCAATTGAAGCTGGATCAGCCCCCTTCCAGGTTGTTCTTCTGCCATATTGCAGAGGATTTTGGAAAGGATTTCGTTCGGGCTGGCGCGTCTCTCGCATCGCTCTCTGACGAAGCGAGTCTGAAGGACGTTGCGAATCAAATCGCGGTCAACGCCTATGTCTGCAATACAAAAGCCAAGCGCTGTAGGCCGACCCTAATGGCAACTGCACTGGCTTTTTGCCTCTATGCGATTTCGATTTTTCCATTCGCCAGCATGGCCCTCAGCGCTTCGCGGATTCCAAACCAGTCACCTGCACTCAAACTGGGGAACCGATCTCTGCAACTGTCAGCAGACACTCCGCTCATCGCTCCTGCAGTACTGGCTGGCTCGTACGCAGTTCCCGTCGGAACGGTCATCGGTGCCCTAATCGCTCTCGGTGGAGTCGGAGTCACTCTTTGGGGCAGTCGTCGAAACGCGAAGGAACAGAATGGGCTTGCATCGCGCATGAAGCTCGCGGATTTCCGGGAGAGATGGATCAACAATTTGCGCGACGCAACCTCGGAACTGGTAAGCGTATTGCTATCGATCCAAAACATCTCCCAACCCGCAACGATGCAGAGAGCATTTGAACTAGCGGCAAAAACGAAGCTGCTCATGAACAAGACCGATGTCCATTACTTGGAGTTGATCTCTTTGTTGAAAGCGATCATCAACAATGACAACGCTGCGTCCAGGTTCAAACTCGCCGCCGATCTCGGAAATGTAGTTCAGGACATACTTAAAGCAGAGTGGGGCGTTTTGAAGCGTGACCTCGAGTACCAGCCTCCGAAAGTTAGGCAGTAATTCTCGCGTATCCCGAACCTAGGCATGATTGCAGTGCATGACTTCAATTCTTGACATTCGCGAGATTGGTGAGCGGGAGTAGATCCTTCGTATTTGCGTCAATCAACATCAATGCCCAGACGGTCAAGAATCGGCTGCAGATCCTCACGATTCTTAAGCACGATTTGATTATGTTTTGAGCGCCCAACGGGACTATACAGGGGCAGCTGCTGAAGAAGGTAGAGCAGCAGTGCTTCTCGGGTTGCGATCCGGATGCTGCCGTCCAACATTCCGTAGTCGATGGCGATCGCATTTTGTTGACTTTCGGAAAGGTGTGGAGCTGGAGCAACGACCACATTGACGCGGGAGTGCCAACATTGGTCTGCACCTGGGTCGGCGCCTTGGTCGACTTCCTGTGCAACTTCAGTGATTCGCGATAGTACGAAATCCCGGAAGTCCTGATGCCTGTAACAGAATCCGCGCAGATGCCAGCGCACCCCATCAAAGACGATTGCGTGAGGACTTATGGAGCGGACCTCTGGGTCTGGGTGATGCATGGACTGATATCGGATCGCGATTTTGGAATTGGTTCGGATCGAAGCAAGGGCTTGTCTCAGAATACGGCCTTCGATTCGCCTGGTTGGTAGTCGAACAACTCCATTTGGCGGATACCAGCCAAGAAACGTGGATTCCTTGGGCAGCATTCCCCCTTCGACCTGACGAACAGAGTTCAAGAAGGAATATGCGCTTAGGGGTTCAATCAGTGGGCGAAACGAAGGGCCAGTCACATACGCCTTCTGCTGCTTGTCGTAAATCAAGTTTTGTGGCGCAAGTTTCTGATATGAAGCCAGATCCATTGAGGCTTGCGGAACTGAGATACCGAAGTAAGACGTTAAATCTCCGCGATTGAGGCGGCCATCCCACAGAAGCCTGAAGTCGATGAACTCGAAACGGCGTTCTTGGCCCCAACGTCGAGGAGTGGGAGTTCCAACATGCTTTTCCACATCATTCATATGCCATATCAGTATACTTACTTTACCCGTATAGTTTTTTTACGGTAAAATGCAGGTATCGAGTCGGGTAACCGGCGTCGGAATTTCTGCGGACTTGGGGGGCGGATCAGATGGCGACAAGAACTTGGAACAAAGATCGCGCTAGAAAACGGATTGATGCGCGATTGACGGAACTGCCGGCGAAGGATGTCGAGATCCGGGAGTATGTGCGAGATACAGACCTGACGGGTCTACCGATGAACGTGGCGTATCGGGTGGATGGTGTTCAGCTTTACGCAGACATCCTTAACTTGTCAGAGATGCTGAACGTGACCAGCTACGAAGGCGAGACTTGCCACAAACGCACTCTAAGGTTTCTCAACCTGCACTATCGTGCCGTGTACCGCATTTTGCAGCGAACAGATGCCATCTTCGTCGACTTCCACAATCAGCGTCTTCACTCAGTCGTGGCCAAGCCCTACGATTCTGAGGCAGCCAGAATTCGGAAAGCCGTTGCCATCGCTCAGTTGATCATCGACGTCCTGGCACAAACGGGTGAAGATGCTGACCACCCCGCTGCCAAGGTACGAGTTGGCATCGATACTGGCAAAGCTCTTGCTGTGAATAATGGTCGGCGTGGCCACCGTGAACCGTTGTTCCTTGGTGAGCCAGCGAATCATGCCGCGAAGCGCGCGATGGGCGGGGGGCGGACTGGAATCTATCTAACGAATAAAGCCCGCAAGACGATATCACTAGCAGAAGTCCCGAATGAGGACTCGACCGCACTCTCACCCGATGAAATTAAGGACTGCCAGGAGAAGGCAAAACTCGGTGTAACCGCCGACGAGATCGTCAAAGAGTGGAAGGATGATCTCGCTAAAAATCCGATCGGCGCGTTTGAGTTCTCCGCTCACACTCCGCCGTTCTCTACGCTTGATCTCGAAACGCTCTCTGCGAAAAACTCGCGACGCCAAGACGGCGCGATAATCTACGCGGATTTGGATGGATTCACGGCGTACGTCTCGAAGAACATCGGCGACGATAAAAAGGCAAAACACGTCGTTCGTGTGCTTCACGTTCTGCGCAGCGAACTGGATGCTACGCTGCATACAGACTTCGCTGGGCGGAAGGTACGTTTCATCGGCGACTGTGTACATGGCTTGTCCGTGGAGGGAACAGCACTGACGACCGACGAACAGGAAACGATTAGTAACCTTACGCTCTGTTCCGCGGGTATGCGCAGCAGCTTCAACTTGGCACTTGAAAAGTTGAAAGAAGACGGTTCCGATGCTTCCGGTCTCGGGCTTCAGATTGGATTCGAGTTCGGCCCTATCAATGCGACTCGACTAGGTATGAAGGGCGAGCTTGTCCGGTGTTCGGTAAGTCGAGCTGTTCTGAAAGCCGAGGAGGAGCAGGGCCGTTGTAAGGCTGATGAAACTGCAATTGGACCGACGGCATACACTAAAGCCACTCAAGCTGTAAGAGATGTCTTTGGAACAGGGCGTAAGCGAGCTGGACTGGACTATTCGACTTGTGTTGAAGAACTCTCCAACAAAAATGACAAGTCAGCAAAGGCCGCTAGGGAAATGGAAAGGAGCCTCCTGAAACCGGCCGCAAATGTCGCCGCCTCTGCCTATGCTTTTCCTGCGCGACGGACTGGTCCAACTAAACCGGACGGATTCGCATGATCTGGTGGGTTGAGAATCCAGAGCGAAGCGCTCAAGAGAGATTGGCCATCGAGAACTTGGCTGGATCTGTCGATTGGCTGCAACTCGTCGGTTTGCGATTGGATGGAACTCATCTCTGCTGGGACGCCGACATCGTGAGCTCTGGACGGACCTATCCCATCACGCTCCGGTATCCGGATCATTTCCCCGGCTCTCCTCCATTGGTCTTTCCGCGCGGCGTTGAAGAGCGCTGGTCATTCCATCAATACGGTGCTGGAGGAGAACTTTGTCTTGAGTTTGGCCCTGACAACTGGCACCACGATCTAACTGGGGCGGAGATGCTTCGAAGTGCGAACACGCTCCTAGCAGGAGAGGACCACTTCGTGGCCGGAGGTCCGGAGGTAGGGTCACGGCACAAGGAGAGCCTGGGGCAGCAACTCCGGGCCCGCTCGAATCGCATATTTATTCCGTTGGGTGGGCTGGAGATACTTGCTAGTCTCGGAGAGTTTGAGACTCTTTCTGGGACAGTTGTCGTCATGTACCGCAAGGGAACCCGAACATTTGTATTGACTAAGATTGGCGAAGGCGAGACAGAATGGAAGGCGGAATCGCCTCCAGTCATGCTGACCAGTAACTTCAGCCTGAACACGAAGCTTGTTCGTTGGCCCAGCACAGTCGATGTGCCGCAATCGGAAGAGATATCTGCTTTCCGTGACGAATTCCAGGGTATGGGTGTCGATACAAGCGGATGCGAGTGTCTGATTGTAATCAAGGGCTCCGAAGTGGTCGCCTTCGATTTGGCATTATCCGGCAACGTTGGGCGTCTTGCAGTCGTTCTCGAGAAGCAGTCGACTTCACGTTTAGACAAAGATCACGTCGCGTTGGCCAATCGAAAGGTCGCGATCGTGGGTTGTGGCTCGCTGGGCAGCAAAATCGCAACGATGCTCGCGCGAAGCGGCGTGAGTCAATTCGTTCTTGTCGACGACGACATTCTGCTTCCAGAGAATCTGGTTAGGAATGAACTAGATTGGCGCGAAGTGACCATGCACAAAGTTAATGCTTTGGCTGACAAGCTTCAATACGTGCACCCAACGGTGGTCTGCAACCGTTATCGGAGAAGCCTCGGAGGTCAGGAGTCCGGTACCAATATCGAAACGCTCATTGAGGTTCTGGCCAACTGCGATCTACTCATAGACGCTACTGCCGACTCACGAGCTTTCAACTACGTCGGCTCCATATCGAGATTCGCTCGTCGCGCCATGATTTGGGGCGAGGTATTCGCGGGCGGATTCGGCGGCTTTATTGCACGTTCCCGGCCAAACATTGAGCCAGACCCGGCGAGTATGCGTCAAAGCATTCTCCATTGGTCTAACGAACAGGGACAACTCGTCGGTAGGGCGCCAGGACGGTATGAGGGGAACGAAGAAAAACCCGCAATCGCAGATGACGCCGAAGTGAGCGTCATCGCTTCTCATATGGCGTTGTTGGCAATGGACACGTTGATACCTCGGGAGCCTTCATCCTATCCTTACAGTGTGTATATGATTGGTATACGAGCGGGGTGGATATTCGACCAGGCATTTGAGGTACGACCGATAGACGTTGGACCGCCGCTTGAAGAAAATCAAAGCGAATTCAGCGATGAAGATAAACGAACTGAAATCGAGCGTGTACTTAAGTTGATTGCTGACTACCCCAATGCAAATACTGCTGCCAGCTAGTGTCGCCGAAACAATCGTTCTGGAGCTCCGCAGATGCGGAAAGCGCGAAACGGGAGGTCTTCTTTTCGCGGAGCACATCGGTGGAGATACATTCAAAATCATCGAAGTCACAACGCAGCAGAGCCGCGGTACGGTAGCGGAATTTATCCGCGACCCGGCGCAGCACAAAGAGCAACTTGAGGCATTTTTCGAACGTACAGAGGATGACTGCTCGCGCTTCAACTACTTCGGAGAGTGGCATTCACATCCGTGCTTTGCTCCAGTTCCCAGTGGACAGGATCTTCGCACGATGCGCTCGATAGTGGAAGATCCAGCGGTAGGCGCGAACTTTTTGGTGTTGATGATTATTCGGCTTAACGGCAACTCAGGACTAGCACTATCCGCCACAATCTGCGATGGCCGCGGAGTCTATCAACCGGCATCGGTATTTGTAGAGGTACGGTCTGAAGTTCCGCAACAGCGACGCAGGATCAGAATTTTGTGATGCTTAGATGTGTGTGCGAACACCAAGTCTCTCTATAACCTTCCGAATCTCATGACATGGGGCAGTGAGGCGAGCAGACAGGTCCTCGGGCTTACCCGGCGCATACGAGACAAGCGTTAGGCCATTGACGTCCGATGGCAGCTTCAGGTCCGGAACACGCGGGTGAACAAGGATGGCCCGGTGCCGACTCAAGTGGCCCATAAATAGTCCGAGCTCGAAAATAACATTGTCGCGAACTGTCGGACGAGAGCTATTACGGCTGTCAACAATATCGTCAGCTTGCGCAATTGCCACGGCGAAGTCCGATTGCATTACAGCGTTTTCCAACGCTTCTAGGGTGTACTGGCCCGCAAAGAATGTTCCGTGAGCCCACACTGTGGGCAGGGCTGTTCGTTCCAGCTGAGTCGCTACTTCATACGCAATCTTGAGAGCTTCCGCAGATGAGATTATGAAAAGGCGGGGCGACTCATTCGGAGGCGTCAAGAGGTCATTACGCTCGAAAAGCCTTCTAGAGAGCACCCGTGCGATCGGCAGCCAGATTTGTGGAAAGTCATTACCGATAGCCATCAGGTCGGCACTACTCACCTTAAGAGAAACGACTATGTCTTGCGCGACTACAGTAGCTGATCGTTTCTGTGACGGCTCGATCGCGGCCATTTCACCGACGTGCTGTCCAGCAGCGCGCGTATTGACCTGGACACCTTTGATGATGATTGCGACAGAACCTGAAAGCAAAAGGTATAGATCATTATCTTCTCCGCCTTCTTCGATCAGCTCGTTTCCGGCCACTACCTCGTGGAGAATTCCAGCCGAGGCAAAACGTTCCGCGATTGCCGAGTCGCCGCAAACGAATTCCTGGCGCAGCAATGCAGAAATCAGGTTAGATCTGCCAACACCTTCGAATCGCTCTCTCATTATCCAATGATATCGGAATCTCGTCATTAGCAAGAAAATCCGCACTTGTGACGCTTCCGGCCATTTCGAAGCGCCGATGTCTCAATCACCTGGTTCAGGGAGATTTTGTGTCCATCGGATTCATCTATGGCGATTCGGCACGCGTTGATGGTCTTCTGCCGCTCCCATGGCGTTTCGCTCAATTCAGGGAATCTGAACGAGCCCTCCGACCGGATCGCAGGTCATTCCCAGGCTGTGTTCCTCGCAATCTCAGCGGCATGCCCACGTTTCTTTGAAGATTACGTAGGCATGGACAAGAACGATGCCACAGCCGAGCTGGTCCTGAGCAACATCGAGCCGCCGGAGTTCGAATGCGGCAGTCCCCCATGCTGGTTAAGCCTCAATGACCTCGAGGCCCTCGGCTTTAAGGTCCTGAACCCCTAGCCTGGCCGCTTGACGGTGACCCTGGGGAACAGAACCTTCAGCGAAGGATATTTCGAGATGCTGCTCAGGGTAGGTGACCGGATCGCCGCAACAGCGCGGGCGAAGATTGAGCCGATGCGGCTTCGATGTTCAGGAAGGCCCCACGATTGGTGATCGTCGCAAACCGCATAGAGAAGAAGCAAGTGGGGGACGCAGCGGACGACACAAGCTGGGACATTGTTGATCCAGGAAGGGGCTCGGGCCAAGGACCAATTTACAACCTTCTGGCGACCTGCAACCGCTTGCCAGTCCACCTACCTGGAGGAGAATGCCCTGCAAAGAACCCCGTCTGTTGAAGTCTAGGGGCAGCCTTTGCGGAACGAGAATTGGTCAAACGCACAATGACATATCGGGACCGATCATTGGTCAAACGCGTCTTGACCAATTTGCGCTTCAATCAGTCAAACGCACAACGACACAACCGGAACGGTTATTGGTCAAACGTTCCCCAAGAGGCCGCACAGATTCGGCCACGGTTAGAACCTGAAAGGTGTCTGACACAGCACCCGACAGTTGGCTCGTTGCGGCCACAATACTCGGCCGCGCGAATCCGCAGGCGCACAGAAAAATGCCCCGGTTCTGACGCCGGGGCATTGCAGGCGGATGACACAAGCCTATTGGCCTGCTACTCTGTGCAACCCGGTCTGGCTCTCATCATGCCTGGTGAAGACGATGTAGATCTTGGTATCGGCCGGGACCGAGACCACGACATGGCTGGTGACACTCAGGCTCATCAGTTCGGAGTCGCCTTCATTGCCGACGTTCTCCGCCACTCTTTCGCGCAGAAGGTCTCCTTCAGATAACGCGGAACTCGAGTTGTTGCCGACCAGCATCGCGGCCAAGGAGCCAACGCCAGACGCAGCCCGGATCAGGAAGTTCTTCCCCGTGTTCTTCCCGTACACGGTTCCTTTGATCGGCCCGAGATCGAGCCCCGCGCCGATGGCCTCAATCTTCTCTCGTTGCCCGTCCAGCAACTCGATCTCATCGAACTTCACCCCGACGAATCCGGACCTGTCAGCCTGTTGCAACTGGCCGTAGACGCGAGCGCCGGCCGGGACAACGATGCGATCACCGACCGCGTAGGTGTATTCGACAACGGCCACAACCGGAGCCTGGACCGCACTCGAAATCTGCGTTTCGAGCTTCGCCTCAATCCGCGCCCCTGGCGTCATTTCCAGCACCGGCGCTGCATCCGCCGTTGTGTGATTTGTAGTGTTTGAAGCCTGTGACTGGGCTGGGGCGCGCACAAATACCAGCGAGGCCTCCCTCAAAGCATTTTGCGATTGCTGCGTCTGAACGGAAGAAGCGTGGTTGGCTTCGCCATACGGCTGTGGCTCCTCCCATTTCTGCTGCGTGTCGGAGAACGATGGGATAGCGCCCAAGGAGTTGGCGCCCGATGTGTTGGCACTTGGCGCGCTCCCTGCGCGGGGCTTTGCAGGCAATGCCGCTCCCGCGCTTCCCCCTGCGCCCGGCGCCGGAGTACTCGTGCGCTTAATGTCGCCTGGATGAACCTGCCCGTTGGTATTTTCCTGGACGTCGTTGCGTACGGTCTCCATCAGAGGCGTGACGCTCCCCTTGGATTGGCCTGGGGCTTGCTGCTGTGCCTGATCATTTGCCTTTTTCCCGGTCGCCTTCTTCATCGAAGAAGAATGGTTGACCAAAGTGGTAAAGGCAAAGAAGAGCACGGCAACCAGCAACCCGCCGCCCAGTAGGATCAGCTTGCTCTTTTCGATACCGGGTTTGCCGTTGAGACCTTCCCTCGTTGCATGGCCTCCGGCTTGTTGCGTATCCGCACGGCCTTCAACCAGCACGGGCTCAGCTGGGACCGGAGGCCCCTGACGAGGAGATTCCGCCGGTTGTCCTTCAGCAGACTCCTCGATTTTTACGGGGGCGATCCTTGATCCATTCGTTTCGTTGCTATTCATGGCGTCTCCTTTGTACCGGGCCTGGGCCTACCGGGCTCCGCCGGCGATGGGCGGTGTAAATGGCAGACGGATCAGAATGGGATGGTCCACTTGGTCGGCCTGTGCAATCTGGAGGTAGAGCTTCTCCGTCGATTGCTTGAAGTTCGGGCGGTCGAAGACTACGACTCCATCGGCGCGTGCGCCCGCTTCGATCCGTGTTGCGCTCAGGCGGTAGTCGCGAATCAGAAGCTGATCGGCGGTTAGGTGGGTTCCTTCCTTCTTCTTCTTCTTGACCGCGCGCCCGCTGATCTGGATTTGCGGCGGCACAACCTCCACCGGCTGATCGGATGCATTGAGGATTGAGAATGAAACAACCGTCTCGTTGCTCCATTGCCGGATGTCGCCGAGTGAGGTTTCAATCTGCTTGCCCTCCCATTTCGTCCAACCCGGAGCATTGATGCGCATCTGCTGCTCATACTCTTCGTCGACTGCCGAGAGCGGTCTCGCTGCCGCGGGAAGTCGTGGCGAAGCAGGGGATGGCGGAGTACCTGTGAGTTCCACTTTCGCGTGTTCCGCGCCTGCACCGGCAGGAATCAGGAAGCTCCTGGAAGTGCGGTATTCAATCAAGAAGTCGACCGGAAGTGCAGACCCCTTTCCGGCAACACCGTCGCTGACCAGCTCAAGCGTCACATGCTGGCCGGATTTGGTCGCGATCAAAAGGTTCGATTCAGCAGCCTCTCTCGTGATCGGCTTGACGTACACATACTCTGGCTCGCCTTCGTTATGTTCCGCCTTGAAGGAACCTGGACTGCCGAGGATCACCGACGTGATCTCTTCCGGCATGTGAATCACTGACTCGAACTCCGGCCGCAGGTGCAGCGTCGTCACCTCCGACGGGTTGATGGTGATTGTTGCGACGCGCGGCTTTACCGCATCATCAGCGGCGAGCAGACGCAGTGAATAGAGGACTGCTATGGGAACCAGCCAACGAAGTCTCATATGGATTCACCTCCTGTGAAATGAATTTGCAGCGAACTTGCGCGCCAGGTAGCAGCGCCGCACCGCCTCGACGTAAGCGATGACCTCCTGGTTGTTGTAGTCGAGTTGCCTCTTCCCAACCCATCGGTCTCCGGCGTAATAGGCCGCGGCCACGAGCCTCAGATCGCCGTGGAACTCCCACATCAGCGTGGTCACATAGCGTGTTCCCGCCGCAATGTTCTGTTCCGGATCGAATGGCCGCGCCGCGCCAAAGCGCCGCGCCGTAGCTGGCATCAACTGCATCAAGCCCAGAGCGCCCTTACTGGACACGGCGCGGGGATTCCAGCGCGATTCGACATCAATCAACGCGGCAACCAGCTCCACAGGCACGCCGTAATGGCTGGCGTAGTGCCGTACATAACTCTCAGCGAGAGCCGTGTTTGCCTGTCCCCAGCCAGACTGCGGAGCAAGCAGCAGAAGCGCAAGAAGCCATTTCATAGGGCGGGGCCTCCTGAAAGCCTGAGATCCTGCGCATAGCGCGCCCCATCGACCAGCAGGCTTTGGAATCCTTCGCGTAGAAGAAGATGGCGGCGGTCCTTTTCCGTCTTGGCCAGGAAAGGCAGCAGCACGTCCCGCTGGTCCTCCGTTACGTGATCGGCGCCCAGCAATTGCAACGCATTGGCGAAATCGATCATCTCCGAGACCGAAGGCGGCTTCTCCAACGAATAGTTCCGGAAGGAGCGCGCAATGCCGGCGATCTCACGATGAAACTCAGCGCTGGCTCCCGGGGTGCGGCTGGCGATGATCTCCGCCTCACGCTCCGGCGTGGGATGCTCGACCCGCACATACAAGCTGCGCCGCCGGATCGGGTCTCCCAAGCGCCGTTCCTCATTACTGGTGAGGACCACGAACGGAATACTTTTGGCCTCGACCGTCCCAAATTCAGGAATCGAGAGCTGCCAGGCTGAAAGGATCTCAAGAAGCAAAGCCTCAAAACCTTCGTCCACCTTGTCGATTTCATCGATCAGCAGCACGCAGGGCTTCTCGCATTCGAGAGCCCGCATGAGCGGTCCAGGCCGAAAGAAATCGCGGCCCTTGAGGTTGGCCTGCAACTCACGCCAGCTCCCCGCCTTTCCAATCGTGCCCTGCCCTTTTGAGAACTCCATATAGAGCCGCTGAAGACTTTCATCGAAGCGGCCAATCGCCTTGTCCTCTGTGACCCCGCGGTAGCATTGAAGCCGTTCGATATGCGTACCGGCCGCCTGTGCAACCGAAACGGCGAGCTGCGTCTTGCCACTCCCCGCAGGCCCTTCGAGCAGCAATGGTTTTTGCAACTTGGCAGCCAGAAAGACAATTCTGGTCATCACCGGATCGATGAAGTACCCAGTTGCCTTCAGCCGGTCCATCAGGTCGTCGAATGACTCAAACATCCCGTCCCCCTTTTCGTCGGTGACAGGATCGTTCAGGTTGGCAACTCGGTCAAATTCATACGCAACGTCCTCCACGCGACCGGTGTCTTGGCCCAGACCAAGTCCACTGAAACCCGAACACACCCTCAACTGGCCAGTGGAACGGTTTGTGTGCCCTCGGATTCCTTTGCTGCCCGCTTTTGCTTTGAAGCCTGCCGACTACCTTCCAGCTTCTCCAACGCATCCTGGACATCGGTTTGCGAGACGATGGCGTATCTTTCAAAGACACTGCGAGTGCGCCATCCGCCGATCTTCATGATTACGCCTTCCGCAATTCCAGCGCGCCGGAAGTTTCGAGCGGCCGTCCTGCGAAGATCATGAAAGAGCAAGCCTGGCACGCCTGCTGCGACACGTGCCTTCTCCCATGTCCCGCGGAAGTCGCAGACTCTTTTCCCGCTTGGTCTAGTAAAAAGGTGGTCCTCTTGGCGCTTCCCCTCGACGCAAAGCATGAAGAGACCGTGGACCGATTGTGTCATCGTGACCTCACGGCCATCTTTGTTCTTCGTGGTCCCTGGATGAAGGCGAATGACCTTCTGCTCAAGATCTACTTGATTCACCTTGAGTCGCAGCAATTCACTTACGCGCCATCCATATGTAGATCCAGCTTCAACAAGCGCCTGGAACCAAAGCTCTTGACAAGACTCCAGAAGCTTCTCGTATTGGCCATCCTCCAGAAAACCCTGACGAATATTGTCCTCGGCAAGTCTTGGAAATCGGGGGATGTAGAAGAGCTTGGGCGGTGTTGCATCGTGGCCCAAATGAAACATACGTTTCAACGCCGCGAGTTCCCGATTGATGGTCGCATTCTTGGCGCCCTCCTGTTGCCGGTGGTCTACATATCGATCAAGGAGATCGCTCGTGACAGCGCTCGGTTTCACCAGGCCGAAGAAGGGCTCAAGATGCAACCGCCATCGGGCTTCCGCATCGTCGAACGAAGCTTTTCCGTTGATGCGGTAATCGCGCAAGAAGTCCTCTGCAAGTTCTGCAATCCGAACTCGTTCGACATCGGGTCCAACAAACGTCCCTGTAGATACCTCCGCGAGCCGTCGCCCAAGGATTTTCGTGGCCTTTCTTTTGTCCGAAGTGCCGGAGGATTCCCGGTACATCTTGCCGTTCCGGTAAAACTGTATCCACCAAATCGAGCTTCGCTTCTGCTGGTAGATTCGTCCGGACCCACGAGGGCGACTCATTTGGCCCTCCGCAGAGCATGAAGTGCCTGGGGAGCCGGAACCGAAGCAACCGGAATCGGCCGCCAATCGATAGAATCGCCAACGTGATGTTTGTTCCCATCTATATAGGCATCGAGATCGCGCACATCCAGGAGGAAGGGGCCACCTTCCTGGTCCTGAAGAAACGGGATGATCGCATCCTGAATCAGGCGTCTCAGTTTCCATTCGCTCATCGAGAGATAAGCAGCTGCCTGCTTCGTACGCAGCAACCTTCCGGTCTGTGTCAATGCTGTAGCCATAACGAGTTCCTCCTCAGTCAGGGAAAGGCGTAGCCGTACGTCGCAATCTGGCGCGAACATGTGGCCGGATCATGGGGCCGACTTCGTCTTCGGTCAAATCGGCTGATGTTTAATGCAGAGGGCGGAGGGGATTTGCTGGCCGAGTGAGTTGCCGCGCCGTAGAAGATTGAGGGGCAGATCGGCGTGATGGCGAGCGTTCTTATGTCTTCGCTTGGCAGACAGAGTGCCTGCACCAGGGATCGGGCACGGCCTGTGGTCTTCAATCTTGCTGCAGTGGAAATGCCTCTTAGGAATGGAGGCTTTGGATGGGCGCTAACCCAAACTTTTTGAGTTCGAGCATAGTTTGAGCATAGTGGGCAACATTTATGATCGCCTGGTAGCCTGTAAGTGATTGATTTTATTGGTGCCGGGAGGGGGGGTCGAACCCCCATGACCTTGCGGTCGGCGGATTTTGAGTCCGCTGCGTCTGCCAGTTCCGCCATCCCGGCTTGGGTGGTGGGCATGATCAGTATCGCACAGGCGACCTGCGTCTGCCAGTGGTTCGGCGAGCCGTGATCACTCCTCCTGGTGCAGCTTCCAGAGGATTTGGCGGAGCATGCCGAGCCAGAGTTCGGCGTCGCGGGCGCTCAGATCCATGCGGCGGACAAGGCGTCGCAGCTTCTCCTCTGTGGCGGCAGTGGCGTGCGGCTTCAAGTATCCGCTGGCGCGCAGCGCGGCGAAAAGCAGTTCGATGATGCGTTCGACTTCGCCGCCAGTGGCGCGATCAATCGGTTCGGGCGGCGGCGCGGCAGATCCGTCTCGGATTAGCTCGTAGAGGCAGACGGCGACGGACTGGCCGAGGTTCATCGAGCCATGCTCGTCGCGCGTCGGGATGCGCATCAGCCAGTGGCAATGGCTGAGGTCCTGGTTGGAGAGGCCGCGCTTCTCCGATCCGAAGAGCAGGGCTACACGACCCGAAGCAAGCTGCCGCTGGATGAGCGGCGCGCCGTGCTCCAGACGATGCAGCGTGTGCTGCAACTCGCGCGTGCCAACCGCAGTAGTTCCCACGGTGAGCGCACAATCGGCGACGGCTTCCGCAACCGTCTTAAACTCCTCGGCAGAGGCCAGTAAGCCCGCGGCTCCGACGGCGGAACGCGCCTCGCGAAACGCTACATCATAAGGATTCACTACACGCAGGTGTGTGAAGCCAAAGTTGCTCATCGCTCGCGCGGCGGCTCCAATGTTGAGCGGGTTGCGTGTGGCAACCAGGACAACGCAGAGACGGTCAAAAAGATCCGGTGCAGGCACGAAGGTTATTCTACTTGGAATTATGAAGGACGGACGAAAGGGAAAAGCCCCATCCATGACAACAACGGATGGCAGAGCAGCACCTTTCTATTTTTCTACCTTCGCCAATCCCCGGCGTTCCCGGTAAAATGGCTAAGTCTCGTGTCACATCAACATGACAGCTATTGGGCAGCCACCAACCTTGAACAATACACGCCAGAAGACTGCCGTCATTATCGGAGCGGGCCCCGCCGGACTCACGGCCGCTTATGAATTGCTCACCCGTTCCGACGTCAAGCCCATCGTGCTCGAAAAGAGTACTTACATGGGCGGCATCTCCCGCACCGTCAATTACAAGGGCAACCGCATTGACATTGGCGGCCATCGCTTCTTCTCCAAGAGCGACCGGGTCATGGACTGGTGGCTTCAGCACATGCCACCCGCCGATCCTTCTGCCGCGGGACAAACCATCGCCTATCAGAACCGCCAGCGCGAAGTTCCCGCCGCGGCTTCACCGGCGAATCCCGATGCCGTTATGCTGCTTCGCGAGCGCAAGTCGCGCATCTATTTCCTGCGCAAGTTCTTCGAGTACCCGGTCACGCTCAGTGCGCAGACGCTCAAGAACCTCGGTCTCGTCCGCACCGTCAAAATTGGCTTTAGCTATCTTTGGACTGCTCTCTTTCCACCGCGTCACGTCGACAACCTAGAGCAGTTCTTCGTCAGCCGCTTTGGCCGCGAACTCTACCTCACCTTCTTCAAGTCCTATACCGAGAAGGTCTGGGGCGTGCCTTGTCATGAGATCAGCGCCGAGTGGGGCGCGCAGCGCATCAAGGGCCTTTCCATTACTAAGACCGTGATGCACATGCTCAAGAAGGCCTTCTCCCGTTCGAACGACATTCGGCAGAAGGGCACCGAGACTTCGTTGATCGAACAGTTCCTCTACCCCAAGCTCGGCCCCGGACAGCTCTGGGAAGTCGTCGCAGAAAAAGTCAAGGCTCTTGGCGGCGAGATCATCACCGAGTTCGATGTCGACAAACTCCACGCCGATGGCAACCGCCTCGTCTCTCTCTCCGGACGCGACAAGGATGGCAATCGCCGCGACTTCCCCGGCGACTATTTTTTCTCCACCATGCCGGTACAGGAGTTAATCAACTCCCTCGACGCTCCAGTGCCAAGCGCCGTCCGCGAGGTCAGCGACGGTCTCCAGTATCGCGACTTCATCACCGTCGGACTCCTGCTCAATCGTCTCGCCGTCGTCGATAAGGACAATCCAAAGACGCTCATCAAGGACAACTGGATTTACATTCAGGAACCCGACGTCACCGCTGGCCGCCTTCAAATCTTCAACAACTGGAGTCCCTACCTCGTCCACGATCCAAACACCGTCTGGATCGGCGTCGAGTACTTCTGCTACGAAACCGACGATATGTGGAAGCTCTCTGACGCCGACATGGCTGCCCTCGCCAAGCAGGAGCTGGAGCGGATCGGCATCATCCGCCAGTCCGACGTCCTCAACTCCACCGTCATCCGCGTCCCCAAAACCTATCCCGCATACTTCGGCACCTACACGCGCTTTGACGAAATCCGCGCCTTCGTCGACCGCTTCGAGAACCTCTTCCTTGTCGGACGCAACGGCATGCACAAGTACAACAATCAGGATCACTCCATGCTCACCGCCATGACCTCCGTCGATAACATCATCGCCGGACGCACCGACAAGGCGAACATCTGGGCCGTCAATACCGAGATGGAATACCACGAAGCGAAGGACGCCGCCGAGAAATCCACCGCCTCGTGACGTCCTCAATCCTTCAAGGACTATGCGAAGGATGTTCTAGAACTTATTCAAATATAAGCAGCGCACGAGCTTGGGGATACCCCTCGATCCCCTTCTCGAGGTCCCTGCCGGACCACGCTTCAAACTTCATTCCCGTGCGCGCAAAGTCCCGGTTGCGCTCACGCATGGACCGTCGGCATGTGGTTTCGTTCCTCCGCCACGTCCTGGTCGATCTTATGGGATGGGGCACTCAACGCGACTTGCGTCTCGCTTCGTTGATGTTTTGTAGACAGACATTCGGTCTTTTTTGCGATTGCAACCACGCTGACTCCAAAAGGCAAGTTGAGGAATCGCAGATAGATCTGTTCAAGGTCGAGAATCCGTACCAGCAGCGAGTTTACCCACTTGGGCAGAATGATATATGAAGTCTTAGCCTCTACCGATTTCTTGGTCAGGTTCTGTAGGAGCCGTATGAGAAGAATTGGAAAGAACAATAGCGTTATGAAGTACGTCGAGCGCTGCACGTCGAAGCCGACGGTCGTCATTTTGTTGCGAAGTTCGTATGCGGTGTACCGTCGTCGATGATGCAGCGCCTCATCGTGCTCCGTCCACAGAAACCCATAGGCCGGCACGGTAACTACAAGTTTCCCTCCCGGCTTCAGGACTCGCCACATTTCACGCAATGCTGCTTGGTCGTTATCGGTGTGTTCCAGAACGTCGAGTGCCGTTACGATATCGAACTTCTCATCAGGAAAGTCGAGCATCTCCACGTCGGTAAGCACAACGTTCTTGACGCCTCGCGATTGCGCCAGCGCCAGCGCTTCCAGCGATGAGTCCGCGCCGTACACCTGCCCGAACTTTGAAAAGACGGAAACGTTCAGGCCTGTGCCGCACCCAACATCCAGGATGGTTGTTCTTTCTGCGGGGCTTTTCACTAGTCCGAAGAGCATGCTCGACACGAGTTTCCGGCGGGCGACAAACCACCAGTAGTACGACTCCAGGTCAAACATTTTCTTGTATTCGGCGTCATTCATGATCTGAGTTCCTTGTAATTCGTATCAGGACAGCCTCGCCGGTTCAGGCCTTGAAGCACTCGGCAACGTGCTTGCCGCCCACCAGCCAAATCCGAGCCCGAATCCGGCGGCGACGAGCGCCAGCACAAATCCTTCACCCCAGTGCGGACTGAACGTAAGGCGAACGGCCTTTGTATTCGCAGGTACCTCGACGGCAATCCGGCCCCACTCATCCGCCGCCACCGGCAGCGTCTTGAGACCAGCCTGCGCGCGGAATTCCCGCCTCCACAGCATGTTTAGAATCACCGTCCCGTCGTGAGCCACCGCCGACGTGTCGATCGTGGCGCCTGCTCCATCGAACCTCACCGGCAGGGCCGCTTCAGGTGCGTCGGTTGCGTACGCCATTGGACGCGGTTTCGGCAGTTCCTCCAGAAGTATCTTCGGTGTCTCGTAAACCACCTTGGTCCCATTAAACTTCTCCACGCGTAAACGTCCACCGGGGTTTGTGTACCCCTTGTATTGCAGAACGTATTGAACTCCGTATTCATACAATGCTTGCGATGGGTTCTTTTCGTATCTCGAAGCCATTCGCAGCACGGTTGGCGCTTGCGAAACGAGCGGATTGTATCCATCGACGCTGAATACGTGCATCTCTGTCGGCCACTGGTTCAGGTATGAATCGAAGAAACCCGGATCTGTGTTGCGATAGCCAAGCTCCTGGAACCGCTCCTTCGTCCACGCGCTGACTGCCAGGACTTTGGGATAGGAATCATCGCTGCTCGATACAAGTCGGCTCGACAAGTTGATGTCGGGATGAGGAAATGGCTTGAAGTTGTAACTGTAAAATGCGGCTGTGCTCACGCTGGCGTGATAGCCGAGGATTACAAGAACAACGGCGGCAAGCGCAATCTCCCCTCGGCGAATCCAGTGGGTGCAGCGCATGAGGCGTTCCAGACCCGCCGCGCCCGCCAGCGATGTAAACACCACAATGTATGCGACAAACTTGAAGGGGAACCGAAAGCCGTTGAATCCCGGCATGTACATCATCAGATTCCACAACAGCCCATGGTTTCCCAGCGCTGCCAGGAATGCCGCCAGCGCACAGAAAACCCAAATGTTGTCCCTGACGGTCTTCTTCGTCCAGTGGCTTGCCAGCCACGAGATCAGGATGACCGTGACGATCAACATAAATATCGTTCCGGAGTAGTACATCTCTTTGCGATTCAAGACAGGCGAACCCGGCAACCACCTCGCCTGGGACCATGTGATCGGAATGTAGAAATGAACTAATCCGTTTGAGATGTTGGTCGAAATTGGATGATTGCGAACGATGTTGACGCACGATTGGAACTCCGGAACCAGCAACGGAGCGGCAATGGCAAGGCCAAAGAAATGGGCGGAGACAATTGCCCAGGCACTACGAAGTGGAATGGTCTGCGTGAAAAACAGCAGCAGGATGGCAAAATCCGCCATCATTACGCTGTACATCCACATCTGTATATGCCCTGAGTGAAACGCCAATCCGACGACTGCCCCGTATGCGAGGATCCACTTCCACCCGTAATTGCCGCGCGCCAGTGATTGCACGCATACCACCAACAATGCCATCCACAACAACACCGCGCTGAATTGGAACCATGACCGGGAAAAGATCAGCGCATATCCCGATGTCATGCAGCAGCTCGCTGCCATCATCGCAACCGATGGCCGGCAGTGTTCTCGGAGCGCGGCCCAATAGAACACTACGTACGCGGCCAGCAGGTGCACGAACGCAAATACATCAAGCGTTGCATTTGCGTTCCCCAATACGTCTTTGGCAAACCAGTAAGAGAAATACGTCGGCGGATAGGTCAGCGCGTAATAGCCGAGCGTCGTGTTGGGCGAGCCGAGGAATTGAAAGGGATTCCACGTTGGGAAGACACCCGCAAAAAGGCTGCGGCATGCCAGCAGGATCTCGGGCAGGTTTACCGCAAGATTATCGTCTTGCGTGAAGTAGAAGGGGCACCTGTACTCGAGAAGCAGCAGTGTCGTGATCAGGATTAGTAAACCCGCGAGCAGCCATGCCCAACGTTCCGCTTTATAGTCCTTGTGCGGCTCAGGTCCCGAATCATACAGCAGGCAACTTACGGTTGTGCCTAGACCAGCTTCCTTGAATGCGAAAATGATGCCAACCGTGTAGATAGGCAGCCGCAGATACCCCAGGACACATGCAACCGCATAATTCCAAGGCAAATAAAACGGCTCCAGCGTGATAAATCTCACCAGGAACAATACGAGTCCAATCCCGATGACCGTGGAAGTGGCGTGATAGCGCACAATCGGCGCCGGGGATATTCTCTGCCTGGCAGTCAGTTTTTTTACAAGCTTCCCGGCTGTAATGAGGACGATTACTGCAACCACGGACCAGAGAACTTCTTGTATTGCTACTAGAATCGGAGTCACGGAATTTTGCACCAGGCAGAGGATATAAGCTGGACACAGCGCGATGTGTGCCGCACGATCTGAGCACACTGAAATCCAGATCGAATTCACTGATACTTCGTTGGGCCCGCAGCATTCACGTGCGGCAGTGTTGCTGTGAGCAATTGGCAAGTATAGCCGCCTGATAAATATGACGGCCACACTTTGGTAACCGAATAGTGTTGTGCGTCGCACAAAGTACGCGCTTGCTCGTTTCGAGTTTCTTCACTCCATATTTGTTCAAGAATGCAGAGGCTGGATACACTTCCCTTCCTCGACTCTGCGGACGCCCGCCGGGGTCCAGTCACTTTGGCGGAATGTAGTAATATGTGACCTGCAAGTCGGACTGCTGAGTCGTATCTCGATACAGCTCAGCGGGACTCCTCGCTCACGTCAAGTGCGGAGGGAGCGGGCGCGGAGAATCCGGTCCCGGCGGTCGAGAACAGATCGTGTCCGATGTACCCTGTTGGGGACGGCTGATTTTCAGGATTTTTCGGCCGAGTACAAATTTCGACAAACGATAAGCGCGAGGCACCTCATGGCGAAGAGCGTTAACAAAGTCATTCTTATTGGCAATCTTGGCAAGGACCCTGAACTCAAGTACACCGGCGGCGGGACCGCTGTTGCCACTGTAACCGTTGCCACAAACGAGCGTTTCAAGGACAAGGAAGGCAACTGGCAGGACCGCACCGAGTGGCACAACGTCGTCCTCTGGCAGCGCCTCGCCGAGATCGCTCAGGAATATCTCAAGAAGGGCAACAAGGTCTACGTCGAAGGCCGTCTCCAGACGCGCTCCTGGGAAGACAAGCAGGGACAGAAACGTTACACCACGGAAATCGTTGCCAGCGACCTCGTCCTGCTCGGCGGACGCGGCGAAGGCGCCGAAGGTGGCTCTGGCGGTGGACGCTCGCGCGGTGCCGCTGCCTCCAACGACTTCGATCAGCGCGGCCCCGACACCGAATCCGCCCCCGCGAACAACACTCAGATCACCGACGACGACATCCCCTTCTAACGTCGCGATCGCGCTTAATTCGTGCCCTACCCTTGTCGCCTCGGTTGCGACAGGGTGGGGCTTTTGATTCTTTCGGGTGCCCAGTCCTAGCTCCGCTAGGGCGGGGTTGTTGCTTTTGTCTTTGGCGGGTGTCCCGAGAGTCGCCACGTTTTTCGTGTTTTAACCCTTGCCACCGATCATTGGCAAGAGGTCAAGGTCGTTGACCGCCAGCCCGCATGGGCGTTTGGGCTTTGGGTTATAGATTTATCCAAACTTACATTCTGACAGTGACTCCATGCAGGGTTCGTGCGGTGCGACCTGAATTACTTCGAGGTATCATCCACCTGGTCTTGGTGGCGATCAAGATAGTGCAAAAGCCGTGGGTTCAGTGCAATCATTCCTTCCCGTACATCTTGACCGATCACAGCCGCTACCAGCGAAACCGCCGCATGAAACGAGCGGACACTATCTGCCGGAAGTCGGTCATGATCCTGGGACCACAGGTGAAGGTATCGGCGTCGAATGTCGCGAATTTTGTCAAAATTGGACTTTGCTGTACTGTCAATGATACCGAATGCCGAGAGCACCGAAATCTTCCTCTCCTGCCCGAGACGCTCGAACGTTAGACCAAATAGCTGCTTTTCGTCGTCCTCCGTCACACGCCGCCCGTTGAGATGGGTATCCGTGATTTCCCACAAAAGTATTGCCACCATCTCGGCTACCATTCCTGAAAGCGAAATCGTTCCAAGATAGTTGCCCACCATGTACGAAGCCTTTGCGTTCCGGAGCGGCCAAATTAGTTTGTCCAAAATACGCGGCTCGTCTGGTGCGACGAACAGTGACACAGAGTCACAGGTAATTCTTCGGTATCTGGCCAAAAGTTTCTCGGTATCCACTCCCTCGTCTGCCGGACATAGAAATCGCAGGACGGATTCCAACGTAGGTTTGTCTTGAGCTGATGAACCCCACCGCTCTTCAGCCTCAGCTTCCAGAAAAGCCAATGGGTTGAGTTGGCACCTAATCATTCTTTCGTCGGGCATCGTTGTTCTCGTATAGATTAATACTCTTCGCCAGCTAGACCATTCTAGGCTGAAACATGTTTGCTCACAAAGCAGCGTGCCCCACGTTCGCGGCCCGCATTTGGCCGATAACGTGGGACCGTTCGTGCCGACGACTGACGACCACCAGCCGACGACTGTCGGTTGAGAATATCCCTGCGCTTCAGCACTAAGGCATTGCAAATTCACTCCTCCTGACATACCTTGCCTTGCAATCGAAAACGCTATGAAAACAAAACTTATCTATCTTGGCCGTGGTGTATTGAACTTGGTGCTCGTGCTGGCAATCCTCTCCGGGTTCCAGCTGCTCATCCGCCGCCGCGTGCCGGACACCGTTGGGATGTTCTCCGCGTGCGTCTTGCTTGTCGTCTTGTACCTTGCCGGAGTTCGCTACATCGAGCGCCGGCACCCCAGCGAGTTGCTCGACAAGCGTTGGCTCAAGGAGTTCCTTAGCGGAATCGCGCTTGGCCTCAGCCTGTTCACGGCCGTGATGCTGGCGCTCTGGATCGTCGGCGTCTACCATCCGGCGTCCTGGGGCAGCCTTGCGCCACTCGCTCGCGGACTCCTGTTCGCCCTGGTTGCCGCCACCGTCGAGGAGATTGTCTTCCGGGGATTTCTCTTCCGCCTGAGCGCCAAGCTGTTCGGCACATGGGGCGCGCTATTGTTGACGTCGGCTTTATTTGGCGCAGCCCACGCCTTCAACCCCGGAGCCACCGTGGGCAGTTCTGTCGCGATCGCGCTTGAGGCGGGAATTCTGCTGGGCGCGGCCTATGCCTTGACGCAGCGTTTGTGGCTGCCCATCGGCGTGCATCTCGGCTGGAATTTCGCCGAAGGCGCCATCTTCGGAATGTCGGTCTCTGGAACTGCGAAGCAGGCGTCATTGATCACCGGTAGCCTGCATGGCCGCAGCTTGCTTACCGGAGGAGCATTCGGCCCCGAGGCATCGGTTTTGGCGGTGATCATCTGCCTCGCCGCCGCAATTTACCTGATCACAAGAACCGTTCGCCTCGCAAGGCTTGAACCCCCGATCTGGTCGAAACTTGCGACGGCACCACCGCCACCGTTGCCGTAATTCGTGCCACCCGCATCATCGTTCATTGGTAGAAGCGCACGGGCAAGATCTTTATACGGAGCAAATGCGCTGAAATGCATCTGCCGATTGAAGCAACCGTCCGCTCCCGCTACCCTGTTCTGTCAGGCCTCTACGAAGAACGCCCGATGATGTTCCACCTTCCCGTGCGGTACATGTTCCGTCATCGGCAGGCACAAGAAGACTTCCCGGGGGACACCCTCAAGAGTCAGTGCCGGGTTGTGAGCAAAACCAAACCGCGTGTAATACGCCGGTTCGCCCACCAGCATGCATCCCTTTGCTTCCAGCGCGCGGATCGCCTCCAGTCCTTCCTTGACCAGCTTTGAGCCGATCCCTTGCCGTTGCAATGCCGGCAGCACGCCAACCGGCCCAACCATAAACCACTGCTGGGATGCCCCGTCGATCGTGGCTGGCGAGAACGCAATATGTCCGACGACCTTCCCTTCCATCTCCGCGACCAATGAAACCGTCAGTGCGCCATTCGCCCGCAGCGCTTCCACAATGAGATGTTCCGTCTGATGGCTGTAAGGATGATTGGCGAACGCCGCGATATGAACCTCTCGAATAGCTTGGTAGTCGTTGCTGCTCTCCGGACGGATCGTCATAAAGCCTCCCCGTACTCAGATACGCCTTGCACGTCCTCAAGCGATCCTATCCCAACTCGTCTTCATCGTCCTTGCCATCCTTAGGCGCCCACTTGAAGTAGCGCTCCTCCCCATTCTGAAACCGCGAGCACCTTTTAGGTCGCCATCGTATTCCCCTCGCTCCCTCGCCGTACTATCCTGCGCCTCATCAGTTCATCGCGGCCGTAGCACCCATTTCACCGGAGGAGACATGAACTCAACCAATAAGACTGCGCGGTTCGCCGGGTTTCTCTATCTGTTACTTGCACTCATCGCCCCCATTGGACTCATGTACGTTCCCGCCAAACTCATCGTCTACGGAGACGCCTCCACAACCGCCCGGAACATCGTCGCTTCTCAGTCGCTCTATCTTCTTGGCATTGCCAGCCAACTGGTCTCCACCGTCATTTTCATCTTCCTCGCCATGGTGCTCTATCGCTTGCTCAAAGCTGTCGACCAGCCGCGTGCGGTGCTCATGGTGGTGCTGGTTCTGGTTCAAGTCCCCATATCGTTTTTGAATGAGGTCAACGCGATTGCTGCCCTCGTCCTCGCCCGCGGAGCGGCCTTCCTTTCCATCTTCGATCAGCCTCAGCGCGACGCCCTCGCCATGCTCTTCCTCAACCTCCACTACCAGGGAATTCTTGTGAACCAGGTGTTCTGGGGACTTTGGCTCTTTCCCTTCGGACTTCTTGTTTTCCGCTCCCGCTTTCTTCCCCGCTTCCTCGGTATCTGGCTGGTCCTCAACGGCGCCGCCTACGTCGTCATGAGCTTCACTGGCCTCATGCTGCCGCGCTACTACAACATGGTCTACAAGGGCTCCATTCCTCTACTTCTCGGCGAGATGGTGACCATCCTGTGGTTCCTGATCCTCGGCGCAAAGCCACACTTGCAGCAGCCCGCATCCTCCGCGTCGGCGGGAGACTAGCGCTGCGCCTCTGCAGTCCAGCCATTTTCCTCCGTGTCCTTCGTGCTGATCCCTGTCTCCCAATCCGGCAATCCTCAATTCCCCCTATAATCTCCCCATGTCTTCTCACGAACCCACTCTCACCACCGATCCTGCTCTCGCCGACATTCTCCGCGAGCTTGCCGCGCTCGAACCCATCTTTCACCACCCCGAGCATGGTTCTTCGCGCGCCGACTTCGAGCGCATAACCCCCCCCGATTTTTGGGAGGTCGGTGCCACCGGCCGCCGTTACTCACGCGCCTTTGTCCTCGATGTTCTCGACCAGCGCCGCCTTCACCCCGAGTCCGAAGTCTTCGAGACCTCCGACTTTTACTGCCGTCTTCTCGCGCCCGACGTCTATCTCCTCACTTACACACTGCTCCAGAACGACCGCCGCCTCACTCGCCGCTCCACCATCTGGCAACACACACCCTCCGGCTGGCAGATCATCTTTCACCAGGGAACGATCGTGCAGGACACGTAATTTCGAAATTCCCTCGTTCCCTTCCATCCGTGAAAATCCGTGTCCATTTGTTCTTCCTCTGTGTTCCTCCGTGACCTTCGGGGTAATCCTTCTTTTGCTGTTCGTGACTTGCGACTCGAGACTTGTCTGTCACTTGTCAAGATGTTATAGGTCACACATTTCCCCCAGCTATTTGATTTGTAAGGAAATAGAGTTTCCATTTCGATGTCACCTTTTCCTCCTCCAATGTGTCACACTAGATATAGAGACAAAACAACCGAGCCCGCCGCGTGCGGGCTTTTGTTGTTGCGGCTCGTTGAGCTTGTGGCTTGCGGCTTGTAGCGAAAGGTCGAATGGCTGAATGCTGAATGCTTGCCTTTCGCGCCGTGTCTAGCCCTTTCTTGCTCAGCGGCTCAGCAGCTTGGTAGCTCCAGCAGCTCTAAGTGCTTTCTTTTGTCATATTTGATATTTAAGCCCTTTGTTTTGTCATACTTGGAGGGGAAGTATTTGCTAAGCTACTGAAAACAAAAGGACGAGGTATAAATAGGGGGAGGGGGTACCCCTCAGTCTGAAGCGGCATGACCGATGCGGATGAATCCCTGATTCGACTACTTCTTCCCTGCGGCTTCGCCCAGCGACGTAAGCATGTACTGCAGCATCTCTTCCGTCAGCCCTGGGTACACGCCGATCCAGAAGACGTTGTTCATCACGTAATCGGCGTTGGTCAGTTCCCCTGCGATGCGGAACTCGCAGTCCTTGTAGGCAGGTTGGCGCGTGAGGTTTCCTCCAAACAGTAGCCGCGTACCGATCTTGTGCGACTCCAGGTGATGGATTACCCGGTCGCGCGTTACGCCTGACTCGGGCTTCACCGCGATTGGAAATCCGAACCAGCTCGGATCACTCCCCGGGGTGGCCTCCGGCAGGAGGAAGAAGTCCTGCACCGGTTCGAGCCCTTTGTGCAGCGTCGCAAAGTTCCGTTTGCGCGCCGCAATAAAGCCATCGAGCTTGTCCAGTTGCGACAACCCAACCGCCGCTTGCATGTCCGTGACTTTCAGGTTGTACCCGATGTGCGAGTACGTATATTTGTGATCGTAGCCGCGAGGCAATGAACCGAGCTGCCACTCGAACCGCTTGCCGCAAGTGTTCTCTTTGCCCGGAGCGCACCAGCAATCGCGCCCCCAGTCGCGGAACGACTCGATCAGTTTTGCCAGGTACGGCTTGTCGGTCAGCACGCATCCGCCTTCACCCATCGTAATGTGATGCGCCGGATAGAAGCTCACCGTCGCCAGGTCGCCGAACGTCCCGGCGTTCTGGCCCTCGAAGGTTGCGCCCAGCGCGTCGCAGCAATCTTCGATCAGCCACAGATTGTGTTTGCGCGCAAAGGCCGCCACGGTTTTCACATCGAATGGATTGCCCAGCGTATGCGCAAAGATGATCGCGCGCGAACGCGGACTCAGCGCCGCTTCCAGCTTGCTGACATCGGCGTTGTACGTGCCGAGTTCCACGTCGATGAATACAGGCACCGCACGGTTCTGGAAGATCGGATTCACCGTCGTCGGAAATCCCGCCGCGACCGTGATCACTTCATCGCCCGGCTTCAGTTGCCGTTCACCCAGCGTTGGCGACGTCAGCACCGACATGGCGATCAGGTTCGCCGAGGAGCCCGAGTTCACCAACCGCGCGCACCGCACGCCTACTCGATTCGCAAATTTCCGCTCAAACTCTTCCGCAAACCGTCCGCTGGTCAGCCAGAAATCCAGCGACGAATCGACGAGCGTCGCCACGTCCTTTCCGTCAAACACCCGGCCCGACACCGGCACCGGCGTCTCTCCCGGCACGAACGGTTTTTTCGCGAATGCCTCGCGTGAGTATTCACCGACGAGTTCCAGTATCTGTTTCCGAATCTCTTCCGCGCGGCTCATTCCTGCTCACTCTCCATGGGTGATTTCTCACCCACCAATGCCCTGTACTGCTCGATCTGCCGGCACGTGAGCGCCCGCATCTCTTCCTTATCCTGAAACGCTCTGTACCACTCTGACGTCAATTGCAGCGCCGCCTCCAGCCGCAACTCCGGCCGCCATCCGAGTCCCTCGGACGCCTTCGTCCAGTCCAGCTTCAGCGTTCCTGCCTCGTGCGGATGCTCTGCACCATCCACTTCCCATCGCGCTTCCGGCCCCCACGCCTTCGCCAGCCTCTCCACTATCCACTCCACTGTCTTCGTGTCCGAATACTCCGGCCCAAAGTTCCACGCCTCCGCAAACTGCGCTCCCTCTCGATGGAGTCGCTCCGCCAGCAGCAGATATCCTCGCAGTGGTTCCATCACGTGCTGCCACGGTCGCACTGCCTTCGGATTACGAATCTTCAGCATCTGCCCCGCCGTAAAAGCCCGCACAATGTCCGGAACCAGGCGGTCCTGCGCCCAGTCTCCTCCGCCAATCACGTTCCCGGCGCGTGCAGACGCCAGCGCCACTCCGTGCTGCTGGTGCCGCTGTGCCGAAAAAAACGAGCTGCGATATGACGCCACAACCAGCTCGGCACACGCCTTACTACTGCTGTAAGGATCGTAGCCGCCAAGCTGGTCGTTTTCCCGGTACGCCCAGGTCCATTCCTTGTTTTCGTAGCATTTATCTGACGTGATCACCACCGCGGCGCACACCGACTCGCACCCGCGAACCGCTTCCAGCACATTCGCCGTGCCGGTCACATTCGTTTCAAAGGTTCCCGTCGGATCTTCATATGACTGCCGCACTAGTGGCTGAGCCGCCAGATGGAAAACAATCTCGGGGCGAAAAGCTTTCACTTCCTGCTGCAATCTTGCCAGGTTGCGGATGTCGCCGATGATCGACTTCATCCCGCGCCCAACCAATGCCGCCTCAAACAGGTTTGGCTTCGTAGGCGGATCAAGCGCGTATCCGCACATTTCCGCGCCCATCTGCTGGAGCCACAGTGACAGCCAGCTCCCCTTGAATCCCGTATGTCCGGTGACAAAGACCTTTTTGCCGTTCCAGAACATTGTGCCTCTCCCCACTCCGTTCACCGTTTGAGGTACCGCATCACCTTCTCCGCCAGTTCTTTCGGCAGCTCCGGCGACATCAGGTGCAATGGGTTGGAAACCATGCTGCCATTCTCGGTAATTTTGCTCGTGATCTTCGGAAAATACGTCTGCTTCGGATCAATGTTCACCAGGAATCCCGCGGCTCCCGTCACGTTGAAGCGCCGCAGGAACTCCGCGTCCCGCTCGAACTCCGGTCCAACCGCCATTACCGGAATTCCATACGCGGCAAACAAGTGATCCCACTGCGGAATACCCAGCCCTGTCTCCGTGTCGCAGCCCACGTAACGCCCTCCGAAGTAGTTGCTCTGCGTCATGCGGATCGAAGCATACCCATTATCGTTGAAAAGGAAAATTTTCAGGTTGAGCTTATTCGCGGAAACCGTTCCCAGCTCCTGCAGGTTCTGCATGAACCCGCCATCCCCTTCCACCAGCACCGTGCGCTTTCCCGGTGACGCTACCGCCGCGCCGATGGCCCCGCTCAGGCCATAGCCCATTGAAGCCATGCCTTTGTCATTGACCATCACCTGCCCGCGCTTCTGCTCGAAGGTCTGCATCAGCACGGTTTCGGCTCCGCCGCTGCTGCACGGAATCACCACATCTTCTCCCGTGCACAGCTTCGACAGCTCCTGCATGAAAGCGTACGGAGACAGATATCCTTCACCCGTGTGATTCACAGGTTCCACCAGGGGAATCGCCTGTCGGACCATTCGGCAGAACTCGACCCATTCTCGATAATTCCCTACGTCGTTCGCTGCAATGTGCTTCAGCACAACGTTCGCATCGCCGCAGATCGGCGAATCTACCCGTGGATGTCCTTTGTGCAATTCCGACGGGTCGCACTCAACTTGAATCACTTCGCCCACCGGCATAAATTCCTGCCAGTTGAATCCCGTCTGCTGCAAGCCCAGCCTCGTCCCCAGTGCCACCAGCAGGTCCGCCTGCTGCAGCAGAATATTCGAAGACCGTTGTCCCCACGTATTCGGACGGCCGAAGTACAAGGGATGCTCCGACGGCACGCGATCGATACCATTCCACGTCGTCATCAGTGGAATCCCGAGTTCCGTCAACCGGCCCAGCACTTCTTTTGCCGTCTCCCGCGTGATACCTCCGCCCAATAACAGCACTGGCCGTTTCGACTCGCGCAGCTTCCGCACCACCTGGGTCAGCGTATCTTTCTCTATTGCTGCAAACGGCGATCGCCGCGGGCGTATTTCCGTGTTCAGCTTCGCCGCGTCCACATCGCGTCCCTGAATGTCCAGCGGAATTTCAATAAACACCGGCCCTTTGCGCCCGTGTGCCGTCGTTGCCACCATCTCGGCAAACGTCGCCCGATCCACCGTCTCCCGCAGCAGCGTTGCCAGCACCGTCACCGGACGCACGATTGAGACTCCATCCACTTCCTGAATGCCGCGCTGCCGCACTTCTCCATTCGCCAGATCCGCCAGTTTTGCTTGGCCGCCAAGCACCAGCAGTTCGCGACTCTCCATGTACGCCCCGGCCATCGCGGTCACAATGTTCGTCAATCCCGGCCCCGCCGTCACCAGCGCAAATGCCTTGCCCTTCCGCGAAATCTCCGTAAAGTACTCTGCCGCAATCCCTGCGCACGTTTCATGGACCACAGGAATGCACTTGAAGCGCCGGCTGCAGCTCTCCAGCAGATGCATGATGTTCCCGCCTGCCAGGAAAAAACAGTGCGTGTATCCAAGCTCAACAAGCCATTCCGCCATCTGATCGCTATACTTCATCGATTCGAACCCTGTCTCGCGGAGTTACACCAAATCCGCGAATATTATTTTTCACTCAATGATTCTTGGAGATTATCGAAAGCGCCACGCCTGATGCTCACTGATTCGGACTTTGCGGGACCTGCCCCAGCATTTTCAGAAGTTGTGCGAATTCGCCGATCCTTTCAACTTCCGCCGCCCGCACGTCCCCATAGCCATAGGCCGCGTAAATGAATGGGAGGTGCGCTTCACGTGCCGCTGTCCAGTCCTCGGCCGTATCGCCGATCATTCTCGCGCACGCCGGATCCACACCGTGCCCTTCCACCAGTTCCCGGAGCATTTCGCCCTTTGTCCCGTAGACTGGTGTCCGCGAGTCGCGGCTTACTACCTCCATGAATAATCCCGTTAATCCAAATTTATCGAGGACGTTCGCAGTCGCCAGTTTTGGCTTGTTCGTCACAACGAACAACTGCAGTTTGCGTTTTGCCAGTTCCCGCAGGGTCTCATCAACCCCCGGATACAGCACGCTGCGCAGGCAGCCATCGTGATCGTAGCTTGCCCGATAGCAGCGCTCCATCACGTCCAGCTCGGACTCCAGGAGCCCTCCGTCCAGGTTCTTCAGAATCGTCCGAATGCCGGGACCGATGAACCCACGCACATCCTTTACCGGCAGCAATTTGCCGACGGCGGCAAAGGCCACATGGAGCGAAAAACTGATACCCGGCACCGAGTCGGCGATTGTTCCGTCAAGGTCCAGAAAGATCCAGCGCGCCTTCCCGTCTGCCGCAGCTTCTCGCTCCACTACGCCGCTTTCCCTGTCATCCGAAATCCCGTCGCTACCGCTCACCATTGAGAACTTTCCAGCGTTTCTCCAGCATATCGATGCGCTTTGCATCTTCGCGTTCGATATATCCGTAATAGTCCCGCTTGTTGAGAAGCCAGAGCAACTCGAAGTGCACCGCGTTCAACAGACCTTTTTCCATGTTCGGAGCGTTCAGCGAGTTGGCGTCGAAAATTACCTTGCGTGTCTCGAATCGCGTCAGATGGACGCTCTTGATCCTGCGTAGCGCCGGCAGCGCATCCATTGACACTCCGCCACCCACCACCAGGTCCAGTTTCCGTGCCTTCGCTGCCTCTGCCGCCTTCAAGACATACTCCGTAACTACGTCTTCGTTGATTGCATCACGTGAGAGTCCATGCGACAGTGAGAAGTCCACTCTTCCAAACACGATGCCAGACAACTGCGGTGACTTCGCCGTCAGGTCCGCCAGTTCGTTCAGCGATTGGAATGCCTGGACCGTTTCCAAGTTGAACAGAAACTGCGTCTCCTCCTGCTCTTCTTTCAGGTAAACCTTGTCAATCGCATCGGCAAACTTCGAAAGAGCGTAGGCGCTCTCGACCATCGGCGCAATGATGTAGTCAACCCCGATCTGCTTGCTCTCAATCAGGTCGCGCATCGCTTCACAGCCGCCGATCTTCAGCCCAAGCTTCAGGTCCGCCTTCCTCCCAATCTCCACCAACCGGAGCAACTCCTCAACCCGTGTGCCTTCGGCCTCAAACTCCGCCTTCACGGCAACATAACCGAACTCACTCTTGCCCTTTTTTAAAATGTCGAGCATCTGACCTTCGCGTCTATTCATTAGAACCCTCGCAATCAGTACTGCGATTGAATTCGATCCATTGATCTTCCTCTACACCGATTTCCGCACCCGGCGATCTTACATGCTTGACGGCGCCGATCCTATAATCGATAGTGCATTCTACCGGCAATGATCTTCCGGGCGAACGTAAACATACGACAGGTAAATTACCGGCCTCAGAAACAGGAAACAGAGCGGCCAGTTCCCAATCAATCATCATTCAAGCCAGTTCCGCAAATCACTCCAGTACCCAATTATCGGTTTGTCCCAACTACGTTGGACTCGCACTGCAACCCATCGCGAAATCCGGGTATCCGCTGCTCACCCACCTTCCGGACACCTGCCTGGCGGTCCGATTGCCTCCACGCCCAAATTAGGTGACAATGACCTCCGTGAGGTCCTCGCTGCTATCAATCGTGTCTGCCGGACTCCTTGCCTTTGTTCTTGGCGGAGGACTCAGCTACTTTGTAGCCACGCGCCTTACCCTTCGCTACACGAACCACTCGTTCAGTGAACTTGGCCCTCGGAAGGGCCACAAGCTTAGTCGAGTCACTCAATCCCTTTACGGATTGGAACTCTCCCGCCTCCTGACCCGAAGCACGCCCGTATCCTTACGGCGGAGTGTGGGTTGCCTTCTTCACATGCGAGCCGGAGCTCCTCCGGAAGTTACCCCCGCCATCGATCTCCAGCTTGCGACTGATTACTCCGCGCTCGCACTGCTGGAACAGCAATCCAACGACCCCGCAACAGCCACGACCCACCGTCAGGTCGCAGCAAGTCTTCTTCAATCCCTTGGATGGAAAGACACCTCGGAGAACTCGCTCGACAATCTGGCCAGCCGGTACCTGCATAATGGTGCCAAGCGGTGAATACGCAATTGAGAATTACGGTTGTTGTTGGCGCCCTGGCGGGTATCCTCACCGGAGGAATTCTCGGCGCCTACACGGCCCGCCAGAATGAGGGCATCGTTGAGTCAGCCAGGGTAATCGCCGCCTCATCGGCGACGGCAGCCTTCGCTGCTGAGCAATTTCGCCACGCGGACCCTGAGCACGCTCGTCAGGCTGTCATGCTTCAGATTGATATCCTCCAACAATTCGAACGCCTCTCACCCTCCTCCGTTCATGAAAACAACCTTGGTTTCGCCTATACCCGCCTGGCAATGATAGACAAAACTGCCGGCCAGGAAGTCGCCTCGGAAGTCGCATTTCAGCAGGCAAAAGACTGGTTTCAGAAGGTCCATCCTGAAAGCAGGCTTACCAGCGTCCAGATGGAAAGCTTTGTCCGGCACCTCGAAAAGGTACGTGCGGAGCACCCTCGCGTGCCCTGAACGGCAGTCCAGTCGTTTTCCCATTCCCGGCCCTGACTTACATGCCTGCCTTGATTCGCAATATCCTTTTCCTTTGCCGCTCGTCCGTGTTACAAGCGCATGTTCGCACCAGGTGCGTGCAGCAAACCGTTTTCCGATCTCCAGGAGACCTCATGAAGCGATTTATACGGCTCTCAACTCTCGTAGTCGTCCTCCTGTTCTCCGGCACCTTCACATTTGCGCAAGAAGAAACCGTTGCTCCAAACGAGAACCTCGTTGTTCAGGGTATTCCTCCCATTCCCGTTTCTCTCGCCGAACGTGCTGACCGGTACACGAACTCCCGTTCAGCGGCGCTCATGTCGTGGCATCCAACGCGTCGCGAGATACTTATTGCAACCCGCTTTGCCGACACCGTGCAGATTCACCTCGTCAAGTTTCCTGGCGGAGCCCGCACCCAGCTCACCTTTTTTCCCGATCGTGTCCTCGGCGCCATCTTCCAGCCGAAACTTGGCAACTATTTTCTGTTCATGAAGGACATTGGTGGCGGCGAATGGTATCAACTCTTCCGCTATGACATGGCCGACGGCAACATCACCATGCTGACCGACGGCAAGTCGCGCAATCTTCCCGGCCGATGGAACAACAAGGGTGATCTTTTTTCCTACGCTTCCACGCGCCGTGACGGTCGCGACATCGACTTCTGGGTAATGAATCCCGCCGATCCATCCACCAATCGAATGATCACTAAGAACACCGGCGGCGGCTGGGGAATGCTCAACTGGTCTCCGGACGACAAGACGATCCTCGCCTCTGAGTACATATCCGTGAATGAAAGCCGGCTCTGGCTCGTCGATGTAACGACCGGTAAAAAGACGCTTGCCACTCCCGAAAGCAGCGAAAAAGTCGCTTACCAGGGCATCGGATTCAGCGCTGACGGCAAGGGAATCTACCTCACCACCGACCGAGACAACGAGTTCCAGCGGCTTGCGTACCTTGATATAGCCACTAAGCGGCTTACATATCTCACGCACTACTCGTGGGACATTGAGCAAGCACTTCTCTCTCCCAACCGCAAACTTGTGGCTTACACCGTCAATGAAAACGGGACCAGCGTACTTCACATCCTAAATCTCGCTTCCAACAAGGAAGTTGCTCTGCCTCGTCTTCCCGCCGGCATTATTGGGGGCTTTGACTGGCGCGACAACAATAAGGAACTGGGCTTCTCCCTCAACTCCGCACGATCGCCATCCGACGTTTATTCCGTCGATCTCCGCACCGGCAAGGTTGACCGCTGGACGTACAGTGAATCCGGCGGCCTGAACACCCAGACCTTTGTCGAACCAGAGTTGATCAAGTGGAAGAGCTTCGACGGGCGCGAGATTTCCGGTTGGCTTTACAAGCCTCCCGCCAAGTTCACCGGCAAGCGCCCGGTGATCATCGACATTCACGGCGGTCCGGAGGGCGAAGCGCGCCCCTACTTCCTCGCTCGTGACAACTACTTCCTCAACGAGCTCGGCGTTGCTCTCATCTTTCCAAATGTTCGCGGATCGACCGGCTTCGGCAAAACTTTCGTCGCCCTCGACAACGGTTACAAGCGCGTCGACTCCTATAAGGACATTGAGGCGCTTCTTGACTGGATCAAGACTCAACCGGAACTTGATGCCAACAAGATCATGGTGACCGGCGGCAGCTATGGCGGCCACATGACTCTCGCCATCGCCACCCGCGACAAGGATCGCATCGCTTGTTCGCTCGATGTCGTCGGAATGTCTAACCTTGTCACGTTCCTTGAACACACCGAACCGTACCGTCGCGACCTCCGCCGTGTCGAGTATGGCGACGAGCGCGATCCGAAGATGCGCGCATTCCTGGAGAGCATTGCTCCCATGAATCACGTGCAGAACATTACCAAGCCTATCTTCATCGTCGCCGGCGCCAACGATCCTCGCGTCCCCAAGAGTGAGGCCGACCAGATGGTTGCCGCTCTTCAGAAAGAAGGCACGCCGGTCTGGTACCTGGTAGGCAAAAACGAAGGCCACGGCTTCTCCAAAAAGGCCAATGCCGATTACCAGTTCTACGCGACGATTCTCTTCATTGAGAAGTACCTGCTTGGCAAGGATGTTGGCGAGCCCGTGGGAGCCAGGTAGCTCCACCGGTCGAACACATTCTCACTTCTACGATCAGGGCCGCCTTCCCCGCGGCCCTTTTTATCTGACGGTTCTGCGGCGCTTTTTTTGATAGTCCTTGCCGCTTCTGGCTCGCCACTCTTTATAATCCCTTCATGGACGATCAGACATTTCAGACCCGCGCCGACACAGCTCTCGAGTCCCTCAAGCACGCCCTCTACGATGCCGAAGAGGATGGCGGCTTCGAAGTCGACGAATCCGGCGGAGCCTTGCAGATCGCCTTCGACGATCCTCCCGGAAAATTCATCGTCTCCCCCAATTCACCTGTGCGCCAGATATGGATCTCCGCCCTCTCCACCAGTTTCAAGCTCGACTGGTCGGAGGGCGATAGAGTATTCGTACTTCCAAAAACCGGCGAAGCGCTTAAGCCTCTCCTCGCGCGTCTCATCTCCCAGCAGACCGGCAATTCCGTCAGCCTCGAATAGATGAAGTGCCCGGAGATGCGAATGGCGGAAGCCGCCGCTCCCGCCACACTTGATTCTGCCTGATCCGAAATTCATTCTTTGTTTCGCAACTCCGTCGGCACCGTGACTGGATTCGAAGTCTCGCCGAGCAATTTGCACTTCAGATCCTCGGCAATCTGCTTTCCATGGAATCGTCCATTCTCGATGAATATTTCGCCAGTTCTCATGCCGCCAATGATTACGCCCGCCAGGTAGATTCCCGGCACGTTGCTCTCCAGCGTCTTCGGGTTCACTTTCGGACGCGAATCTTTGTCCGTGATCTCTACGCCCACCGATTTCAGAAACGTGAAGTCCGGCTTGTATCCTGTCATCGCCAGCACAAAGTCGTTCTCCAGCCGCACTTCCCCAACGGGTGTAGCCAGCGTCACCGAGTCCGGCGTAATCTCCGTCACACTCGTATTGAAGTACGCCTTGATCTCGCCATTCTTGATCCGGTTCTCGATGTCCGGCTTAATCCAGTACTTTACGTGCGCATGAATTCCTGCGCCGCGATGCACCAAGGTCACCCGCGCTCCGTGTCTCCAAAGCTCCAGCGCCGCAATCGCCGCCGAGTTCTTCGCACCGATCACCACCACATCGCTGTTGTAATACGGATGCGGTTCTTTGTAATAGTGCGTCACTTTCGGCAGGTCTTCACCCGGAATACTCAACTCGTTCGGCAGATCGTAATACCCCGTGGAGAGAATCAGCTTCTTCGCCCCGTACTTATACTCACGCCCCATCAGGTCTTCCGTCGTCACAAGGAATTGCCCATCGTCTCCAGTCACGCCTCGTACTGTTTGATATTGCCGAACATCGCAATGATGAAACTCCGCGACCTTCCGGTAATACTCCAGCGCCTCCAGTCGCGTCGGCTTCTGGTTCGCACTGGAAAACGGGATGTCGCCAATCTCCAACAGCTCCGGAGTCGTAAAAAACGTCATGTTCGTCGGATAGTTGTAGAGAGAGTTCACCAGGCAGCCTTTGTCGATGTTGACCGCCTTTAGCCCAATTTTCTTGGCTTCAATGGCGCAAGCCAACCCCGTCGGGCCGGCGCCAATTACAATCACGTCAAATTCTTCTTTGCTCATGATGTTTAAAAGACTACACGCTTCCTCCCCTGACGAAAAAGGCCGGCATTTGTCGCCGGCCTCTGCCTGAATTTCGGACCTGTTCTACTTGATGTTTACCAGCTCCGCGATCTTCGCCTGCCACTCTTTCGGACCGCTCTGGTGAACGGCGTTTCCGTATGCATCCACAGCCACCGTCACCGGCATGTCTTTGACGTCGAACTCGTATATTGCTTCCATCCCCAGGTCAGCAAAAGCAACCACGCGTGAAGACTTGATCGCCTTTGATACCAAGTATGCCGCTCCGCCAACCGCCATCAGGTAGATAGCCTTATTGTCGCGGATCGCCTCGATCGCCGACGGGCCGCGCTCTGCCTTGCCCACCATGCCCAACAACCCGGTTGCTTCCAGCATCTGCCGAGTGAACTTATCCATGCGTGTAGACGTCGTTGGACCGGCAGGCCCAACGGCTTCATCCCTAACAGGATCAACCGGTCCCACGTAATAGATAAAGCGATTCGTGAAGTCTACCGGTAGCTTCTCGCCGCGATTCAACATGTCCGTCAGCCGCTTATGGGCCGCATCACGTCCCGTCAGTAACTTGCCATTCAGCAGGATCACTTCTCCCGGCTTCCAGGTAGCAACATCCGCCCGCGTCACCGTGTCTAGGTTGACCCTACGGGCACCCGCCGGATCGTACGTCAGCTTCGGCCAATCGTCGAGCGAAGGCGGCTCCAGCGCCACCGGCCCCGAACCATCCAGCACGAAGTGCGCGTGCCGGGTCGCCGCGCAGTTTGGAATCATCGCTACCGGCAGGTTTGCCGCGTGCGTCGGATAGTCTTTCACCTTCACGTCCAGGACTGTTGTTAGCCCACCAAGTCCCTGTGCGCCGATACCCAGTGCATTCACTTTCCGATAAAGCTCAATCCGCATCTCTTCGGCGTGGTTCGACGGTCCCCGCTCGATCAACTCCTGAATGTCGATCGGATCCATCAGCGATTCTTTCGCCATCAGCATCGCCTTGTCGGCCGTGCCGCCAATTCCTATCCCCAGTATTCCCGGCGGGCACCAACCAGCGCCCATTGTCGGTACGGTCTTCAGTACCCAATCCACAATCGAGTCCGACGGGTTCAGCATGGCGAACTTCGATTTCGCCTCCGAGCCTCCGCCCTTCGCCGCAACGATCACATCCACCTTGTCGCCCGGAACGATTGACACGCATGTCACCGCCGGCGTGTTGTCACGCGTATTCTTGCGCTGTCCTGCCGGATCAGCCAGAACGCTGGCGCGTAGTTTGTTGTCGGGATTCAGGTACGCCCGGCGCACGCCTTCGTTGACTATCTCTTCCGGCGTCATCGTCGCCTGCCACTGCACGTTCATCCCGACCTTGAGGAACACCGTCACAATGCCCGTGTCCTGACAGATCGGGCGATGCCCTTCCGCACACATGCGCGAATTAATCAGCAGTTGTGCAATCGCATCGCGCGCCGCCGGAGATTGCTCCTTTTCATACGCGCGCGTAAGGCTCTTGATGAAATCGACGGGGTGATAATAGGAAATGTATTGCAGTGCGTCCGCAACACTCTGGATGAGGTCTTCCTGCTTGATGATTGTCATTGCCGCCTGATAAGGGATTCCCGGGAATATTGGGTATAGAGGAATCCTGCTCAAGCTTACAAAACATTGGGACAGAACTGGTAAACAAATTCGGCGAAACTCTGCGTAAGAGCGAGAGAAAGAAACCGATCAGTGTCGCAAAATCACGATCCGCCGCGCATGATCCTGGACTTTCTATGAAGACCTACCGTATATCGTGTCGAAATGTAACTGTATTTCACCGCAGCTACGCTTCTCCAACGAATACACCAGGCAATGGTCAAATGGCCGCGAGTAGATATGCAGACTCACCGCTCGCTCTCCGAACTCCCCGGGATTAGTGACCTCGTGAACCGGCTCCGCTGGATCCACGCCCGCTGGGTTCTCGCTGTTCATTTCGAAGAGTCCGGCAGCTGCCAACTCGCAGCATCCGTCCGCACAGTCGGAGATTACACGGTAATTCTGCACCATCAACCGGCCAACCGGCGTTGCCATCCAGCACTTCTGGCCTTCGTGATTGTGGATTGAACTCCCCTGTCCGGCCTCCCAGCAGATTGCTATCAGATCGTAGAGATCCGTGTGATCCACCAGATTGCGTGTGTAGTGCTGGCTATTCCATGTTAAGTAATTCTTTAAGCTCTGTGACTCCACCGGATGCTTCCGCAAGAACTCCGTCACCTGCGGCACGTCATCGAAGGTTCCTGCAGGAAGTGCCCGCAGTTGCTCCACGAACTCCTCGATGTTGCACAGTTTTCTGGTTGGTTGGATAGTGTTGGCCATCTTTCCTCGTTCATTTCGGCCAATGGGCAGGCGTCGAGTGATCAGTGCCCGATATGGTCACATGAACCTGTGACGAATGCAAGCGTCTATCGCCTCTCATTCACCTTTGCCTGCAATTCCACTTTCCAGCAATTTCCTCCGTCTTTCCGCTTCCCAATCGCGGTTTTTCGCATCTGCTTAGTGTGCTGTCATACTTCCTGGCAGGAGACAATGATGACCGCCATTCGCACTGAAAGAGACTCTCTGGGAACGAAGGAGATTCCCGCCGGCGTTTACTACGGCATCCAAACCGCGCGTGCCATTGAGAATTTCCGCATCAGCGGCATGAAAGCGCATCCAACGTTGATCCGTGCCATCGCAATGGTGAAGCAGGCCGCCGCCGAAGCTAACCAGACCCTCGGCCTTGTCGACGCCCGCCGAGCCGGAGCCATCATCGCCGCCGCCAAGGAAGTTCAGGAAGGCCGATGGAACGATCAGTTCATGGTCGATGTCTTTCAGGCTGGAGCCGGCGTCAGCTTTCATATGAATGCCAACGAGGTCATCGCCAACCGCGCCACCGAGCTTCTCGGCGGCAGGCTCGGCGAGTATCTTGTCCATCCCAACGACCACGTCAACTACGGCCAGTCCACCAACGACGTCTTTCCCACTTCCATGCGTCTCGCGGCGCTGCTTGAATTGGAGGAACTCCACCGCGTGCTCGGATCTCTAGCTGATGCGTTCTCGGCCAAAGCCACTGAGTTTCACAACATCCTCAAGTCTGGTCGTACTCACATGCAAGACGCTGTTCCCATTCGACTTGGGCAGGAATTCGCCGCATATTCTGAGGCCGTCTGCCGCTGTCGTCTTCAGATCGAGCAGCAATCGGAATTACTTCGTGAAATCGGACTCGGTGGGTCCGCTGTTGGCACCGGCATCAACACGCATCCTGACTATCGTGTACAAGCCGTAGCCGACCTTTCGCGCATCTCTGGCCAGCGCGTGTCGCCAGTCGACGACATGCGTTATGCCATGCAATCCAACCTTGCTATGTCATCGCTCTCCGGGGCGCTGCGCAACCTCGCGCTCGAAGTGATACGTATTTCCAACGACTTGCGGCTGCTCTCCTCCGGCCCCAACACAGGTTTCGCGGAAATCAGTCTCCCGGCCCTCCAGCCCGGGTCTTCCATCATGCCCGGCAAGATCAACCCCGTCATGCCCGAACTCGCCGCCATGGTTTCGTTCCAGGTGATTGGTAATGACACTGCGGTCACCTTCGCCGTGCAGGCCGGTCAACTTGAACTCAACGTCATGATGCCTACCATGGCTTACTCCGTACTCCAGTCGATTACGATCATGACCAACATGCTCCGGCAGTTCACTGCACTGTGCGTCGCAGGGATCGCGGCCAACTCTGACCGTTGTGAGTATTACGTGCATCGTACCGTCTCTCTCGCAACCGCGCTGAACCCCTACATCGGCTACGCCAAGGCTGCGGAGATTGCCAAGGAATCAATTAGAACCGGGCGGTCCATCATTGACTTGGCGCGATCTTCCGGATACCTGAGCGAGGAACAAATCCGCCAGATTCTCGACCCGGGACGCATGGTCGAGCCCGCGCGGCCCTTGGAATCCGCCTCCAACCGCGATACTCCGCATACTGGCAAGAGATAACCCCACCTCTCCATACCCGTGGAGACTGCTGGCGTAACGGCCTCATCGGAAGCTACCTTGCCAAGTTGCTTTTATCCGGGCCCATGTTTCCCCTGGCAAACCCCGAAGCACAAAATGACATCGGAGGTATTAACCCCCCGTTCCTTGGCTGGTTCCACTAGTCTCGAAACGGGCGTAACCAACGGTAAGTTACTTGTTATCTTGCTTCAATCAGGTACAATTTTTGTCACGGGTTGAGTGCGGTTTCTCCTGTCCCGGGGCGTAATGAAAGGGTCCCGAGCAGTGTTTTCCGGTTGCCCATGGTCACTGGACTTTTGTTTGGAGGAGTTCTGCATGTTGCTACGTACTGTTGCTTCAACTACACGCGCTACAGTGATATCGCTGCTACTGGCAGCGGTTGCGCTCACACCAATGCTGGCGGTCGGTCAGGATCAGCCCACGCCAAAAGCAGAGTTTTATGGCGGATATTCATGGCTGGGACTCGACTCAAACACCTATGCAGGCACACGCAAAGTTCCCCCCATTAAAAAAGGCATTGAGGGCGCGGCGACGTTGAACTTGAATAAGTGGGTGGGTCTGACGGCCGACTATAGCGGACATTTCAGTTCTCCAGCCAATGTAAACGCATTCGAGTTCGGTCCCCAACTCAAGTTTCGCAGCGATCAAATTTCGCCATTTGTCCATGCGTTGGTTGGTTTTGCAAATATTTCTTCGCCGGGGATGCAGTCAAAACTTTCAGTTGCGGTTTCACTTGGAGGAGGTTTCGATCTCAACGCGGGCCGCTATCTTGATGTCCGAGTCCTTCAGGTGGACTATCAGTACCTGAAGTATGGCTATCGTTGGGATGGTCCAAAGATCGGCGGTGGTCTGGTCTTTAAACTGAACCCGCCCGAGAACAAAGTACCGCCGTCGGCCACGTGCTCTCTTGCGCCTACGGAAATCATGGCAGGCGATCCGGTTAAGGCCTCGGTCTCAACCTCCAATTTCAATCCCAAGCGTACCGTCAGCTACGAGTGGAGTACGACTGGTGGCAAAGTCGAGGGCTCAGGCACGGCTGTCACGGTCGACACGACGGGTCTTGCACCTGGAGACTATACCGTCGGGGCTCGTGCCACCGACAATGGCAAGGGCAAGAAACAGATGTCGGCAAGCTGCGACTCTAAGTTCACGGTAAAAGAGCCGCCGAAGCATCCGCCGGTTATGTCCTGCTCCGCCATGCCTACCACCGTGCGCGCTGGCGACCCTGTAACGGTTTCGGCGCAGGCCAACAGCCCGGACAACCGTCCGCTGAGCTACAGTTGGACGACCAGCGCCGGTCGCATCAGCGGCAGCGGCGCCAATGTTACTCTTGACACCGCTGGCCTTTCCGCTGGCCCTGTCACTGTAAACGGCACCGTCACCGACGACCGTGGCCTCTCCGCTTCTTGCTCCACCGGCGCAACCGTCGAAGTTCCTCCTCCGCCGCCGGAAGCTAGCAAGATCAACACCATCGCCTTCCCAGACAAGCGCCGTCCGGCTCGTGTGGACAACACCGCCAAGGCAATCCTCGACGAAGTCGCGCTGCGCTTGCAGCGTGATGCCGATTCGACTGCCGTGGTTGTGGGCTACGCAAGTGCCGACGAAGTGAAGCCGAAGTACAAGCGCATGAAGGCAAAAATGACAGCCGAAGAGCTCGCCGCTCAACGCGCCGTCAACACCAAGGAGTATCTGACGAAGGAAAAGGGCATTGATCCCAGCCGCATCAAGGTCGCGACCGGAACCGGCGACGAGGCCAAGGCTGATATTTGGATCGTGCCGCAAGGCGCCACTTTCAACGAGCCTGGGACGACCATGGTCGATGAGTCCGTGGTAAAACCGACCCCGGAGAAGCGCGTTGTTTACCACAAGCGCGTCGTTAAGAAGGCACCTGCAAAGAAGTAGTCAGCGCACATCTTTACACGGGCCGGCGAAATTCTCGCCGGCCTTTTCTATTGCTGTGTGTCTCAGTCGAAAAAAGAACACGCCCGATACGAAGGGCGTGTTTCGTGCGGTTTGATTGCTTTTATTGGATAACCCGCGCTATCTTCTCAGAAAGCCCACTTCAGGATCGACGCACCGCTCGTAAACCCAGCGCCCACCGACGCGATCAACAGCGTGTCGCCCTTCTTCAGCTTCCCTTCTTCCAGGGCCGTCATCATCGCCAGCGGAATTGTCCCTGCGGTTGTATTGCCGTAGCGATCAATATTCACGATCACTTTTTCGTGCGGCATCTTCAACCGGTCCGCCGTTGCCATGATGATTCGCTTGTTCGCCTGGTGCGCGATAAAGCAGTCCACGTCTTGCCCCGTAAGGCCGTTCTTGTGCAGGACGCGCTCAGTCATTTCCGCCATTTTTTTCACGGCGTATTTAAAGACCTGCTGTCCGTCCTGATGTACCACGTGCATCTTCTGCTCGACTGTTTCTTTCGACGCCGGGTTGAGGCTTCCCCCGCCGGGCATGTACAGATATTCACCGCCAAAGCCTTCTACCTGGTGGACGAAGTCAATGAATCCAACGTCCTCGCCTTCGGCCGCAGGCTCCAGCAACACCGCCCCGGCGCCGTCGCCGAAAATAATGCACGTCGCTCTGTCGGTGTAGTCGATCATCGAAGAGTTTACGTCCGCGCCGATCACCAGCACCTTCTTGTGCGCGCCGCTCTCCACCAACTTCACTCCTGCTGTCAGGGCAAATACAAATCCCGAGCATCCGGCCGACACGTCGAAGCCCCAGACATTCTTTAACCCAAGCTTGTGTTGCACCAGGCAGGCCGTCGAGGGATACATCATGTCCGGAGTCACCGTTCCGAGCACGATCACTTCCACCTCGTTCAGGTCCACTCCGTGGCGTTCCACCAGGTTCTTCACTGCGCCCACGGCCAGATCGCTGGCGGCCATTCCCTTCTCTACCAGGTGCCGCTCGCGAATCCCAGTGCGTTCCAGAATCCACTCATTGGTCGTATCGACCATCTTTTCGAGGTCAAAATTGGAAAGGACTTTCGGTGGAACGTAGGTACCCAATGCGCTGATCTTCGCGCGTATGCCAGTTTTCAACGTTAGTTCTCCGTCTAAAAATCTAATTGTCCCTTATGGAGCGCACTATGGCAATGTGCCATTTCACATTTTGCCGGTAACGCGGGACGTCCTCACGACCTCAATTCCCTTGTCTGTTGCGAAATTCCGTGGATCGTCAGCTGTTCCTGGCGCGTCTATTTAAAAGTATGAAACTCGCGACATCGTCCAAAAAATATTCATTTCCTGGTACGGGAGGTTATTCATGAAGTCACGTCTCAACTATATCGCCGCCGCGCCCAAGGGGTACTCCGCGATGATTGCCCTTGAACAGTATGTGCAAAATAGCGGCCTTGAACATTCTCTCCTTGATCTCATCAAGTTGCGAGCTTCCCAGATCAACGGTTGCGCTTTCTGTATTGACATGCACTGGAAAGATGCCCGCAATGCCGGCGAATCCGAAGAGCGTCTTTATATGCTCAACGCCTGGCCCGAGTCCCCGCTCTACTCTGACCGCGAGCGGGCTGCACTCGCGCTGACCGAAGCCGTTACACTTGTCAGCCAGACTCACGTCCCGGACGAAATCTTTGCCCAGGCACGTGCTCACTTTTCGGAAACGGAGGTTGTAAACCTCACCCTGGCCATCGCCACCATCAACTCGTGGAACCGTCTCGCCATTACCTTCCGCGCCGAACCTGGAAAATACCAACCGATCAGGCGAAACGCTGTCGCGAGCACATGATTCCCAGCGCTAAGGCGTCGGCTGATTCTTCAGTTTTGTCCACAAAAAAGCCGGACACCGGCGACCCACTGCGCACGAAACTACCCGTTACCGTTGCTTCCTTCCGGACCTGGCGGGATTGGCGGGGTTACGTCGCGTAGGACCGATGTCCGACCCGCTTGATTCTACCAAACTTTTGCCGTTTGTACCGTCTCGTGTCCGCGAACTTTCTGCCGTGGATTTCGTCTTCCGCTCTACAATGACTTCGTGGCGGCCTCCGTGACAACTCAACCTCGGCTCCTAGCTCCTCCCGAGATCGAGGATTTTTTTCAGGGATGTCTTTTTCTGCTTATTGTCACCGGGTTTGCCACTCTCACCGCCACCGGCAAGCTTGACTCCCTGAGCGTCGTCTTTGTCTCGCTTGCGCTTCTCCTGCGTGGCTACAATCTGATTCGCCACCGGCAACTGAATATCCCCGAGCGTTGGACTTCCTATCTCGGCGTCGCGTACATCGTCGTTTACCTCGTCGATTTCTTTCTCATATCACAGAATTTCGTGGCCGCCACCGTGCACCTGGTTCTCTTCGGCATGGTGGTCAAGATCTTCTCCGTGCAGCGCGATCGCGATCACATTTATCTCTCCGTGCTCGCATTTCTGGAAGTCCTCTCCGCCGCCATTCTGACGGTGGACAGCGTCTTTCTTGCTGCCTTCTGCTCTTTTGCGCTCATCGCCGTACTCACCTTCATCTCCATGGAGATGCGCCGCTCGGCCATTTCCGCAACCAACGCCGGGCACCTTCGCATCCCTGGCCTGCGGACGCGTTCTCGCACGGTCTCTCCATTTCAGCGTCTTGCCCTGTCGATCGCAAGAACCGGACTCGTTCTTGTCGCCGGCATGTTGCTGGCGGGGTCGGTTATCTTCTTTGCGCTCCCACGCCTCTCCTATGGATACCTCAGTAAGCTCGCGCAACAGAACACGCTCGTCAGCGGATTCAGTGACAACGTAAATCTTGGTGAGATTGGCCGCATCCAGCAATCCAGCCAAGTCATGATGCACATTCGCATCGAGGGCGATCAATCCGGCGGATACGACCTTTTGCTGCGCGGAGGCGTGCTGACCCACTTCGACGGCCATCGCTGGACCAATCCACCTCATGACGTTGAATCCCTCGTACCTTCCTATGGCAGACGCTTCGCCGTCACCGGCCGTCCTTCTGAACTTCCAACGGACATGGTGCGTTTCGCCGGCAGCCCCATTCACACGATTATTCGCTATCGCGTCACCATGGAGCCCATCGGGACGAATATCATCTTCCTCGTCCCCACCGCCCGTTTCCTCTCCGGCCACTTCCGGGAACTCGCCGCTGACATCGATGATGTCGTCCAGAATGTCGACCGCGACCGCTCGACGTCCACGTATAGCGGCATCTCCGACATCGCACGTCCAACGCCTGCCGAACTCAACGCGGCTACAGGCAACGTTCCTGAGGACCTGCGCGAGCGCTATCTTCAGGTGCCAGCGCTCGATCCGCGTATCGCCCAACTCGCCCATCAGATCGCGCTCCACGAACGCACGCCCTATGAGAAAGCTGCTGCTATTGATCGATACCTCAGCACGCGATATGGCTATACGCTGGAACTCCCCAGCAAGGATCACAAAGACCCGCTCGCCTACTTTCTCTTCGTTCGCCGTAAAGGACACTGCGAATACTTCGCCTCGTCGATGGCGATCATGCTGCGCGAGATCGGCATTCCGAGCCGCATCGTTACCGGCTTCCGCGGCGGCGAATACAACAACCTGACTGGCAGTTACATTGTCCGGGCACGCGATGCGCACTCGTGGGTAGAGGCGTTCATTCCCGGCGCGGGATGGGTGACATTCGATCCGACGCCTGCTGGCGGTCCAGCTGTCATCACCTTCTGGACACGGCTTCAACTCTACACCGATGCCATGCGGGAGTTCTGGCGCGAGTGGGTCGTCAACTACGACTTCAGCCACCAGCAGACGTTGACCAATACGACAGTGGCCCGCTCGCGTCATAGCGTGGACCGTTTCCGTCGCTGGGCGCGCGAGCGTTATCTATACCTGCTCAACCTTGCCCGGCGAACGAACGACGATGTCAGCAATCAGCCTCGCCGCTACTCCGAACGAGCTGCCATCGTGGTTGCGGCAATCATCCTGCTGTTCAGCCTGCCGCGGATCGTACGAGCACTGCGGCGCAGCGTGCTTGCCCGCAACCCGGCGAGCGCGCCGCAGGCGGCGGCGACACTCTGGTATCAGCGCATGACCAGACTTGCGTCGCGGCGAGGATGGCATCGCGAGCCATCGCAGACACCGACGGAGTTCACCGCGAGCATCACGGACGACGAACTCCGCCAACTCATCCGGGAGTTTACGGATCGCTACGAGCGCGCACGCTTCGGCAACTCGCCCGAGGATGCTTCGTCACTGCCTGAGATTTATCACTCCATAGAGACGTTCGGCAGGAAGTAAGGCAGATGAGCTGTTTCATCGAGAGAGTTGCCAGACACAAGTCTCGAGTCGCGGCATCTTAGCTATAAGCGGCAAGCCAGCAACAACAGTCGCCTTGCGTCGCCAAAGGCGTATCGCATTTGGATACCTCCCCCCTCCCCCTCTTTATATCTCGATACTTTGTTTTCAGCAGCTTAGCGGACGCGGCCTCGCCAAGTATGACAAAACAAAGGATTTAAATGTCAAATATGAGAAAACAAAAGGCTTAGAGCCACTGGAGCTACCAAGCTGCTGAGCCACTGAACAAGAAAGTGCGCGATACGAGTCGCAAAGGGCAAGAAGTCAGCTCTGAGCCCTTCGCCTTTTGGCTACATGCTGCAAGCCACCGGCTAAACGACCAGCAACAACAAAAGCCCGCGCTGGCGGGCTTGAATGTTTTGTCTCTATAACCAGTATGACAGATGAGCAGAGAGAAAGGTGACATCGATTTTGAAACTCTATTTGCCATGGAATCATATAGCTAGAGGAAATGTGTGACCAATATCCTCTTGACATGTGAGGCAGTATTCGTGAGCGAGGCTACTCCGGCAGTGGACCTTCGCCGGACGCTTCCAATTGTCGTGCCAGAAGAGTGGGCCCATCCCAGGCGGCAACTTTGTTGCGGCCGTCGGCCTTGGCACGGTAAAGAGCCTGATCTGCCTGCTCCAACAATTGCTCCCAATCCACGGTATGGGCTGGATCGTGCGTGGCCAGACCGATGCTGCTGGTGACCTTGATGGCCTGGCCGTCCACGTCAACGGGATCGCTGGCGACGGCGGCGCGGATTCGTCCGGCAACTTCGAGCGCGCCTTCAGACCCGGTTTCGGGCAGAAGGATGGCGAACTCATCTCCGCCGTAACGACTGAGGAGATCGGCTCCGCGAAGGCATTGAGCGATTCTGTCCGCAGCAATGTTTAGCACTTTGTCTCCCGCCGCGTGGCCAAAGCCATCGTTGATGTCCTTGAAATGATCAACGTCCGCGAGGATCACACTGAAGGAAGCCCCATGGCGGACAGCACGCGAATTCTCCCGCTCGATTGCGGAGACGAAGCGGCGGCGGTTGGCCATTCCAGTAAGCTCGTCGGTCTCAGCGTCGCGGCGTAACTCATGAACCAGGCGGCGTTGGGCGGTGATGTCGGCAAAGATGATGGCCCAGCCAAACTGGTGCTCTTCCTCGCCAAGCGGGAGAAAGCGAACCTCAAAGTGGTGGAGCTCGCCATCCACGCTCAGCTCAATCTCTCGCAGGCCGCCGGGGCCACTGAGAACCCCCGCCAAGGCCGGAGACTCACGAAGCACCCGCGCAAGATCATCCCCGACCTTGGCAACGGCAAGACCTGGCAGAAGCGCGCGGGCGACGGGATTGAAGTCGACCAAACGATGCCGTAGATCGGTAACAAGCGCCGCATCTCTTATGCTGTTGAATACCAACGAACGCGCCATGGGCACGAGGTCGAAGCTGCCGAAATGGAAGACGGCAAGGTAGGCCAGAATGGCGCTGAGGCCCAAGGTGAGAGGGGCGAGGTCCAATCCCCAGGGACTCCATCCGCACATGTAAATGAAATAACCGCCGCCGGGAATGAGCGCCGAGGCGATGAGCGTGAAGGCCTGAAAACGGTAAAGCCGGGAGGACGTGCGGAAGCGGGAGATGTAAACCCAGGCGCCATAAAAAAGCGCGCCGAAAAGAAACGCCAGGTTCAGCCATGCAATAGGCCCACGATCAACGGTGACAACCCAGAAAGGGCCGCGTGGCACCAACGTCATGGAGCGGTCGTACAAATGGTGAAATGAATTCGTGAGTTCGCCAATGAAGGTGAGCACGGGAAGAGCGAACAAAGGGACGAGGCGCGTGTGGAGTTTGTTGTGACGCCGAGCGAGCAATACCCAGAGAGCCGGAATCCAGGGGATGCCCAAGTACTCGATGTGAAGCCAGAACACCGCTCCGGAAAGGGTAGTCTGGGCAATTTCTCCGCCATAGCCGAAGCAGTAGATCGCTGCCGAGACAAGGAGAAGGGCGAGGACGGGCGCTTCCGGGGCACGGCGATGGCGTCCCCAGGCTGCCAAGGCCATGAGCATCAGCAGGACTGCGGTGAGGAACAGCCGCCCGAGAAGTACGATACTTACAGACATCGTTAAAACTGAGTTTGATTAACAGCATACCGGGCCGAGCGATTGGAAGAAAGGTTCTTTAGTAATCGGCTCGGCACAGACAGACAGTAACGTGTGGTTAAATAAGTAAAAATGACACGTTCGATAGAAATCATGCAGGAGTTGCGCGCAGAAGCGTCCACGGCGGGGTCCGTAGAAGAGTTGATGACGGCCGTCGTCAGCCGCCTCAAGGACAGGCTCTCGAAGTATAACTGGGTAGGGTTTTACATGATCGACAAAAGCACCTCGGGCGAGCAGCCCATGCTGGTGCTGGGGCCATTCGTAGGAGCCGATACACCGCACAAACGCATTCCGCTGCATCAGGGGATTTGCGGGGCGGCAGCGTCAACAGGAGAGACGGTGATCGTCGACAATGTGAACGCCGATCCACGCTACCTGGCCTGCTCAATTGAGACGCGCTCAGAGATCGTTGTGCCCGTCTACGTGCACGGAGAAGTGATGGGGGAACTCGATATCGACAGTCACACCCCGGCGGCATTCGGTGACGAAGATCGCGAACTGTGCGAGTTGTGCGCAGGTCTGGTGGGTGAGTACATGGAACGAGCGACCGCCAAACCGAGGGGTGAGCAGGCATGAAGCAAGTGGTGGCAGCGCTCATTCTGCGCGGCGATGAAGTGCTCATCTGCCAACGGACGAAGCATCAGCCAATGCCGTTGCAATGGGAGTTTCCGGGAGGAAAGGTGGAACCGGACGAGAACGCCGTGGACGCACTGGCGCGGGAACTCGATGAAGAGTTGGGGATCAAGGCAGAAATCGGGCGCGAGGTGGCAACGATTCGCCACACGTACAAAAACGGCGGCGAACTCGAACTGCACTTTTTTGTCGTGGATCGATATACAAGGGAGATCGAAAACCGGATATTCAAAGACGTCCGGTGGGAGAAGCTCTCGAAGCTGCCGCAGTACAATTTCCTGGAAGCTGACCTTGGGCTGGTAAGGGATATTGCGGCGGGAAAGGTGCTGTAAGAAAGACAGTTTCGAGTTTCAGGTTTCGAGTTTCGAGAACAAGCAGAACGACAAAATCCTGTTCGAGTTATTGCAGTTCCCACGGCTTTTTAGCTACTTCCGCCAAATAGCATTGCCAAGGTCAACACAATCATGATGATGGTGGTGGACCACGCGACGATGTTAAAGAAGCGCGAGTTGGTGTGCTTCCCCATCAGGCCGCTCTTGTTGATCAGCAGCAGCATGGCGATCAGGACAAAGGGCAGGACCGCGCCGTTAACGACCTGCGAGAGGATGCTGACCTTGACGAGCGGAATGTTGGGCAGGAGGATGACTCCCGCGCCAGCCGCAATCAGGATGGTATAGAGCCAGTAGAAGACCTTGGCCTCGCTGAACTTCTTGTCGAGGCCAGCCTCGAATCCCAAGCCCTCGCAGACCGCATAGGCAGTGGAGATGGGTAAGATGGACGCGGCAAAGAGCGAGGCGTTGAACAATCCAGCGGAAAAGAGAATGTAGGCGTATTCGCCGGCCAGAGGACGCAGGGCCTGGGCGGCGTCGGCGGCGTCGCGCACTTCGCGGTGTCCGTGGACGAAGAGAGTGGCGGCACAGGCGACGACGATGAACCAGGCAACGATGTCCGTAAACAAACAGCCGAATATGACATCCAGGCGCGAGGCGGCGTACTCCTTCTCGGTAACGCCCTTTTCGACGATGGAAGATTGCAGGTAGAACTGCATCCACGGAGCAATGGTCGTGCCAACCAAGCCGATGACCATGTAGAGATACACGGACGAATGGAAATCATGGATGTGAGGCGGAACGATGGTGGCAACGGCGGCGGTCTTCCACTCGGGATGGGCCAGCACTCCGGCAATGATGTAGGCGAAATAGAAAAACGACGCGGCTAGGAAGACCTTTTCAACGCTCTTGTAACTTCCCTTTACTACAAGCAGCCAGACGATGGCCGCGCAAACGGGCACGCTGATGAAGCGGGAGACTCCAAAGAGCTCAAGGCTGCTGGCGATGCCGGCGAACTCGGCGACGACATTGCCGAAGTTGGTGATGATGAGCCCGACCATGACGAGGAACGTGACACGGAAGCCGAACTCTTCGCGGATGAGGTCGCTGAGGCCCTTGCCGGTGACGGCGCCCATGCGTGCCGTCATCTCCTGGACGACGATCAGGGCAAGGGTCATAGGGAGCATGACCCAGAGGAGCGAGTATCCGAAGTGTGCGCCAGCGGCGGAATAGGTCCAGATGCCACCCGCGTCGTTATCGACGTTGGCTGTGATGAATCCGGGCCCCACAACGGCCAGGAAGATCGCGATTCGGATTCTCCACAGTCTCCACTTTTTAGAGGACATGAGCAGGCGCAAGTTGGATCAAGATTTACATCGGCAAACTCAGAATAAACGGCATCGGCGAGAACGCCAACACAGGAAGAAAAAGTTTTTCGAAAAATCTGAGAATTAGAGCCGGCTGCGCAGGATGCTGATGACGTCGTCGGCGGTGATGACGCCGGTGAGAGTGCCGGATTCGTCGATGACCGGCAGGGTGAGCAGGTTATATTTGTCGAAGATTTCGGAGACTTCGTTTTCATCCGCCTCGGGCGAACAGGAAATGAGCGGATCGGCGGCAAGATCGGCCAACCGGGTCTCGGGCGATGCAAGCACGAGTTTGACCAAGGGGACGGCACCCACCAGCTTTTCCCCCTCGCCGACGAGAAAAATCGTGCTCATGCTCTCGATGCCGCCCTCGAACTTGCGCAATATATCCACGGCATCCGCGACACGGGCATTGGGACTCAACGCCATGTAGTCGGTGGTCATACGACCAGCAGCGGTGTCTTCCTCGAATTCGAGGAGGTCCCGAACGTCCTGACGTTCCTCGGGTTCCATCTCCTTCAGAATCTCTTCGGAGCGCTCCTGCGGCAGATCGGCCAAAAGGTCGGCGGCGGCATCGGGGTCCATCTCCTCGACGATGTCGGCAGCGCGGTCGGAGTCGAGAGAATTAACGATGGCGACCTGGAGCTTGGGATCGATCTCCTCCAGGGCCTCGGCCGCGACTTCCTCGTCGAGACTCTGGAAGATGGCATCACGCTCGGCCGGAGCGAGATCTTCAATGATGTCAGCGAGGTCGGCAGGGTGGAGCTTTGCGAGGCGGTCAGACGAAATTTTCAAGCGCACGCGTCGCGCCGGGTCGGTCTCGATGAGGTTGACGAACTCCCATGGGATCGGCCGGGGAGGAACCTTGCCGACGATGGAGGCAAGCGCAGCGCGCGGAACAATGTTTTTGAGCAACCGGCGCATTCCACCGCGAGCGCCGACATCGACGGCCCCAACCCGAAGGCGAATTCCACCGCCGGCAATCCGCTCTTGGAGCAGATCGACATCGTTGACCCGTACAACTTTCCGGCCATGCACGTCGATGATCTGCTGATCGAGGAGGTCGCGTTCGAGCAGGAGCATGCCTTCCGAACTGCTGTAGGCGGACCACTCGGAAGGCTCGGCGGAACAACGAACACCGCCATTTACCTGCACGATGGAACGCATGGAAAGAAGGCGGTCACCGGAACTTGTCTTCACGACGAAAGCGGAGATGTGGTTCGAGTCCTCCTGCGGAACGATAGCAACCTCGCGCACACGTCCGACCCGGCCGCCGCCGGGGCCATAGACGGGGAGACCGAGAACTTCCGAGAGCGCAAGAGCCGTCATGGCGACGAGAATATACGGTTCGCGGCAACATTCCAACTACTGCGCACTTAGATTTACAACGGAAAATGCAGGTCCAGGGAGAAGCAGCCCGTGCAGGCGGCGAAACCCGGAGCGCATTGGAAGCATCTTAAAGTCTGCGAGGGCCGGCCCCGTGCAATCGCGGAAAAAGTCCATGTTGAGACACTTTAGCGCTTGCGTCGATGAGCAAGATTGACAGATGAGTACTCCAAAGGGCAAACTAACGAATCTCCGTTGCAACGCGTTTTGGAGCGCCGCTTCGAAAAGAAGCCCGGCACATGGGAAAACACCAGGCGATGAATTCGACCAGGGTTTCGTACACGCTTGAGTCGTCCTTGGAAAGTGTGAACAGGGCGGAACAGGCGGCCTATGAGATTGCGATGAAGTCCGGATTCGACGAGGAAGAAGTCGGCCGGATTTCCATGGCAGTCCGTGAGGCGACCGTGAACGCCGTTCTGCACGGCAACCAATACGATCCCCAAAAACGCGTTACCGTCTCATTCGAGACATCCCCAGACACGCTGGCGGTGTCGGTTCGAGACGAAGGCAAGGGGCTCAATCCGGGAATCATTCCGGACCCTCTTGCACCAGAAAATCTTTTGAAGGAATCAGGAAGAGGTATTTTTTTGATTCGGGCTTTCATGGATGAGGTGCGATTCCGTAACATGGAGCCCGGAACGGAAATAACACTTATCAAGCACGTCCGCGGAGTGGACCGCGACGACAAGGAGGATTCCAAGTGACGATGAAGGCGAGCACACGTCAGGTAGACGGAGTAACCATCGTGGACCTGAGCGGGCGCATCACTCTGGGCGAAGGCAGCGTAATTTTGCGCGACACGGTACGTGAAGTCATCGGCCAGGGCAACAAGAAGATCTTGTTGAATCTTGGGGACGTCACCTACATCGACAGCTCGGGAATTGGCGAGCTTGTCAGCGCGTTCACCAGCGTCCGCAACCAGGGCGGTGAACTGAAGCTGCTCAACCTGACGAAAAAGGTTCACGATCTGCTCCAGATCACGAAACTCTATACCGTCTTCGACATCAAAGACGACGAAGCCGGAGCGATCAAATCTTTCACGAAGTAAGAAAAACATCCTGATAAAAGGCTCGCTACGGCGGGCCTTTTCCTATTACCGCGAGATAACAATTCTCAGTGACGTGCGCCCTTGTTCGGCTACGGGCAAGGCGTTTCTGCTGAAGAGGCCGTATCCCTCGACAACACACGGCAAGAGCGGGCAAAATGGTGGCTCCGATTGACCAGGAGGTTGTATGCGAATTCCCCGGCTCGACAGAGACCAGGTAGACGGCGAAACCCAGAAGATCTTTGACAAGTATCTGGAGGAACGCGGCAATGTGCCGAATATGTTCCGGACGGTGGCGCACCGGCCAGAGATTTTCCGCACGATGATTGCGCACTTCCGGGCGGTGATGAACACGGGCACGCTGTCGCAGAAACTGAAGGAACTGGTGATCGTCAGGACGTCGCAGATCAACCGCTGCGAATATTGACTGTCTTCACACACCGCCTTGGCGAGGCGGCACGGATGGTCGGACGAACAGATCGACAACCTGGCGGATTTCCGCAACCGTACGGATTTCACGGACGCGGAGAAAGCGGCGCTGGAACTGGCGGAACGCGAAACGAGCCGGCCACTGGAAGTCGACGATGCGTTGTGGAACGAACTTAAAAAGTATTACGACGACGGCGAGATCATAGAGCTGGCCGCAGCCATTGGATTGTTCAACTACTTCAACCGTTTCAACGACGTCATGAAAATGGAGCCTACCAAGTGAAATTATCGAGAGTAGTGCCTGCGGTCCTGATGTTGGCGACCGTGATGGTTCTTGCTCTGCCGGCGATGGCGGCGGACGAGCCGTGCGTCCCTTTTGAAAAAGCGCCGGAGTATATCGGCAAAAAAATCTGTGTAAAAGGGACGCTGGTGCGCGTCTCCATGCTGAAGAGCGGCACGATGTTCCTCAACTTCTGCCAGGACTACCATAACTGTCCGTTCACGGTGATCATTTACCGCAGCGACGCGCCCGACATCGGGGACCTGCGCGCCCTGCAAGGCAAAGAGATCCGCGTGGAAGGCAAGGTGCGCAACTACAAGGGCCAGGCGGAGATCGTGATGCGGGACCGCAAGCAACTACTGGTGGATTTCAACCGCGTTCCGCTGCCGGGAGAGTTCGATGCCGGTCGGGACAATGCGCTGCGTCGCGGGGCAATGCCGCGCCAGGATCGCCGCGGACGTGCGTGGTAGCGAAAGACTAAGCGGAAGGAAGAGCGCCCACCGAGGCGCTCTTTTTATTTATCGCAAAGATGACCGCAGTTCGCTAAGCGAATAGAGCGTTCCCCTCCAGACGATACCGCCACGCCAGAGCGCGGAGACCGTCGAGTTGACGATGGCGCCGGCCATCAACACGGTCGAAACCGGATGCAGGAGGATGTATCGCGGCGAGATGGTCGAACGCTTTGACATCCCAACATACAGTCCGAAGATGCAGGCAAGCGCAAGCGCATAACCGGACCACGCCCATCCACGCGCAAAGATCACGCCAAGAAACGGAGGCAGATTGAGCGCAAGCAATCCGACGAACGCTGCGACGGACATGGCGATGCTGTAGCGAAACTCGGCAAAGAGATTTTTGTTGAGATTGCGTACCATGCCGAGCGCGCCGTAGGCCCAGCGGATGCGCACGAGGTCGCGTCCGAAGACATTTCGCTGGGCGTATCCGTGCTGCTTTACCAGCGCACCGAGTTGCATGTCATCGACGACCGCGAGCCGCATACGCTCATAAGTACCGAGCGCTTCGTAGACATCGCGGCGAATGAAGTTGAATGCGCCGACGCCCATGTGGTCCTTCGATTTCGGGTCGGCAACCTTCCAGGGGCGGTGCGCGAAAACGAAGAGCGCCTGGAAGAAGGCGATCATCATGCGCTCGCCAACGCTCTCCATGACGATGGTGGGGAGGAGAACGACATGGTCGGCATGTTCGCGCTCCGCATAGGCAAGACAGCGCCGCAAGGCGTCGGGACGCTGGTGAACATCGGCATCGGTGAATAGGAGCCAGTCGCCGGTGGCACGCTGTGTTGCCGTCCACATGGCATGGGTTTTGCCGAGCCAGCGCGGCGGCAGTTCGCGGACATGGACGACGGTGACGCGACCGCGCGCGGATGCGTCTGACGCGATGGCGTCAACGATCTCTCCCGTGCGGTCGGTGGAGCGATCATTGACGACGATGATTTCATAATTCGGATAATCGAGGTCGAGCAGCGAGCGCAGTGCGGGTTCGATGGTCACCGCTTCGTTGCGCGCGGGGACGATGATACTGACGCGGGGAGTGCGCTTCCCTGCCGGAGTCGCGATTTCCGCAGCGGGGACGTCCCACTGCGGCTGCGTCAGTTCGGCAAGTTTACCCATGCCGAACCCGGCACGGACGGCGCTCCAAAACCAGACAAGCGCCAAGCTCCAGGCAGCTAACAGATTCAACGAGTGGATCACTTTCAGGCCTCGGCTCCATTATCAGGGGTTGGGACCGGCGGTGCGAAGCGCATCCCGTAGAAAAGTATTCCGGCCGAAAGCACTACCGCAACGGTGGCCGCAAGGAAGGCCATCTGGAAATTGCTGCGATCCGAGATGTAGCCCATCAGGGTGGGAGAGAGCGCGTCGCCAAGGATGTGAATGGTGAAGAGATTGACCGCAATCGCCGTGGCGCGGATGTTCGCATCGACGGAATTGACCAGCGCGGCATTGAGCGGCGCAGTGTTGAGCAAGAGGAAAAACTCGCCGCAGAAAATTGCCGGATACATGGCCGAACCGGTGAAGTACACGGCCGCGAGAATCGCGGGCACGGCCAGGGTCATGCCAATGGCGGAGACAAGATAGTACGAACCGCGATAATAGCGGAGCAGTTTGTCGCCCGCCCAGCCGCCAAGTAACGTTGCGAGAATTCCGCTGACGAGGGTGAGAAGACCGAAGGTTTCGTTGGCGTCACTCAGCGGAACATGGCGCACGCGAGAGAGAAACGTGGGCATCCAAACCTGCATGCCGCCCACGGCAAAGGTCATCATGGCCATGCCGAGGCTACAACTCCAGAACGCGGCATTGCGGGTAAGACCGAGGAGCGTTCCGCGCTCGATGGTACGCGGCAGGTGATCTTCCGCGCCACGTACCGGTTCCGGCGTGAACATCAGCAGAAGCGCGAGCAGCACTCCAGGGCCGGCAGCAATATAGAAGGGGGATCGCCAGCCGAAGTGGGGCCCCATGTAGCCGCCCAGAAGGTATCCCATCGCCGTGCCGACGGGAATCGCAAGATAGAAGATCGACAGGATGCGACCGCGACGGTGCTCCGGGAACATATCAGAGAGAAACGCGGGGGAGATCGTGACAAACGTCGCTTCACCGATGCCGACGACGGTATGGCGAATCAATAGTTCAGTGAAGTTGTGAGTGACCCCGGTGAGCAGCGTGGCGCCGCTCCAGATGAGGGCGCCGGCGACCATGATGGTGCGCCGGGGAAAGCGATCAGCGAGCACGCCCATGAAGGGCGCGGTGACCATGTAACAGATGAAGAAGGCCGAGGTCAGCCAGCCGAATTCGGCGTCGGACTTGTGGAACTCCGCTTGGACAAGCGGCTGCACGGCGAAAAGCACCGAGCGGTCAATGTAATTGACGAAGTTGAGCGCCGTCAGGATAAAGAGCGCGGTTTTCGCCCAGCGCGTACTCTTCTCCAGGACACCAGATGCCGTTGCCATTTTGACGGTTTCCGGAAACTCCACAGTGGGCAGAGTCTACCACGGCGGGACGCTTGCCACTACCGCCGCTTTGGGCGCGGCCAGCGAGCGACCACAGTGGTGCCGAGTCCGCCGCGCGGACGAAACTCGCCGCGCACTTCAGCCCATACGGGACGAGTGGCCTTCACCACGTCCTCAAGCACCTGGTTGACGACATTCTCCTGAAAAATACCGAGGTTCCGATAAGAGTTGACGTATTCCTTCAGCGACTTCAATTCGAAGCAGAGCTTGTCCGGCATGTAGCGGATCCAGATAGTCCCGAAGTCGGGCAAGCTGGTCTTGGGACAGACAGAGGTAAATTCAGGAATGTCGATCTCAATTTCGTAGCCGGGGAATTGATTCGGCCAGGTCTCGATTTCAGGAAAGTTGAAATCGAGGCCGGATTTCGCATGGTCCGGGGTATAACCGAGCCGGGTCGCCTTATTCTTTGCCATGGAGTTATTTTACTGGAAGACGACGACCGTGGTGGATAACGGCAACGCGAAGTGTGTCCCACGGTGAGCCGGCGATTTCCCCAAATTGGGCACTGCGGGAGTGGCCCCGGCAGGCGGCTAACGCGTACAATATGATGTAGCCCGCTGGCTCGTAGTGAAGCCGCGGAGAATCCTGCTATCCGGCATGGATTCGAACGCTGCTGCCGCGTTGCGCCGGACGGCTGGCACTCAGAGTCCGGAGAGGCCGATGCCTCCAAAGAAATCGGCCGGTGTTGTCATCGCAAGGTTGCAAAAGGCTACATCACGATACTTGTAAAACCATGTCCTGAGGCCCTAGTCTGGCGCATCTGGACCCAACACGATTGTGGTGATTATTGCAGATAAGCACGGATACTCATGGCCAACGGAAATAACGGTAGTGGGAAAAGCGGCTGGCGGCGCACGGTAATCATCCTCTCCGTTCCGCTCGTCATCCTGATCCTAGTGAGCGCATTCATGGCGCTGCGTCCCAAGCGGATTCGGATCATGATCACGCAGCCCGTCCGCAGGGACATTACCGACACAATCACAACCAACGGTAAGGTGGAGCCGCTACAGAACTTCGAAGCCCATGCTCCGGTGGCAACCACGGTGCGGCGAATCCTGGTGAACGAAGGCCAGCGCGTGCATCGCGGTCAGCTCCTGCTGGAACTGGATGCCACGGATGCCCGCGCAGAAGTCGCCAAGGCACAAGCGCAATTGAAGTCGGCGGAAGCGGCAGAGGCCGCTGTACGCGCTGGCGGGACACGAGTGGAGGTTCTGGCGCGCGAGACCGACCTGACGAAAGCAAAGACTGAACTGGCAACCGCAAAGCGCAACCTTACCGCGCTGGAACGGTTAGAACAGAGTGGAGCCGCTTCGCGCGGAGAGGTAATGGCAGCCCGCGAACGCGTGAAACGCGCACAGGCCGATGCCGATCTGCTGGCACGCAATGGCAAGGAACGTTCGTCGCCGCAGGAACGCGCCAGTGTCGAGGCCGCAGTGGCAGAAGCGCGAGCCGCTCTGCAAGCAGCTCAAGACGTATTGAACAACTCGATGGTTCGTGCGCCATTCAATGGAACCGTCTACGCCATTCCGGTGCGCAAAGATGCATTCGTCAACACCGGAGACCTGCTGTTGCAGATGGCGAACCTGGATGAAATGCAGGTGCGAACCTTTGTGGACGAGCCGGAGATCGGCCGCCTGGCACTGGGACAACCGGTGCAGGTCACGTGGGATGCGGTTCCAGGTCGCGCATGGACAGGCCACGTAAAGAGCCTGCCGAGCACCGTGGTGAACCGAGGAAGCCGGGTGGTGGGCGAGACGATGTGTTCGGTGACAAACAACGATGGCAGGCTGTTGCCAAACATCAATGTGAACGTCACGATCATCACGTCGAGCAAAGCCAACGCGCTGGTCATTCCGCGCGAGGCGCTGAAGGAAATCGACGGCAAGAAATACGTCTACGTAGTGCGCGACAACCGGCTGGCCCGGCGCGAGGTAACGACGGGAGTCTCAGACCTGACGAATATCGAGGTTGCGAAAGGCTTGAACGCCAACGAAACGATTGCGGTTTCATCCCTCAGTCCAACCCCGCTGACCGACGGGATTATGGTCAAGATTATCGGGAGTCAGTAGGAATGGTGCGGTATTCCAAACTGTTTGCAGTAATGTTCTTCTCCCTCTTTCTGGTGGGGGTCGCGGTGGCGGCCGAGCCGACATACATGGATCTACTGACGGCTGGCCGCGCGGACGATGCGATTCGTTCGCTGACGCAGAAGACGGATTCCAACGCGGCTACCGCGCAGGATTACAACCTTCTCTGCCGCGTGTATTTCTCTCTGGAAGATTGGGACAACGCCGTCAAGTACGGCGAACGTTCCGTGCAATTGAATCCGAACGTCTCGTCGTATTATCTCTGGTTGGCGCGTTCCTACGGCGAGAAGGCAGACAGCGTTGGCGCACTCTCGGCCATTGGGCCGGCGAGAAAATCAGTGGCAGCGTTCGAGAAGGCCGTCCAACTGGACCCGAACGACGCCGGCGCACGGCACGACCTCGCGGAGTTCTACGCGATCGCACCTTCCATCATCGGCGGCGGCAAGGACAAGGCGCGACGGTTGGCGGATGAGGTCGCGACAAAAGACCCGGTAACGGCTGCATCCATACGGGCAATGGTGGCGGCTCGCGGGGGCAATGACGCGGAGGCCGAGCGGCAATACAAGCTGGCAATCTCGGCCAGTGGTAATTCCGCGCAGGAATGGCTGGAGATCGCAAACTTCTACCGGCGGCGCAAGCGGTTCGGCGAATTTGAAAACGCCGTGGTGCAGGCGATGAATTCGCCAAAGAAACGGCCGCAGGACCTGTTCGACGCTGGAGAGTTGCTGGTGGCAGGTGGCAGGAATCTACCCGGTGCAATAAGAATATTGGAATCGTATATCGCCGGACCAACCAGCGATACGGGGCCGGTCTTCCGCGCTCACTACCTGCTGGGACGCGCATACCAGGGACTCGGCAATCGCGAGTCTGCGATTCGCGAATACAAGGCGGCGCTGGCATTGGCGAAAAACTACAAGCCCGCGCAAGCGGCCCTGCGCAGGATCGGCGACTGAAGTCGCGACATTGCGTGTTCAATCGAAAGGTGACCTGATGGAATTCCGTGAGGACATTCGCCGGCTCGTGCGACTGATGATGTGCGCGCTCATTGCCTGCACTCCGCTGGCGGCGCAGACCGCACCCGTGTCCTTTCAGCACGTCCTGGAACTGGCGCTGCGGCACAGCGGAACCATGGCGATCGCCCAGGCGGACCGGACAAAGGCGCACGATGCCTATCTGGAAACGCGGGCAGGCTTTCTGCCGCAAGTCATCTTCGGCTCCGGACTCGGCTATTCGTACGGCGTTCCGCTCTCGATTGAGGGCTCAGCGCCATCGGTATTCAATGTCAACTCGCAGCAGTTTCTTCTCAACTTCGCGCAGCGCTCACTGCTGAAGGCATCCAATGCGGATTGGAATGCTACGCGGATAAGCCTCGAAGACCGGAAGAACGACGTCATCCTGAGAACCGCGCTGGCATACATCGAGCTCGACAACCTGGCGGCGCGAATGAAATCGCTGGACGAGGAGAGCCGTGTGGCACGGAAGGCCGTCTATATCAGCACCGCGCGCATGAAGGAAGGGCTCGACAGCGATCTCGACCTGAAGAAAACGCAGCTCGCGGCGGCACGAGTGGATATGCGCATGGCCGATGCGCAAGGCAGGGCTGACGTATTGCGCGAGCGGCTCTCCAAACTGACCGGCCTGCCGGTGGCGGCCATCGAGACAGTGTCCGATTCGATCCCGAAGACGCCGGAAATTTCCCAGGACGAAAACGCCGCGTCGGTGGCGGTACACAGCAGTAGCGACGTCAAATTGGCGGACGAAAAAATCCATTCGGCGCAACTCCGCGCGGACGCGGAAAAGAAGCAGATGCTTCCTTCCATCGATCTTGCCGGCCAATATGCGATGCTGACGCGCTTCAATAACTACGATCAGTATTATCGAAAGTTTTCGCGCAACAATTACAGCATCGGTCTCAACATACGATTTCCCTTCCTCGATTTCGCGCAGCGTGCGCGGGCAGACTCGGCACAAGCCGACGTGGTGAAGGCAAAAGCCGAGGCACAACAGGTGCGCGGCAAGGTTTCCGAAGCGGCGGTAGAGTTGCAGAGAAACCTGCGTCAGTTGCAGGCCGCGGAAGAAGTTGCACGGCTGGATTACGAAGTCGCAAAGGGCACGGTGGATGCCGTACATGCGAAGATCACGTCCGGCGAGGCGACATTGAAAGACGAAGAACAGGCCCGCATGGATGCCTCCGACAAGCAGGCCACCTACCTGGAAGCCGCATTCGCGCTGGCGAAAGCCAAGCTGGAGTTCATCCGGCAGACAGGCGACCTACAGGCCTGGGCGCTGCCGGCCGGCCGCTGAACGGCTTCCCTATTCGTATCGCAGAGAATCGGTAGGCTGGAGCTTCGAGGCGCGGCTGGCAGGCAGGTATCCGAACGTAAGTCCGGTGGCGCAGGAAACGACAAAGGCCGCGAGAATCGACATCGGCGAGATTGGAATCTTCAATCCCAGTTCAGCCGGCAGTAGCGGCTGGATAACCAACTTCAATCCAACGGCAATCAAGACTCCGACAACCGCCCCGAGTCCGCTGATGATGAACGCCTCAATCAGGAACTGGTAGAGAATCTCATCGCGACGCGCGCCAACCGCCTTGCGCAATCCAATCTCGCGCGTACGCTCCGTCACAGTGACCAGCATGATGTTCATGATGCCCACGCCGCTGATGATGAGCGCGATGCAGCCGACCAGCAGCAGAACGGCGGTCAGCGCCATGGAGATTTTCCGGGCAGCGTCGAGAATCGACGAAAGATTTTGCACGTTGTAGACCGCACCGGTGCGATGACGCGCCTGCAACATCTTCCGTACCTGCGTCGTCACTTCCGGAACGTTTTCCGCGGTGTCCGCCTGCGCGTAGAGCGTCTTGATGTAGTCGCGCCCGGTGTAGTACTTGATGAGCGGAAACGGAATCAGGATGGATTCCGAAGTAATTTCCGACTGCCCGAAGGTCGCGACGCGCTCGCGGAAAACCGCGATCACAGTGAACGTGAGCTCGCCAACCCGGAGCTGCTTACCGATCATGTTCTGATTGGGAAACTTGTTGGCGAGGTCCTGGGTAATCAGGCAGGCCTTGGCGGCGGTCTGCATGTCTACGTTATCGAAGAAACGGCCACGGAGGATCAGCAGGTTGCGAATCTTCTGGAACCCCTCGGTCACGCCGATGAGACTGACGGCGCGCTCCTGCCCGTTGACGACCATGTTGGTGGCCATGTCGTGCGTGCCGGCGACCGCTACGACGTGAGGAATCTGCCGGATCGCATCCATGTCAGCCAGGGTGATTTCGTCGGAGAGGGAGCGGGCGCTTTCGTTTCCGCCCATGTAGTAGGCGTAAACGATATTCGAGCCGACGCCCTCAATCTGGGCGAGTACGTAAGTTTTTCCGATCAGCGCAATGGTGACGACCAGGACGATGCAGGCACTGCCGATCACCACACCCAGCATGGTGAGAGCGGCCTTTACCTTGTTGGCCCGGAGGGCGTCAATGGCGACGCCCCATGTTTCCTTGCTGATCTTCATGGGCGATCCCGGGAGCTCCAGTTAGAACTATAACAAAGAGGCCATATCACACGTTGGTGTGCCGTCCCATACGCCGCTGCCACACGCCGCCTGCATCCGATTCAATACCATCCGCTGGCAATTACCTGCGGGCCGCCGGTTGGCCGATGTTAATATAAAGCATTACGCATTATGCCCTTAAAGACACTGTTTCTGAATCCGCCCTCGTTCGAGAACTTTGATGGAGGCGCCAGTTCGCGCTGGCCCGCCACCCGAGAAATCGAGTCGTATTGGTATCCCGTCTGGCTGGCCTATCCGGCCGGCATGCTGGAGGGTTCTCGCCTCCTGGACGCACCGCCGCATCACGTGAGCGCGCAGGAGACAATTGAGATCGGAAAACAGTATGAGTTCCTCGTGCTGTTTACGAGTACACCGGGCTTCCCCGGCGACGTGAAACTGGCAGCGGCCATGAAGGACGCAAATCCGCACCTTAAGGTTGCGTTCGTCGGCCCGCACGTCACCACGCTTCCCGAGCAGACGCTGAATGACTGCCCGGCGATCGATTTCATCGTGCGGCGCGAGTTCGAATACGCCGTGGTGGAATACGCCAACGGCAAGCCGCTGGAAGAAATTCTGGGCGCGTCGTACCGGAAGAACGGCAAGGTGGTACACAACCTGGATCGTCCGTCGGTTGCCGACCTTGACGCCATGCCGGATGTGGTGGACGTCTACAAACGCGACTTGGACGTAACGCGCTACAACGTACCGTTCCTGCTTCACCCTTATGTCGCGCTCTACACCACGCGCGGCTGTCCGGCACAGTGCACCTTCTGCCTCTGGCCACAGACTCTCAGCGGCCATCCGTGGCGCAAGCGCTCCAGTGACGCCGTGGCGCGAGAGATGCTGAAGGCAAAGGAATACTGGCCGAACGTGAAGGAATTTTTCTTCGATGACGACACGTTCAATATCCAGAAGGCGCGCACCATCGAGCTTTGCGAAAAGCTGAAGCCACTGAAGCTGACGTGGTCGTGCACGTCGCGCGTCACCACGGATTACGAAACCCTGAAGGCGATGAAGGAAGCGGGCTGCCGCCTGCTTATCGTCGGCTATGAATCGGGCGATCAGCAGATCCTGAAGAACATCAAGAAGGGCGCGACCGTGGAACGCGCGCGCCAGTTCAGCAAGGATTGCAAGAAGCTCGGCCTCGCCGTACACGGGGATTTCATCCTCGGACTTCCGGGCGAAACCAAGGAAACGATTCGCCGCACAATCGACTTTGCCAAGGAAATCAACGTCGAGACCATACAGGTCTCGGTGGCGCATGCCTATCCCGGAACCGAACTCTACGAATTCGCGGAGTCGAACGGGTTCATCATCAACGCAAAGGAAATGGTGGATACCGGCGGGCACCAGGTCGCCCATATCGAGTATCCGGGACTTCCTGCGGACTACGTCATGGAGATGGTGCACAGGTTCTATGACGAGTATTACTTCCGCCCGAAGGTCTGGGTACCCATCGTCTTCAAGGCGATGTGGAAAAGCGATGAGCGCAAACGCCTCTATAAAGAAGCGCGGGACTTCCTTAAGCTGCGCGCCTCCCGCAATCGCGCCGTGAAAGAAGCACGCGCGAAACAGCAGGCTCGCGACGCGGAAACAGTTCGCATCTGATTGACGTTACAATCTCAAGCCCGCTTTTCGGAGCGGGCTTTTGAATTTATCCGGTCCGCAATTTACGATAGTGTTTTGCCCGATTCATAGCCACCGCCGATTTGAGGCATAGTGAACGTCCGAAAATATCTCGTCCTTCTTTCCATCGTGATCTTCGGGTCCTGCGGCGATGTGCTGCTCGCACGCGGCATGCGCGACGTGGGAGAGATTCATTTCAATCAATTGCTTCATGTTTTTTCCGCACTTGCGAATCCATGGATAGTGGCGGGCATTCTGTGCCTGTTCGTTTTCTTCGGAAGCTACCTCAGCGCGCTCTCCTGGGCCGACCTTACGTTCGTGCTTCCAGCTACCGCCATTGGATACGTGGTGCTGGCGCTACTCTCCAAGGTTTTTCTGCATGAATACATCAGCATGACGCGGTGGGCAGGAATCCTTTTGATCACCGCTGGAGTGGGATTCGTCGCGGGCGGCCCGGAGCAGACTGCGCGACATGCCCATGAGAAGGCCGCAAGCGAAACGGTGAGCATCGCAAGCCGGGAGGAAGAGGCATGAGGACGTTGAACACCTGGTCGGCGATTCTTATGGTTGTAGTGGCCTCCACCGCCGGCGACGTACTGCTGGCGAATGCGATGCAGAAAATCGGCGACCTCGGACAATTGCGGCGATCGAAGGGAATTTTCGCGGTCGTGCGGCGCGTACTGGGCAACGGAACGTTTCTGTTCGGCGTGTGCTTCATGGCGGCCGCGTTCTTCAGTCTGCTCGTCGGACTGTCGTGGGGAGACGTGAGCCTGGTGGCGCCTGCCTCGGCATCGCTCACCTCCGTCACCAACGCGGTTGCCGCACGTTTCTTCCTGAAGGAAAACGTCGACCGTCGCCGGTGGATAGCTGCCATCTTCGTGGCAGCCGGTGTTGCCCTGCTCAAAAAGTGACCTCGCAGCACTCCTGTCAGTTCCCTCCGCAAAATTCAGGATGGCGCGAGAATCCGTGCGCCCACGCGACTGGATGCCTCATCCAATAGAAAAATCCCTAGTCGGAAGAGGTATAGCGTGAAAATCGCAAACAACCTTACTGAACTCGTTGGGCGCACTCCGCTTCTCCGTTTGAATCGCGTCACGGAAGGCTGCAAGGCCACCGTAGCCGTGAAGCTCGAGAGCTTCAATCCGTGCAATAGCGTCAAGGACCGGATTGCCGTGAGCATGATCGAGGAGGCCGAGAAGGCCGGAAAGATTCATCCGGGGCGCACCGTGCTGGTGGAACCAACCAGCGGAAACACCGGCATCGGACTCGCGTTTGTCGCAGCCGTCAAGGGCTACCGGCTCATCGTTACTATGGCAGATTCGATGAGCCTGGAGCGCCGCGTGCTGCTTCTCGCTTTTGGCGCTGAAGTAGTTCTGACGCCCGCCGCCGGTGGCATAAATGCCTCCATCGCTAAGGCGCAGGAGATCGTCAACAACACGCCGGGCGCGTACATGCTGCAACAATTCGAGAATCCCGCGAACCCGAAGATCCATCGCGAAACGACGGGCCCCGAGATATGGGAAGACACGGATGGAAAAGTCGATATGCTCGTCTCCGGCGTAGGCACCGGCGGCACGTTTACCGGCGTGTGTGAATACATCAAACCGAAGAAGCCCGGCTTCCGCGCGGTCGCCGTGGAACCCGCGAACAGCCCGGTTCTTTCCGGAGGCACACACACTCCACACAAGATCCAGGGGATCGGCACGGGGATGATTCCGGCGAATATGAACACGAAGTTCATTGACGAAATTGTCACGGTGACCGATGACGAAGCGCTGGAGATGGCGAGGCGTCTGCCGAAGGAAGAGGGTCTGTTCGTCGGAATCTCTTCTGGCGCCGCGGTGCATGCCGCGATAAAGCTTGCAAAGAAGCCGGAGAATGAGGGAAAGCTCATCGTTGCCATCGTCCCCAGTTTTGGCGAGCGCTACCTGAGCACGATTCTTTTCCAAAACCTCTTCGAGCAGGCGAAGGCGCTGCCGACGGTTCAAGTTTAGCGTTTGATTTTGATCGAGCTTACTTGAAGAACTTCATCAATCCGCGCGCCGGAAGATCCGGCACCAGGAACCGGCGCGCTTCCCCTGCTGCGTTGGCGACAGCTTCCGCAGTTGCGTAGCCCGCGCGCACAGCGCCTTCCATCGTTGCAGGCCAGCCAGTGGCCGTCCAGTCTCCGCTGAAAAATACGTGCGGCCAGGGGCTCTGTGGGCGCAAGCGATACTGATCCGATCCGGGCGCGGGGGCAAACGTCGCGTGAACTTCCTTAACGACGGTTCCCTTCAGTAGCTTCGCCTCTTTCACTGTTGGGAAAAACTCCACAAGTTCGCGCAGTGCAAGGTCGATGATTTCTCCGCGCGATTTGTCGAGTAATGTCTTCGATGAACTGACAACCAGTTCCAGATAACTGCCGGCGACCGGATCGCCGTGCGCTCTACCTGATTGAATCTTCGATTTCTGGAACATCCATTGAACGGTCCGGTCGAGCAGTACCGCGTGTTCCAGCGGCGTGATTTCGCGATCGAACCAGAGATGGATGCCGGTGATGGGAACGGTCGTGAGATGTTCCAGTCCCGCAACGATATCTTCGGACGCCTTGGTCTTCGGCAACAACGCACCTAGCGCATGAAACGGAACTGCGGGCACAACGAAATCGAATATCGACTCACCGGCGGCACTCGTGACGATCACTTCGTTGCCTTCCGTGCGGAACGACTCAACGGAAGTGCGCAACAATACTTTCCCGCCACGCGCCTCGATGTATCCTCGAGCGGCGCCGTAGAGATCGGAAAGCGGAACAGTGGGCACGCCCATGCGTCCGGCTTCGGCGGATTTGAGGAAGGCATCACGAAAAACCATGGCTCCGTAATAAACGGAAACCTGGTCGAGATCCTCATTGAGTGCGCTGACCAGCACCGGGCTCCAGAAGCGATTGATCGCTCGCTGGGTCTGCCCATGCTTCAGCAGCCACGAATGGAAATCGCTGCCGTCGTCCGGAGGAATATGCTCCATCAGCGCGAGCATGGCGCGGGCCACAGCCAACTTGTCCGCCGTTGAAAGAAGCGGGAATTTCAAGAATGCCATCGAGGTGTGAAACGGTGCGGGAAGTCCCGAAGGTTCGAGAATTCCGCTGCGACCGCCGGGTTCGATGAACGTGAGGCGCTCGTACCACTTGATGCGGTCTTGCACGCCAAGGCGCCGGTAGAACTCGATGAGATTTGTGCAGCAGCCGAGCAGAATGTGCTGGCAGTTGTCGACGACTTCGCCGGTACCGGGATGCTCATACGACGAAGCGCGCCCGCCGAGATACGGTCGCCGTTCGTAAAGCGTCACTGCGTAGCCGGCGTCAGCAAGCGCGCAACCTGTCGCAAGACCGGCAAGACCACCGCCGATGATGGCCACGCGGACACGCGCCTTCGCTGCGCCGGATAGCGGCGCACTACCGTTCTGTTTGGGCGTAGTGTTCACGTGAGGCGGCGGAGGAATCCTTTGCCCAGGATTTTCAATTTTTCCGGAACCGGTAGCCGGACGCGCTCCGTGTATACATCATATCCACGAGTCTCGATCTTTCCGAGAAGCCCGCGATAGATTTCCACCAGCGTCCATAGGGCTGGCCGGCTCTCTTCGTCGATCAGCGGCAGCAGTTCACCGGCGGCGGCGTAGAATTCTCGCGCGCGCTTTGCTTCCATTTCCAGCAGCGGACGCAGGCGCGCCATGTCACGGCCGGCCGCGAGCTCCGCAACGCTGATTCCGAAGCGGTCAAGATCCTCCTGTGGGATATAAACTCGCCCCATCTGCGCATCTTCCTTGATGTCGCGCAGGATGTTCGTCAGTTGGAAAGCGATGCCAACGTGTTCCGCGAGTTGCTCCGCCGCGGGATCGCGGTAACCGAAAATGCGAATGCAGACCAGTCCGACGACCGACGCCACGTGATAGCAGTAATCGTAGAGTTCGCCGAAGGTCTGGTATGCGATCAGCGGCTGTGCGTCTGCCGCCTCGGCTCCGGGCTCCTGGATATCCATTCCCGTGCCCTGCACGAGTTCTTCGAGCAATTCGAATGGAATGTTGTAACGCTGTTGCGAGTCGCGCAATGCCATGAAGACGGGATCGTCGGTGGGAGCTCCCTCCGAGACGCGCCGGTAGCCTTCAATGAATTCCGTAAGCTTGCGGCGACGCTCATGGACACTCATCCCCGGGTCGTCGGAAAGATCGTCGGCGTGACGCATGAAGGCGTAGACCGCGGAGAGCGCGTTACGCTTCCGTCCCGGCAGCACCATGAAACCGTAATAGAAGTTTTTGGCGGATGATCGCGCGATGTGCCGGCAGACACTGTACGCAGTGGTCAACTGCAATGAAGGGTGCTGGACGGCGGTGCTCATTGCGCTACTCCTGATGTCATTTTTCCGGCAAGCGCCCGGAGCAGCAATCCTACCTTGCGCACCTTCGAGATGGAAGGCCGGCTCTTCAACACGTCAAATCCCTGTGCTTCAATCGCGCTGAGTATTTCCTGGCCACCACGGCTGAAAAGTTCAAGGTCGAGCGCAAGTTGCTTGTCCACCTTTCTGATCAACGGCAGTCCTCGCTCGAACCACGAGCGGGCGCGAGCAACTTCAAAGCACATCATTTCGAGAAACGCCGGGGTCGCTCGCCGCTCGGCAATGTCACCTTCACTAATACCAAAGCGCCGCAGATCCTCAAGCGGGAGATAGATACGACCCTTGCCATAGTCCACGGAGACATCCTGCCAGAAGTTCGCCAATTGCAGCGCCGTGCAGGTGAAGTCGGAAAGGTGCTGGCGCTCTTCGTCGGAGTATCCGCCAAGATAAAGCACGAGATGGCCCACGGGATTCGCCGAGTTCTTACAGTAGCCGAGCAGATCGTCGAACGTCTCATAGCGCTTCACCGTCTGGTCCTGGCGGAACGCAACAAGCAGGTCAGAGAATTCGTGTTGCGGAATTGCAAACCGGCGAATGGTTTCCGCCAACGCGATGAAGACGGGATGGCTGGGCACTGGAGTGCTCGCCGGATCAGCCAGCACCGCGTATGTGCGCCGCAACTCTTCTTCCCATCGGTCCAGCAGGAGCAGCGAGAGCCGCGTATCGCCGACCTCGTCACCGAGATCGTCCGAGATGCGGCAGTAGGCGTAAACGTTGTAGAAGTGCTGATGAAGCTGTTTCGGCAGGAACCAGGTCGCGACGGAGAAATTCTCGTAGTGGCTGCGTGCCAGCCGCTCGCAATAACGCTGGGCTTCCTCAATGCCGGGGGCAACTTCGGGAATGCGGTAGGACTCCGGCAGCCGCGCCCAACCTTCCGCCAGCGCGGCGGAATCGCCGACTGCTCCAGTGGACACACGAGTGCGCGGGTCAGGACTGATGCGCGGCTCCAAGGAGGAGCCGTTGCTGGAGATGGACGCCATGTATACCCGATCCGCAGCCCTAATAGACTCTCGACTCAGTGGCCAGGGATGATGGCCGTCTTGATTTGTCCGTTGCGGTTGAGCATGTGCCGCAACACTTGCTGCAAGCGCGACAACGGGGCTTCGCCGGTGACGTAGTCGCCGCCTTTGATCTTTCCCTCGGTGATCAGCGCAAACGCCTTCTTCACCGTATCTGGCGTGTGGTGGAAGGTCGCCTTCAGCGTGATCTCCGAATAATGCAGCCGTTGGGTGTCGAGTTGGACCTTGGTTCCGCTGGCACAGCCGCCGAAGAAATTCACGGTGCCGCCCTTGCGCACCATCTCGATCGACTGCTCCCAGGCCTCGGGACGGCCGACCGCTTCAATCACCACGTCCGGACCGCGACGGTCGGGTGTCAGAGCGCGCACGGCTTCCACGGGATCGTTGATCTTGGTGATTTGAACGACATCATGCGCTCCGGCGCGCCGCGCGGCATCCACCTGGCTGTCGCGCTTGACCACCGCGAGCACATTGCAGCCCGTCAACTTGGCCACCTGCATGAACATCAGACCGATGGGACCGGCGCCAATCACCGCGACCGTATCGCCAATCTCCACGCCGGTTTCATGCAATCCGCGAAGCACGCATGCCAGCGGTTCCACCAGTGCCGCCTCTTCATAGCTGACGTCGCTGGGGACGGCGAGCATATTAAGATCGACAATGCGCTTGGGGACGCGAATGTATTCAGCGTATGCGCCGTTATTGAACAAAAGATCTTCGCACAGGTTTTCCTGGTGCTTGGAGCAATAGAAACACTGCTGGCACGGCGCCGAGTTCAGTGCTACTACGCGTTGACCTCGCTTGAATCCCTTTACGTTCGGCCCAACTTCCTCGATAACTCCAGCAAGCTCGTGGCCGAACAACGCCGGGGGAACGATCATGCGCGCGTGATATCCGCGCTGATAGACCTTGAGATCTGTACCGCAGGTGAGGGCCACCTGCACTTTGACCAGAGCTTCTCCCTCTCCTACCCGTGGTATCGGAACCCTCTCAATTTTCACGTCCTCTTTTCCGTAGAGGACCGCAGCGGTCATCGTTCCGTTCACTCTGCCATTCCTTCCCATGTGCTACCGGGCTGGATCGCGATCTTCATCGTGTCCGGTTTCGGATGCGCCGCCAGCTTGAGAGCTTCTACGGCCTGCTCCAGCGGGAAACGGTGGCTATACAAGCCTTCCAGGTCCATTTCCCGGCCCAGCACAAATTGTGCAACGTCTTCGTTCAGGTCAACCGATGCACTATAAGACCCGAGAAGAGTTTTTTCGTCGACACATATCGCAGCGGGATCGATCTGCACTTCACTGCGAACGGTCTGCGCAAACAACATTACCCGGCCACCCGGACGAGCTGCGTCCATGGCGGGCCGGATCAGAGAATCTCCCGCAACCGCGAGAATGACGGCATCCGCCCCTCGATTGCCCGTCACTGCACGGACCCGGTTAAGAGTGCTTTCGGCGGATGCATCCACAGTGTTACTCAGGCCAAAACGCTTACTTATTGTAAGCCTCTGCGGGAACAAATCGGAAGTAATTACCTCCGCCCCCGCCCGCTTGGCCAGAAACGCAAGTATCAACCCGATCGGTCCCTGCCCCATCACCAGAACAGTCTCTCCCGGCTTCGGAGCCAGCGTTTCAATTGCCTTGAAACAGGTGTTCACCGGTTCAATGAACGACGCCTGCTCGTAGGAAACGCCGTCGGGAATTCGAATGACACCCCGCTCCACGATCCAATCCATTACCCGGACGTATTCGGCGAATCCGCCACCGCTTGGCTCGTAGCCGGCCGTCACACCCACCTGTTTATAAACCGGACATTGAGCAAATGTTTTATGCCGGCAGTAATAACAGTCGCCACAGGGAATGTGGTGGAAGACCATGATCCGGTCGCCAAGCGCGTACTTGGTCACTCCCTCGCCAACCGCCACTACCATCCCGGCCGTTTCATGGCCGAAAATGCGGGGAGCTGAGTGCGAACCGGTGGCAATCTTTTTCAGGTCGGTTCCGCAGATTCCGCAAGTATGCACGCGAACGAGGATTTCGCCCCGGCCAATTTCCGGCACGGGAACGGTCTCCAACCTGATGTCGTTCTGGCCGTAGTAAACCGCAGCCAGCATTTTCCCTGGAATGGCGCCCAAACGGCGCTCCGTGCGAGTTTGTGTATCCACTTCCATCTGAGAACTGCGATTCACTGGGTTCCTTTTGCCGCCGGCGCCCTTTCACCTGCGATACCGGCAACTGCCATTGGCCCTCGCGCTGAAGATTGATGCTCAAACTCCGCGACATCCTTCATCAGCAACCGGACAGCTTCGCAAAGTCCGTCAGAGGCCTTTTGACTTTGATCGTTCAATTTTCTGACCGATCCCCACAAGGCCGGTCGAACCACCACATGTCCGAGAAACGCCGCCGTTCGAAAGCCGTCCGGACGAATGTAAGGAGAAAGAAAATCCATCTCATCCCTCCACCCGTCAGAAATGGCCTTCACCGCAAGGAACTTTTTTCCCCGCGCGGCACAAACTTCAGCCACCGCCACGGCTTCCATGTCCACCGCATCGGCACCGTGAACTCGCCTCAATTCCGCCTTGCGCTCGCGGCCCGCAATCGCACCGGCCGTGACCAGCACTCCAGAGCCAAACCATGATTTAAACTCGGCTCCCGTGCAACTGGAAACCACCTTCGCGGGCACCAGAACATCTCCCGCCACTAAATCAGGAACAACGGCTCCGGCGAATCCAATCGACGTTATCACCTCGGGAGCAAACGTCTCAATGACCACTTGTGTGCATTCATGAGCTCGCTGCTGGCCCACTCCCGCGCAAACTACCACCGAAGTGCCGGAACTCCAGCAGCGCTTCCTGAATCCATGAATATCAATGAACTTCTGCTCCCAGCCTCGCACGATCGGCGCAACTTCCCGCTCGAGTGCCGCGATGATCGCGAGTTTGACCGTATCGCTCATGCCGTCACGCACGCTCCGCTGTAGGCCGGCGCATGCCCGTGCGCCACGAACCACTCCGCCGCACGGCGCAGCGCATCGCGTACCGGGCCATGCTGGTATCCCAGCTCCCTCTCTGCCTTGGCCGAAGATACCCACATCATTTTCCGTCCCATGCGCACCGAGTCTAGTGTCACTCTCGGTTCGCGGCCCATCAGCATGCCGGTGAAGAATGTGTCGCACGCACCGCTAAGATACGCCACAGCATACGGCAGCTTGACGCTCGGCGAAGGTAAGCCGGTGATCTCACCCAACGTGTCGAGGATTTGCTTGAGCGTCATGTCCTCGCCGCCGAGAATGTAGCGCTGGCCAGCGCGTCCCTTCTCCATCGCTAGTAAATGTCCCCGCGCAACATCCCTGACGTCGACCAGGTTGAGTCCGGTTTCGACATAGGCGGGAAATTTCTTCTTCAAGAAGTCCACCAGGATGCGCCCGGTGGGAGTCGGCTTGATGTCCTGCTCGCCGATCGGCGCACTCGGATTGACGATCACGACATTCGCTCCGGCACGCGCCATCTCAACTGCTTTTTGCTCGGCAAGAAATTTCGATCGCTTGTAGTGACCGATCATGTCCGCCTCAGTCACCGGAGTTTCCTCATTCACCGCCACGGCGCTGTAGCCGAACCCCATCGTCGCCACCGAGCTGGTGTAGATCACTCGCCGCACGCCAGCCTGCTGTGCCGCGCGGATCACTGCTTCGGTCCCAGCGACGTTGGAGGCGTACATCGCGCCGGGATCTTTCATCCACAGCCGATAATCGGCGGCGACATGGAAGGCGAATTCGCAGCCTTCCATCCCGCGGCGAAGTGAATCCGCATTGGTCAAGTCGCCAGTCACTACATCAGCGCGAAGGCCGTCGATGTTGTCGCGTCTGCTTGCAGGCCGCACGAGCAGACGAAGGTCAGCGCCGCCATCCGCCGCCTGGCGGGCGACATGGCTTCCGACGAACCCCGTTGCTCCTGTAATGAAGACTTTCAAGGCCGTTTCCAGTTCTTAACTATTCCTGCGTGTCGGGAGTCAGATTGTACGCTTCGCCGGCAGCACGCTTCTCCCAGTATTTGCGAACCCACGTTTCCCAGTTCTTGCCGGCCGCCATGTCACGGCCGCTGAAGGCCAGCGCGGCGATCTCGGAGTATGGAATCGAGAGTCGCTGGTTTGAGTCTTTCGGCAGGATGCGCACCAGCGAGTCGCGCAGAGTTTTTGCGGACTTGCGATCGAAGATATAGCCCTCAATCACGGTTCCATCTTTTTTGGTGATGGTGACATCGCCACGGTAATCGAAAGCCCGCTCAAGCGCCTCGCGGACGTCTTCTTCGCTCGCCAGTTCCGGAACCCAACCCTGGCAAGTTTCGAGTTCGACGGAATTCATTTCGGGCTTTTGCTCGGCACTCATGGTCATTTGAAGCTCTCTTGCGGCTTGATTTGTACGAGCGGATTGCGCGCATGCGCCGGGACAACATTGTTCTTCTGCAGCGCGTCCATCGCCGTCGGGTCCGAATATTGGCTGAATATCGCCTTGACCGTCGCGATCATGCCGCCAACCGATCCAAATGTGTCATTGACCGCCGATGGTTCAAATCCGCTGTGTACCATGCAATTCTGGCACTTGGGATTGCCACTGGCGTGTCCATACCGGTCCCAGCCGGTTTCCTCAATCAGTTCCTGGAACGTATCGGCGTAGCCGTCCTGCAACAGATAGCAGGGCTTCTGCCAGCCAAAGACGTTGTAGGTCGGGATGCCCCAGGGCGTACAGTCGTAATCCCGTTTTCCCATTAGGAACTCAAGAAACAGCGGACTCTGGTTGAACTGCCACTTCTTGCTGCGATTGCTTAAGATCTGCCTGTACAGCTCGCTTGCGTTCTGTCTTGCGAGAAAGTGTGACTGGTCGGGAGCCTTTTCGTAGTTGTATCCCGGCGAAATCATCATGCCTTCCACGCCAAGGTCCATCACTTCATCCATGAAGCGGCGAACACTTTTGGGATCGGCACCTTCAAACAGCGTCGAGTTCGTCGTGACCCGGAAGCCTTTTTCCAGCAGCAGTTTGACCGCCTCAATGGCAATGTCGTACGTGCCCTCGTGCGCCACGGCAAAATCGTGATGGTCCCGCTCGCCATCGAGGTGGATGGTAAAAGTTAGATACTTGCTCGGCTTGAAAAGATGAAGTTTTTCTTTAAGGAGTAGCGCGTTCGTACACAAATACACGTACTTACCGCGCTCGATCAACCCTTCGACAATCTCGCCAATCTGCGGATGCAACAGGGGTTCTCCGCCGGGAATGTTGACGAGCGGCGCTCCTGCCTCTTCCACCGCCTTGAAACAATCCTCCGGCGTTAGCTGGCTCTTCAAGACGTGCGCCGGGTACTGGATCTTTCCGCATCCCGCACAGGCGAGATTGCAGCGGAACAGAACCTCAAGCATCACGACGAGCGGATACCGCCGGCGTCCTGCCAACTTCTGCTTCACGACGTATGTGGCAACCGTCCACATTTGGGACACTGGCACCGGCATCGCTTATCGATTCCTCCAAAACATCTGCACGCTTCTGTTAAGCGTTCTTCATGTAGCTGGCGAACTTCGTCAGCGCCATGAGCGGAAAGTACTGGTAATACAACGTGTATTTCAGGTAGAAGACCCGCGGGAACCCAGTTCCGGTATAGAGTGCTTCATCCCAGGAACCATCCGCACGTTGCTGTTCCAGCAGGTAATTGATGCCATGCGTGATCGAGTCGCTGCGATAGTCGCCCGCAGCCATCAATCCAAGCAAAGCCCAGGCGGTCTGCGAACAGGTGCTTGCGCCAATGCCGCGAAGGTTCGGATCGTCATAGGAGCCGCAACTCTCGCCCCAGCCGCCATCGGGATTCTGCACCATGCGAATCCACTCCGCTCCCTGCTGCACTACCGGGTCGTGGTTATCGAAGCCAACCGTCTCCAGGCCCCGGAGCACGCACATGGTGCCGTAGAGGTAGTTGACACCCCAGCGCCCGAACCACGAACCGTCGGGCTCCTGTTCCTTGCGAATGAACTTCAGGGCGCGTTTCACCGGCGCGTCGTTGAGCGTGTACCCGTAGTTCGCCAGGCATTCCAGTACGCGGCCCGTGATGTCCACCGTCGCCGGATCGAGCATGGCGTTGTGGTCGGCGAACGGGACGTATTGGAAGACCATGCGGTCGTTGTCCTTGTCGAACGAGGCCCATCCGCCGTTCCGGCACTGCATGGAGAGTACCCAGTCCAGTCCGCGCCTGATGCTCTCGCGCTGATAGCGCTCGTTCGGAGTATCCACGTGACTCAACGCCAGCATCACCATCGCGCTGTCGTCAACGTCGGGATAGAACTCGTTGTTGTGCTCGAAATACCAGCCACCGGGCTGTGCGTTGGAATTCTTAATGGCCCAGTCGCCCTTGTGCCGAACCTCTTTCTTCAGAATCCATTCGGCGCTGGCGACCATGCGCGGATCAACGCGTCCCGCGCCGCTTTCGCCCAGCGCGAATAGCGCATACGCCGTGTCCCATACGGGAGACATGCAGGGCTGCATGCGGAACGTGTCTTCTTCCTCGATGCCCAGCTTCTCGAATTCGTCCATCGCCCGGATGACCTGCGGATCGTCGAGCGAGTAGCCCAGGCAGCGCATGGCGATGATCGAGTTCAGGATGGACGGGAAAATCGCGCCAAGTCCGTCGCTCATCTCGAAGCGCTCCAGCATCCATTTCTCCGCTTTCTTCAGCGCAATGAAACGCAGAGGGCGAACGTGTACACGTTCAAAACCATGGATGATGCGGTCCAGCATCAGGAAGAAGTTGCGCCAACTGATCAGCTTGTCATCCCAGTGCAAACGCAATTGCGAGCGCTGACGCCCGTTCGGGAAGAGCTCATCGATGCCCCAGGCATCGGGAATCTTCTTAAACGGCTTTTTCGCATAGCAGATTGAAAGCGGGATCAGGATGGCGCGCGACCACGACGAGATCTCGTAAATATTGAACCAGAACCAGTTCGGAAAGAGCACGATTTCGGGCGGAATGGCCGGCACCGCATCGTAGTCATATTGTCCGAGCGCGCAGAGATATATCTTGGCGAATGTGTTGACCGCCGGCACGCCGCCGTGTGCCAGTATCCACTCCCGTGCCTTGGCAAGAACCGGATCGTCCGGCTTATAGCCGTTCAACTTCAGACCGAAATATGCCTTCACCGACGCGCTGATATTCGATGGGCCGCCCTTATAGATCGGCCATCCGCCATCGGCATTCTGGAAGCGGAGGATCTGGTTCGCGCATTTCCTCATGCGCGTTTCGTCCCTCGTATTCAGCAGGGTATGAAGAAAAATATAGTCGGACACCAGGGTTGTGTCCGCTTCGAGTTCGCCACACCAGTAGCCGTCCGGATGCATGCGGGAGAACAGGTAATCGCGCGCGGACGAGATCGCACCAGACAGCGTTTGCGCAAGTTCACCAAGTTTTCCGAATCGAATCTCTGCCATAGAGCTCTGCCCTACTCCGCAATCGCTGGCGCGGGACCGATCGCTTCCACGATCTCCGGCGGTAGCGCGAAGCGCACATTCTCCGGCATCACTTCCACTTCTTCCACGTTTCCAAACCCGAGCTTCTTCAGGAACTGGATCACGTCCTGCACAAGGATTTCAGGCGCGGAGGCACCGGCCGTCAGCGCGACATTCGTCACGCCTTCCAGCCATTCCAGCTTGATATCTCGCGAAGTATCGATCAGGTACGACTTTGTACCGAGATTCTCCGCGACTTCCACCAACCGGTTGGAGTTCGAGCTGTTCGGCGATCCCACGACCAGGACGACGCCGGCCTTCTTGGAAACGTTCTTCACCGCAACTTGCCGGTTTTCCGTCGCATAGCAGATATCCTGGGCATGCGGACCTTTGATCTTCGGGAACTTCTTCTTCAACGCCTCGATGATGTCGCGCGCTTCGTCCAGGCTCAGCGTGGTCTGTGTGAGATACGCGACCCGGTCCGGGTCGGGAACCACCAGGGCTTCCACCTGCTCGGGCGTGGTGACAACCTGCGTGACGTCGGGAGCCTCGCCCAAGGTTCCGATGATCTCGTCGTGGTTCAGGTGGCCGATCAGGATCAGCGAATGTCCCTGCTTGGCGAACTTGACGGCCTCGACATGAACTTTGGTGACCAGCGGGCAGGTTGCATCAATGACGCGAAGATTGCGCAGTTGGCTGCCATCGCGGACTTCGGGCGCGACACCGTGCGCACTATAAATGACGCGTTCGCCTTCCGGCACTTCAGCGACATCGTCTACGAAGATGGCGCCCTTCGCCTGGAGTTCTTCGACTACGTAGCGGTTGTGGACAATTTCTTTGCGCACGTAGATGGGCGGCCCAAACGTCTCCAGGGCGATCCGCACGATATCAATTGCGCGAACAACCCCGGCGCAGAAACCACGCGGTTTGAGCAAAAGGATGGTCTTGGCTTCGGTCGTCGCTGTCATTTGTTCGTCCAATCCAGATTCATAACCACAGATTACCGCATCCCAGCTTAACGGTGCGGCCATGAAATTCGCGAATCGAAGACATACAAGGTGCCGGAATATTCATTCTTCAGCACGAATCCGGCCCTGAAATGCGTACCGGCTCCCCGTGCGAAAAAGACACAACACCCACCAGCAGAAACCCCGCCATCGACTAGAGGTTTCAATACCTTCCAGATAATTGTAGCAGTTGCCGGGCTCTTCTCCGTAGCACGTTTGGGGAGCGGAGCCATGGCTGCAACATCCGGCCAAAGTGCCTGGCAGGGCAGTAGATGCCGGCACCGTTCAGATATTCGCTTTCAGCATTTGGTCGGCATTATTTAGCGACGCGTCCGTCACCTTCGCTCCACTGAGCATGCGAGCAATCTCCTGCCGCCTCTCATTTGCATCCATTCGACGGACGGTTGTCTTGGTGCGCCCACCAGCCTCGTGTTTTTCGATCAGGTAATGCTGATCGGCAAACGAAGCAATTTGCGGCAGATGGGTGATGCACAACACCTGCTTGGTGCGCGAGAGAGCTTTCAACTTCTTTCCGACTGCATCCGCCGCCCGGCCGCCGATGCCCGTATCAATTTCGTCAAAGACCAGGGTTCGCTGATTATCTGCCGCCTTGCGCGTGCGTCCTGCCTCGACGCTTGCCTTCAGCGCCAGCATGACGCGCGAAAGCTCACCTCCCGAAGCAATGTGCTCGATCGCTCCCAATGGTTCGCCGGGATTGGCGGAGATCATGTACGCAACCAGGTCGAACCCCGCAGGACTCCAGTTCGCCTCCTCGTCCGAGCCCGAGACTTCAATCCGGAAGCGAGCCTTCATCGCCAGATCGTTGATTTCGGCTTCGACCGTCTTTTCCAGCTTCCGAGCCATCTCGTAGCGCTTCCGCGAGAGCGCCCGCGCCGCCGACAGGTACTTCTCCGCCGCTTTCTCCAACTGCTTGCGCAAGCTGGCGAGAACTTCGTCTTTGTTCTCCATCTCGCTCAACTTGCGGCGTAACTCTTCGCCATACGCAATCACGTCGTCGAGTGTTTTGCCGTACTTGCGACGCAAGCGGTCAAGCGTAGCGAGACGATCCTCGACTTCGGCAAGGCGTTCGGGAGATGCATCGATTCCGTCGGCGTAGTCGCGCAACGTCGTCGCCAGATCTTCCACGGTGATGCGCGCCGACTCCAGCGCCACCAGCCCCTCCTGGAACTTCTGATCGAACCGGACAAGGTCTTCCAACTGGCGAGCCGCCGAGCGCATGGTCGCGGTGGCCGAAGACTCGCCTTCATAGAGCGCCTCGAACGCACCAACCGCCGCACCGTATATACGTTCGGAATTTGCAAGCACGCGCTTCTCGGTCTCAAGCCGCTGGTCTTCGCCCGGTTCGGGCTTGGCAGCGTCGATCTCTTTCAATTGAAAATTCCACAAGTCGAGCAGCCGCAAGCGATCCTGCTCTCCCTGTTCCAGTTCGGCAATTCTTTCGTGGATTCCGCGCCACTCGCGCCACGCCTCCGACGTCGCCTGTAGATCCACGCCGGCTGCCGCATCCAGCAGCGCCAGTCTTGCCGCTGGATCGAATCCCAGCATGGCCTCGTTCTGCGCGTGAATGATGGCCAGTTTCGGCGCCAGTTGACGAAGCACCGCCACGGTGGCCGGCTGGTTGTTGACAAAGACGCGTCCCTTCCCTCCCGCAGCAATCTCGCGCTTCAGGATGAGCTGACCGTCCTCCGCGTCGAGGCCATTGGTCTCAAGAATTTCCGCAATGGACGGAGTCTCGACCTCAAAGACAGCGGCTACCGTTGCCTTGTCCGCTCCGTGACGCACTACATCGCTAGACGCCTTGTCGCCCAGCAACAGGGAAAGTGCATCGATGAGAATGGATTTCCCCGCGCCGGTTTCACCGGTGAGAAGGTTCAGGCCCGCCGCGAATTCCACGACGATGTTATCGATGACGGCATAATTTTCCACTCGCAGTTCGCGCAGCACGGTCCCGACCTTCTATTGCCTGAAATTTGCCGGAAGGATAGCACGAAACTACAAACCTTGCCGAGACATCGCATCCGGCCAATGCCCAATGGTACATCCGCTCCCGCGCACCTTCGCACGATCGGACATTCCGCACGTGACGTGGATTCGCGCGAAACTCATCGGTACATAGTTACAATCAAGAAAAATTCACGCGCGAGACTCTGGCTCCCCGTGTGGTGTCTATAATAATTAGTGGTGCATCCAACGAATAACCACGTACAGAGAGAAGAATGGACCCAACTACGTTGCTGGCCTCCGCCCTCGGCGGCGAAATTGTAAGTCTGATTCAGCAGAGCGGACTGGTCGCTAAACTGGTTCTCGTGATCCTGCTGATCTTCAGCCTCGCTTCCTGGACCATCATTGTCTCCAAGTGGGGTTTGTTCCGCCGTGCCCGCGTGCAGAGCTCGCGGTTTGTCCGTGCTTTCCGCAAGACAAGCCGTCTCAATGAGATTGCCGCGGTCTCCGAGCAGTTCAAGCCGAGCCCGCTTGTTCCGGTATTTGAGGGTGCCGTGGAGGAACTGCGCAAGCAGGGCGGCAATATCCGCACTCCGCTGCTTCAGCGCGCCCTGCAAATCTCTGCATCCGAGGAACTGACTCGCCTTGAGGACCGCCTGCCCTGGCTAGCGACGACCGGAGCGATCACGCCATTCATCGGACTCTTCGGCACGGTCTGGGGCATCATCGACGCCTTTCATGGTCTGGGAACGGCCGGCGCCGCAACGTTGCGAGCGGTTGCCCCCGGAATTTCCGAAGCCCTCATCACCACTGCCGCCGGCCTCTTCGCGGCAATTCCAGCCGTGATCGCCTATAACTATTTCTCGCAGGAGATCAGGCAGTTCGGTGCGCGCATGGATGACTTCAGCCTCGAGTTGCTCAACGTGATTGAACGCGGTTCCGAGCAGCGCTAGCGGTTCACTCGGGCAAAACTGGAGCAGATATGGCTTTCACCAACAACCAGGGCCGCACACAGAGTTCCCTCGCGGATATCAACATCACTCCGCTGGTCGATGTCGTGCTCGTGCTGCTGATCATCTTCATGGTCACCGCTCCAATTCTCCAATCGGGAATTGAAGTCCAGGTGCCGAAGACCAAGACCGTGAAGCAAATCACCCAGGAGCGCCTGGTGATCAGCATCGACAAACAGCAGCGCCTCTACCTTGGCAATGAACCTGTCAACATCAACGAAATCGGCGCGAAGTTACAGGAAAAAATTCGTGATCCGCAAGGACAGGCGGTCTATGTCCGTTGCGATCAAAACGTGCCGTTTCAAGTCTTCGCAACTGTCATGGATGCCGTGAAACAGTCAGGCATCACGAACGTCAGCATAGTGACGCAACCGATTGATGAGAATGCCGGCCAACGCTGACATCTTTAACCCGCACGAGAAGCTTGGCGGCCCCTTTGCGGTATCGCTGGCGCTGCATGCCCTGCTGTTTGTCTGCGCCATCTTCCTACCCGCAATGCTCGGCCTGGGACGCGAGTCCTGGGGCAGCAACACATTCGGCAACGGCGACGCTATCAGTGCGACTCTGGTGAATTCCGTTCCCCTTCCGGCAAACCCAGAGGCCACCAATGTGCTGGCAAACGAATCAAAAGGACTAACGGAATCCCTGCCAAAGCCGAAAGAACAAGAGAAGGCCCCGGACGCGATTCCGATTCCAGACCGGACGGTGAAAATCAAGTCAAAAGAACGGCAAATAACGCCCACCCAGCGAAAGCCGCCACAACCGCCGCCGCCAATTTCGAATCAAATACCTTTTGGGGAAGGTGGACCCGTCAGCGGCCCATACGGTGTATTCACAACACCGAATGCAAAGGGAGGATTTGGATTTACCGGGAGCGGTGGAGATTTTGGCAGCAGGTGGGCATGGTATGTCGATATCGTGCGCCGTAAGATTTCCGAGAACTGGATGAAGTACGAGGTCGATCCGAGTATTTCAAATGCTCATCGGGTTTATTTATATTTTGAGATCAATCGATCGGGAGCACCGACCAACATTCGCATAGAACAGTCCAGTGGAATCCCCTCGCTCGACCAATCCGCGCTGCGGGCTCTTCAACGCATTGACACCTTCGGCCCACTGCCCAGTGATTATCCGGGCTACAGTGTCTCCGTCGAGTTTTGGTTCGACTACAAGCGATGAACACTTCCGTGCATGGTGACATCGCGCTTTGCTTGGAGTAACTTCAGAATGGTGGCGATGAAAAAATTCGCAATCCTGATCGCTGTGGTGGCTGCCGCCCTGCTTCCCGCGGCGGCACAAGACTGGATTCGTACTGGGACAGGACTCGGAGTCGAACACATTCGGCTCGCCGCTCCCGACTTCAAGGCAACCTCCACTGACCCCAAGACGGCGCCGCTTCTTCAGACTTTTAACAGCGTTTTCTGGAACGATCTCGAACAGGCCGGCATCTTCGATATGGTGTCGAAGAGCTTCTATCCGCTGGGGAGTTTCGGTGCACCGGCAGACATACAGTTGGACGCATGGGGTAATCCACCTCCCAACGCCGGCATGCTCACGTTCGGTAACTTCTCCGTCGGCGGCGGATACATCAACATGCAGGGCTGGCTCTATGACGTCAAGAACCCGCAGACGCCCCAGGTTCTTGCCCGCCAATATCGTGAAACGGCAACCGACGAGAACGCCCGCCTCATTGCTCATAAATTTGCCGACGAGATCATCTTCCGTCTTGGCGGTGGAATTCCCGGCATTGCCGATAGCAAGATCTTTTTCGTCCGCGGCAGCAATGGTCACAAGGAAATCTGGGAGATGGATTACGACGGTGCGAACCAGCACGCCATCACTCACCTCGGCACCATTTCCCTGTCGCCGCGCGTGTCGCCCGATGGAAACCGTCTCGCCTTCTCGTCGTTCCTCCACGGCGGGCCGGACATCCTCATGTATTCGCTCCTGCTGCATCGCCTCGTACGATATCCGCGCTTTGGCGGCGGCAATCTCTCGCCCGCCTGGTCACCAGACGGCAACACGATTGCGTTTTCCTCTTCCCGCACGGGAGATCCTGAGATCTATACGGCTGATGCCGACACTGGTTTGAAGCTCAAGCGCCTGACCGCCTATCGAGGTCCGGACGTTTCACCCGTTTGGAATCCCAAAACAGGCGCGCAGATCGCCTGGGTCAGCGGACGGACGGGACTCCCGCAAATCTACGTGATGGATTCCGACGGAACCAACGTGATCCGCATGACGGACGGGGGCTACGCTGTCTCTCCGTCCTGGTCCCCCAACGGGCAATTTCTGGCATTTTCGTGGATACGCCACTATGGCCCCGGAGCACCGGGCGCAGAGGACATTTATATTATGGATGTAGCCAGCCACCAGTGGGTGCAATTGACTCACGATGGCGGACGAAACGATTTTCCATCCTGGTCGCCGGACGGACGCCATATCGTCTTTCAATCCAGCCGGTCCGGGTCTGAGGAAATCTGGACGATGCTTGCCGACGGTAGTTTGCAAAAGCAGGTGACGTTCAGCGGTGTAAATTCGCAGCCGTTTTGGAGTGCGAAGTAGTTTGGGTCTAAACTCTTCTCAGTTGTGTCGTGAATCTATTTTACGAGCGGCCTTGCAGGCCGCCGTGTGTTGCGAGTTTTCTCGCACTGGAGGATGAGGTGAATCACAGCAGGTTAAAGTGGTTTTTCCTACTGCTGGCGTTGTTCGGAGTCATGGCATTGGGGGCGTGCCATAAGAAGGTAACGCCACCGCCGCCGCCACCGCCACCGCCGCCGGCAAAACCAACCGCATCACTGACTGCCAGCCCGGCATCGATTGAGCGTGGCCAGTCGAGCACGCTGACCTGGTCGACAGAGAATGCGACCACCGTCACCATTGATGGTATCGGTACCGTGGATGCAAACGGATCGCGCGACGTCAGCCCGAACGATTCCACCACGTATACCCTTACGGCAAAAGGTCCCGGCGGAGATGCGAGCGCAAACGCGCGCGTCACTGTGACCGTGCCACCACCTCCACCGCCGCCGCCGGCACCGACCGTAAGCGACGAGGAACTCTTCACTCAAAACGTGAAGGACATCTTCTTCGATTACGACAAGTACGACATTCGTCCCGGCGACAAGGAAATCATCCAGGCGAACGCGACCTTCTTCGAACAGCATCCGAACATCAAGTTCACGATTGAAGGTCACTGCGACGAACGCGGCTCCATCGAGTACAACCTGGCCCTTGGCTCAAACCGCGCCAATGCGGCACGGGATGCGCTGGTGGCTGCGGGCGTTCCCGCGGACAGCATCAAGACGATCAGCTACGGCAAGGAAAAACCGTTCTGCACCGAGCACACAGAAGAGTGCTGGCAGCAGAATCGCCGTGACCACTTCGTCTTTGGCCAGCAGTAAGCGGGTATTTTTGTAACGATACACGGGGCGTTCCCGGTCCTCTCTCTGCGCGGTGATCGTGACTGCCTGGGAGTTCGACGGGACGCCCCGAATTGTTAACGAAGTGTTGTTAACGGAGCGCATTTATGCGCGTCTATTTTAAGTGAACGGCAAAGTGTTCCACCTGATGCGCCACTCGCCTGTAAACTGTATGTTGCAGGAGTAATTTCATGATCGGAACGGGGCAACGTATGCGATTCCAGAAGACCGTAGCCACCCTAGCCCTTGCAGCGTTTCTGCTCACCGCGGCGACGCCGTCGTTCGCCGTAAGCAAGGAAATTATCCAACTCCAGACACAGGTCCAGGCGCTTACCGACCAGATACAACGGCTCCAGCAATCGATTGATGAACGCATGGGCGTCATGCGCAGCCTTGTCGAGCAGAGCACCGACAACGTCAACAAGCTCTCCAATTCGCTCGCCGCGGTGCAGAAGACGCTGCAACAGCAGAACCTCGACACCCACGCCAAGCTCGAGCAGACCTCCGGTCAGATACAGACGCTCAACGACTCCGTTGATGAGATTCGCGCGCGTCTCGACAAGATCAGCAAGCAACTCTCCGACATGGCGAACCAGCAGCAAAGCATGATGGTGCAACAGGCCACGACACAGCAACCGGCGCAACAGCCCGCACAGCCGCAGGCCCCGCCGCCCGACGTGCTCTATAACAACGCCCTCCGCGATTACAACGCGGGGCGTTACGACCTAGCGATCCAGCAGTTCCAGCAGTACATTCAGTACTACGCGAACACCGATCTCGCCGGCAATGCACAGTTCTACATCGCCGACATCGAATACCGGCAGGGCAATTATGATGCGGCCGTGAAGGACTACAACAAGGTCCTGGAACAGTTCCCCAGCGGAAACAAGGCTGCATCGGCGCAGTTGCGGAAGGGATATGCGCTGCTCGAACTCGGGCAGCGACAGGCGGGAGTTCGCGAACTTAATTCGCTGATCCAGCGCTTCCCGCGCAGTATTGAAGCCACGCAGGCGCGCGACCGGCTGCGCAAGCTCGGCGTCACGCCCACCCGGCGCAAATAAGGGCGCTTACTCTTCTGGAAACTCTCGCTGGAGTTCGCGCAGGCAGTAGCGCAACTCCAGCGAGAGTTCCCGGATGCGCATTCCGTCCTGCACCGTCAGCTTGCAGGCCAGGGCTGCGCGCTCCGGAGTACCCTCCCCCAGGTCGTACCTGATGCGGCAATATTGACATTCCTCGTTCCAGCAAAAACGCCCATACGCGATTTTCTCCGCCGCAACGTATTGCAGCGCGCGCAGCAGCATGTTATTTGCTGGAACTTGAAACGTGCGGTCAAGCAGCTGAATAGTTACCAGCTTGTCGTAAGGTCGGAAGAGCGGTCCGGGGCTGCTCATCGCTTCCGATTGTAACCCGAGTCGCAAGCCTCCCATTGCCCAAACAAAAGGCCTCGCCTTGCAGCGAAGCCTCTTCACGCGAAGCGTCTTTTGAGTCCTAACGCAGCTCCTCCATGCACTCTTCCAAAACCTTGCGCGACGGCCGCACGCGTTCCTCCGGCAGGGTCGCGAGTGCGGTATCGGTCATGTTTAACATGTCGGCAAAGTTTGGCTTCTCGGTATTAATGTAGAAGACCCCGGTCAGTGCCTCCTCCGCTTCGTGCGCCTGCGACAGCCGCTTGACAGCCTCGATCCTGTTCGTCGGATCGTAATCCTCCTCCAGTTTTCGCAGCCGCAGCTGTGAACCATCGTGCATGGTGATGTTTACGCTCGTGCCGGGATCATAGTCCACTGCAATGTCCTCGAATGCCGGTACGAAATTTACATCCTGCAATGGCTCCTCGTGGTCTTTCATGTACTTGTAGGATTTCGTGGAACCCTCGTGATCGTTGAATGTCACGCAGGGAGAAATCACGTCGATCATGACCGTTCCCCGATGGGCGATGGCGGCCTTCAGGACGGAGTGCAGTTGCCGCTTGTCGCCGGAGAAGGATCGCGCCACGAACGTCGCGCCAAGTTCAATCGCCAGTGCACAGGTATCGATTGGAGGCAGTTCGTTGATCACGCCGGTCTTCAGCTTCGAGCCGACATCGGCGGTCGCAGAGAATTGCCCTTTCGTCAGGCCGTAAACGCCGTTGTCCTCGATGATGTAAATGATCGGCAGATTCCGCCGCATCAGGTGGATGAATTGTCCTATGCCGATGGACGCCGTATCGCCATCGCCGCTGACGCCCAGCGCAATCAACCGCTGGTTCGCCAGCACCGCGCCCGTCGCCACCGAGGGCATGCGTCCGTGCACAGAGTTGAAGCTATGCGAGCGCGACATGAAATACGCCGGGCTCTTCGACGAGCATCCGATGCCCGAGAGCTTTGCCACGCGCTCCGGCTGCACTCCCATTTCGTAAAAGGCATCGATAATTCGCTCGGAGATCGCGTTGTGTCCGCACCCCGCGCAAAGCGTCGTCTTGCCGCCACGGTAATCCAGTACCGCGAGTCCTATGCGGTTCATCTTCGGATGCGGCTGTGGAGTTGGTGTGCTGGCCATTACTTTCCCTCCTGCGCGGCAATCGCGTCGGTGATGGAGCGCGCGTCAATCGGCAATCCGTTGTAATGCCGCACGCTGCGCAGCTTGCCGGTTTCTTCCGTCGGAAGATCCAGTTTCAGCAATTGCAGCATTTGCGCGTCGCGATTCTGATCAACAATGTACAAACGATCATGGCGCTTGACGAAGTCATGCACTTCCGTCGTAAATGGATAAGCTCGTAACCGCAGGTAGTCGCATTCGATTCCATGCTCGCGCTTCAACTGGTCCAGCGATTCGTCCAGCGCCCAGTGCGACGTGCCGTACCCGACGATGCCAATCGCATTCCCGTTGTCCGCGACTGCCTCGGGCTTCGGTACCACCGTCCGCGCAAACTCAAACTTCCGCGCCAGCCGATCCATGTTGTTCACGTAATCGTCGGGACGCTCGCTGTAGCCCGATCTTTCATTGTGACCGCTTCCGCGCGCAAAATACGCGGCCGACGGATGATCGGTTCCCGGCAGAGTCCTGTATCCGACACCGTCGCCGTCCACGTCCTTGTATCGCGCGAAGCCGCCGAGTTGCTCCAGGTCTTCCTTGCTCAGCACCTTGCCGCGATGGATTGGCTCTTCCGGATACTCGAACGGATCGCTCATCCAGTTGTTCATGCCAAGATCGAGGTCCGACATTACGAACACCGGCGTCTGCAACTGCTCCGCAAGGTTGAACGCCTCCGAAGCCATCGAGAAGCATTCGCCCACCGAGGAAGGAATCAGCATCACATGCTTTGTATCGCCATGCGATAGAAGCGCCACGCTCAAAATATCGCCTTGCGATGTTCTTGTCGGCATCCCCGTCGATGGCCCAACCCGCTGGATGTCCCAGATCACTCCGGGAATCTCCACGTAGTAGCCAAGCCCGACGAATTCCGCCATCAGCGAAATGCCGGGACCCGCCGTGGCCGTCATGGCGCGCGCACCCGCCCATCCGGCGCCGATCACCATGCCGACGGCGGCCAGCTCATCTTCCGCCTGCACAATGGCGAATGTCGCTTTACCGTCAGGACCGATGCGATATTCCTTCATGTAGTCGATTAGCGACTCGACGAGCGACGACGACGGCGTAATCGGGTACCACGTCACCACCGTCACTCCGGCGAACATGCACCCCATCGCAGCCGCTGAATTTCCATCAACGATGATCTTCCCCGCCGTCTTGTTCATCCTCTCCACGCGGAACGGATCACTTTTCCGCAACGAGGCGACGGCATAGTCGTACCCGGCCCTAGCGGCGTTCCAGTTGAGATCGGCGGCCTTCTGCTTCGTTGCAAACTGTTTGCGGATCGCCTTCTCGACCTCCGCCATATCGAGGTCCAGCAGCCACGCAACCACGCCGACATAGATCATGTTCTTGACCAGTTTGCGCAGCTTCGCCTCTGGACACACTTGCGCCACGATCTTGTCGTAGGGGACGTTGTAGAACGTCAGATCCTCTCGCAGCGAGCTGAGGTTGAGCGGGTCATCGTAAAGCACGACCGCGCCAGCCTCCAGCGACAGCACGTCTTCCCTAGCCGTCTCTGGATTCATCGCCACAAGGAAATCGATTTCCTTCTTGCGCGCGATGTAGCCGTGTTTACTGGCCCGAATCGTGTACCAGGTGGGAAGCCCGGCGATGTTGGAGGGAAACAGGTTCTTGCCGCTGACGGGAACTCCCATCTGAAAGATCGTCCGCAGCAGAACCGTATTGGCCGACTGCGACCCCGATCCGTTGACCGTCGCTACCTGAATGCTGAAATCGTTCACCACGGGCTCGCGCCCGAAACGTCCGTCTGTGCCCTCATGCAGGGCGACATCGGTGCTTGCCATTAGAAAGCCATCCTTAGTTGTGTAAATCCCCAACTTGCTGAACCGCCGCAATTTACAAGCGCTTCTGCGGCAATTATATGGCTGCAAATATTATGTCGAATATGCCGCAAAGACAAGTAGAAGGATTCGCACGTTAAGATGCGAGAAAACTCTACTGAACGGTGATTCCCGCGCCTGGCGCTAATTTGCCCCCATAAGCGCCTCGTCCGCCCTCCCCGCAAAAAACAAAACCCGCAATTACTTGCGGGCTTTTCGCTTAAATTCGTTCTCTTTCTATCTATTCTTCCTTAAAGAACTGCGCCATCTTGCGGAACTTGTTGTAACGGCCATCAAGCAGTTGCTGGACAGTCAGCTTCCTCAGCTCCGCCAGGTTCTTTCGCAACACGGCATCGAGCGACGCCGCCGCGCCCTGGTAGTCGCGATGCGCTCCTCCCGGAGGCTCCGGCACGATCGCATCAATGATGCCCATTTCCATCATGTCCGGTGCGGTAATGCGCAACGCCTGCGCCGCCAGTTCCCTCTTCGTCGAATCGCGCCACATGATCGACGCGCAGCCTTCCGGCGAAATCACCGAGTACACCGAGTTTTCCAGCATCAGCACTCGGTCTCCGATGGCGATGGCCAGCGCTCCGCCGGAGCCACCCTCGCCCGTAACCGTCACGATCACCGGTACCGTCAGCTTCGCCATTTCGCGCAGGTTGTAGGCAATGGCCTCGGCCTGTCCGCGCTCTTCCGCGCCGAGCCCGGGGTAAGCCCCCTGCGTATCGACAAATGTAAATATCGGACGGTTAAACTTCTCCGCCATGCGCATCAACCGCATCGCCTTGCGATAACCTTCCGGGTTTGCCTGGCCAAAGTTCCTGTGGACGCGCTGCTTCACGTCGCGTCCCTTCTGATGACCGATCACCAGCACGTCTTCGCCGTGGAACTTCGCCATGCCGCAGACCAGTGCCGGATCGTCTCCGAAGCGGCGATCCCCGTGGAGTTCGCTCCAGTCCGTAAACATCAGTTCGACCCAGTCCAGCATGTATGGACGCTGCGGATGACGCGCCAGCTCCGTTCGCTGCCATGGTCCCATGGCGGCCGTCACCTGCTTGCGCAGATTCGCCACCTGTTCCTGCAGCATGGCCAGTTGCCGGTGGGCCTCCTGGTTATCGCCCGCCGCGCTCTCCAGTTGCGCAATCTGCTGCTCGATCTTTTCCAGTTCCTGCTCTGCTTTTCCGCTAGCTTCCATATATGAGTTCGTTTCCGCGGAAGCGGCCCAGAAGCCCTGCACGGTCGCAATCCAGTACTCGATCGCCGGCAGAATACCCAACTGCCGCCACGACTGCTGTCCGGAATCGCCAGTCTCAGTCATAGCGGGCCGCTCTCTGGACGCAGCCGCCTCCCTCTGGGATTAGTCCACTACCTTGATGCTGCCGCGACCGCACACCTTTTCCACGCGATTAATAAAGGAACGGTCCGGTAAGACATTATAGCCTTCGGCCTCCATCACCACCACGAAGTCTCCGCTGCGCTCCAGGTCAAACAACACCTTCGCGTCACCCTTCGACTCCGAAAAGATGACGTGCAACTCGTCCACTGTTTCCACCGTCGCCGACTCCAGTGGAATTCGCACGCGCAACGAACGAGGCAGTTTTACTTTTGCTTCTTCCAACGTCGTGATTTCCGAGATCGCAATTTTGGGCGACGCGTCTTCCTCCACACGTACCGCCGCTTTCACCAGCACCGGCACTTCCAGTTTCACTTTTTCGGAGAGCCGCTTGAAAGCCTCGGGAAAGACCATCGCGTCAACCTTGCCGTTCATATCCTCCAGCACCAGGTTCGCGTAGAGGTCGCCCTTGCGCGACTTCATCACCTTCACGCCGCCGAGAACTCCCGCCACCGCAACTTCTTCTCCCTTGGGGCTTGAGCGCTTCATCGCCAGGATGTCGGTTGTCGAATACGCGCGCAGGTCTTCAATCTTGTCCTTGTACTTCTCCAGTGGATGTCCCGTGATGAAGAATCCCAGGATTTCTTTTTCGTTCTGCAGGCGCGTGTGTTCTTCCCAGTCTGGCACGTTCGGCAGCGATTGCTTCTGCGCTTCCGGCGCCTCGTCAAATACGCCGAACAATCCGTGCTGACCCGCATCGCGATCGCGCTGCTGTTTGTTCGCCTGGTCAATCGCCTTGTCCAGCACTTCCATCAACTGTGCGCGCCGTCCCAGCGCGTCCATCGCACCGCTCTTAATCAACGATTCCAGCACGCGCTTGTTCAGGTGACGCAGGTCAACTTTCTCGCAGAACTGGTAGATCGACTTGAACTTTCCGTGCTCCGTGCGTGCGTCAACGATGGATTGGATGCCGTTGTGTCCCACGTTCTTTACGGCCGCCAGTCCAAAGCGGATCGCCTCGCCTACCGGTGTGAAGTTTGCGTCCGACTCGTTGATGTCTGGCGGAAGCACTTCGATCCCCATGTCGCGGCACTCGGCAATGTACTTCACCACGTCGTCGGTCTTGCCAGTCACGGACGTCAGCAGCGCGGCCATGAACTCCACCGCGTAATGCGTCTTCAGGTACGCCGTGTTGTACGCGACCATCGCGTACGCCGCTGAGTGGGATTTGTTGAAGCCGTATCCTGCAAACTCTTCCATCAGGTCGAAGATGTGTCCGGCCTTGTCCTTGTTGAATCCGTTGGCCAGCGCGCCCGCCATAAAGCGCTCCCGCTGCTTGGCCATCTCTTCCGGATTCTTCTTGCCCATTGCGCGCCGCAGCAGATCGGCTTCCCCCAGCGAGTATCCCGCCAGAACGTTGGCGATCTGCATCACTTGTTCCTGATAGACGATGACTCCGAGCGTCTCTTTCAGTATCTTTTCCAGCTCGTCCTGCATGTAATCGACTTTCTTGCGCCCCCACCTGCGCTCGATAAAGTCGTCAATCATGCCGCCCTGGATCGGCCCGGGCCGATAGAGAGCGTTCAGTGCTGTCAGGTCTTCAATGCTCGTCGGCCTATAGCGCCGCAACACGTCGCGCATGCCGTCCGATTCAAACTGGAATACTCCTGACGTCTGCCCCTTGTGGAAGACCTGTTCATACGTCACCGTGTCGTCCACGGCAATCTTCTGCAAATCGATCTCTTCGCCCTTCGTCTGCTTGATCAGCTTCAGGCAATCGTCGAGAATCGTGAGCGTGGTGAGCCCGAGGAAGTCCATCTTCAACAGGCCCATCTTCTCCACCGCCTTCATGTCGTAGGCGGTCACAATTTCTTCGTTCTTCGTCTTGTAGAGCGGCACCAGCTCTTGCAGCGGCACCGGCGAAATCACCACGGCCGACGCATGCACGCCCGTATTGCGAACCATGCCTTCCAGCTTCTTCGCCGTGTCGATCAGGTCCTTGATCTGCGGATCTTTGTTGTAGGCCTCTTCAAATTGCGGCGACGCCTCAAACGCCTTGTCGATCGTCATGTTCGGCGTGCCGGGAATCATCTTGGCGATCTTGTCGACCTCCGCGTACGGCAGGTCGAGTACGCGTCCCGTGTCCTTGATCGCCGCCTTGGCCGCCATTGTGCCAAAGGTGATGATCTGCGCCACCTGCTCGCGGCCATACTTCTGCGTCACGTAGTCGATCACTTCGCTGCGGCGGTTCATGCAAAAGTCAACGTCGATATCAGGCATCGACACGCGCTCGGGATTGAGGAAGCGCTCGAAGAGCAGCTCGTTCTGCAATGGATCCACGTCCGTGATCCCCATCGCGTAGCCCACTAGCGACCCTGCGGCAGAACCGCGGCCCGGACCCACCGGAATCCCGTTCTCTTTCGCATAGCGGATAAAGTCCCAGACGATCAGGAAGTATCCCGAAAACGTCATCTGCTGGATCGTCCCGATCTCGCGGTTCAGTCGCGCCTCGTATTCGGCAAACGAGTGCTTCAGCCGTCCACGCTCCTGCATCTCCCGCAGCAGCAACATCCGGCGCTTCATGCCCTCGCGCGCCACGAATTCAAAATAGCTGTCGATCGTGTGGCCGTCGGGTACGTCGAACTTCGGGAACGGGTTTTTGATTTTCTCCAGCTTGAGGTTGCAGCGCTCGGCAATTCCCAATGTGCGCGTCAACAACTGCTCTTGGCCGAGGAATACTCTCGCCATCTCCTCGTAGCTCTTCACAAAGAACTGGTTGGTCTGGAACTTCATCCGGTTGGTATCGTGGATCGACTTCCCGGTCTGGATGCAGACCATAACGTCCTGCGCCAGCGAATCGTCTTCGCAGATGTAGTGGCTGTCATTGGTCGCCACCATCTCCATGCCGAGCTCTTTTTCCAGCTTGAACAACGCAGGATGAATGCGTTTCTCTTCCGCCAGTCCCTGATCCTGAATCTCCAGGTAGAAGTTTCCCCGGCCAAAGATGTCCTGGTAGGTGGAGGCGGCCTCGCGTGCGGCGTTGTACTTATCCTCCATCAGGTTTTCCGCCACTTCACCCTTCAGGCAGGCGGAAAGACCAATCAACCCCTTGGAATGCTCGGACAGGAAGCGCTTGCTGACACGCGGCTTGTAGTAGAAGCCGTGCAGCGACGCCTCCGAGCAGATCTTCACCAGATTCTTGTACCCTTCCTCGTTCTCCGCCAGCACCAGCAGGTGGTTATACGTGTCGCCCTGCGGCTCAGCCCTGTGGTCTTCCTTCTTGCAGATATAAAGCTCGCAGCCGAGGATGGACTTGATCCCCTCCTCCTTGGCCGCATTGAAGAAGTGAACCGCTCCGAAGATGTTGCCGTGATCGGTCATCGCCACGGCGGGCATGCCAAGCTCTTTGGCGCGCTTGGCCAGCATGGTCACGTCGCACGCACCGTCCAGCATCGAGTAGTCGGTGTGCAGGTGGAGATGTACGAATTGAGAGGAGGCTTCCGAGGACATGGCTTATCTCACGATTGTACCGTGTTTGCTCTCACGTTCCGGCCTGTGATTTTCCCGGCAAAAACTCCCCCTCCGGAGGAATCCGCAGCACCGCAAATAGCAAAAGGCACAACCCATGCAGGATTGTGCCTCTCCAGACTTTCGTCGATTACTTCTTCTTCTTTTTGGCCGGTTTCGAAACGGGCTTCTCGGGCTTCTTGGGTGCTGGTTTCTTTGCCACCGGTTTCTTGGGAGCTGGCTTCGGCGCCGCCTTCTTTGCCGGCGCTTTTGCCGCAGGCTTTTTAGCCAGCTTCTTTGCCTCGTGCTTTACCTCATGATGCTTCGCAGGCACTTTGGCAGCGTGCTTCGTCTCAGCCTTGTGTTCCGGAGCAGCGACGGCCTTCGCTGCGGGCTTCTTCTCGGCCTTCTCCGGTTTCGCAACCGCTTCGGCCTCAGTCTTTGCCGGTAGAGGCGGCGTCGGAACGGCCCCTTTACCCTTCTTCGCTTTCGCCGCAGCTTCCCCTTTGGCACCCTTCCCGCGCTTCGCCGACGGAGGTGGAGGCGGCGGGGGTGGCGGAGGCGCGAACGGCTTCAGGAACTTCATTATCTCCGTATGATTGCGCAGCTTGCCGTCAATCAACTGCATGTGGAGCTCATGTACCAGCTTCGCGTAATCCGGTATCTGCGGTGTAATCAATAATTCCGCCATCTCGATAAATGGCAGCTTTTCTTTCATTTGCCGCCATTTTCCAAAGAAGTTCTTGATCTTTTCGTCGACTGACTTATTGCGCACCGTCACGTCCAGGAACAGCAGCGCCTCCGGTTTTGCTTCAGTCAGAATCTTCCACGCGCCCGATGGCTGGTTTGCTTCCTTGCTCTGGAGTTGCTTCGCCAAGTCTTTTGCGTCGTCTTCCAGACGCTTCCAGGCGGCCACAAACTCCCGGTGCGGAATTAACCGCTGGATCTCCAGTGTGTCCTTGTCTCCCAGTTTACTCGTCATCATGTACATGACGGCTGGAGCGGCGTCCACTGTCATCCCAATGTCAGACATCTGCTGGCGGGTCTTGATCAATGCCTGCAATTCCGCCGTATCGATCTTCGCCGTCGACCAGTGGGGATGCAGAACCTTCAGCCAGCCTTCCTTCTCCAGGGCCCGCACAATGTTCAGCGGGTCTTCCTCGTGCGCCACTTGCTCAATCTCATAGCCGATCCCCGCACGATTGATGTATTCGATGTAATTCCCTTCTTTGGCTGCCTCAAAACGCGCCTTCGTCCGCTCTTCCAGTTCCCAGTGGAACCGCGAGCAGAATCTCGTCGCCCGAATCAGCCGCGACGGCTCTTCAAAGAAAGCGTAGTTATGCAGAATGCGAACGACCTTGTTTTCGATGTCCGCCGAGCCGTTGAAGGGATCAGCCAGCAACCCGCGCGAGCCCTCGTTTAGCGAAAGCGCCATGGCATTGATCGTAAAGTCCCGGCGTCGCAGGTCTTCGTTGATCGTGGCAGGCGCAATCAGGGGAGGCTTCCCTGGCTTCTCGTAGGTTTCCGCGCGAGCCATGCTGAGTTCGGCGCGCACGTTTCCCGGCAGCAGAAAGTGCAGCGAGTGGAAATGCTCGTCTACGCTGTCCACCTTCGCGCCAGCCTTCTCCAAGTCCTTCTGGAATTTCAGCGCGTTCCCTTGGACCGTAAAATCCAGATCGCGGATCGGAAATCCCGTCAGAATGTCGCGAATGGCCCCGCCGGTAAGATACAGATTCATGCCGTGGGCGCGGGCAATGTCTTGCACCAGGGTGACCGCCTTAAGCTGATCTGGCGTCAACCGCGTTTCCATCGTATAAATGTAGTCAGCCATACTTGAGTTCTGCTTCCAACTTCCTGCGAATCAGTAACTTACATAGATTTGTCAAACCAAAGATACTACTCTTCTGTGCCCCGGCATGCAAATCACTGAAAAATCTACACATATCGTACATCTGAAACGCACCGAAAGTAGTGCACATCCAAGCACAAGCCTCGAATTTTAAATGGTATGTGTCTGGAATGGAAGGATCATCTTATATTCGTCCCCGTAGCAGTCCAGATTCAGGAGGAAAAGCACTCCTTATCACGGGTCCGCCATGTAGCTCAATGTTACTCATTGCGTTTGTGGCCGCCACTGTTCGCGACGTCACTCTCTCGTCAGTATCTTTACCTGTAGCCTCATCAAAGCGACAACCGGCAGTAAAGCTCTTGCCCCTTTAACTACCATCCGCCCCGCTCTAAAACCCTCATACTAATGTTATCTTGATAGGGCGAATTACTATTTCAATTGGAGCGACAACCTTGGCCGTGATTCCAGTAAATCCCGCCGTATCCGACTACAAAGTCGCAGACCTCGCCCTGGCTGATTGGGGACGGAAAGAAATCTCCATCGCCGAACACGAGATGCCCGGTCTCATGGCGATTCGTGAGAAGTACGCGAAAGAAAAGCCCCTTCAGGGAGTGCGTATCACCGGATCGCTGCACATGACGATCCAGACCGCCGTGCTGATTGAGACGCTGGCAGCCCTGGGCGCGAGTGTTCGCTGGGCAAGCTGCAACATCTTCTCGACGCAGGATCACGCCGCCGCGGCCATTGCCGCCACCGGCGTGCCCGTCTTTGCCTGGAAGGGCGAGACGCTCGAAGACTACTGGTGGTGCACCTACCAAGCACTCAGCCATCCCGGCGGAAAAGGTCCGCAGCTCATCGTCGACGACGGTGGCGACGCCACGCTCCTCATCCATAAAGGATACGAGCTGGAGAACGGCAGCAAGTGGATCAACGAGCCTTCCGGTGCACTCGAAGAGAAGGTCATCAAGGAATTGCTGAAGAAGGTTTACGCCGAGAATCCCCGCCACTGGCACGACATTGTCACCGAATGGCGCGGCGTTTCGGAGGAAACCACTACGGGCGTGCACCGTCTCTATCGCATGCACCAGGACGGCACTTTGCTGGTTCCGGCCATCAACGTCAACGACTCGGTCACCAAGTCCAAGTTCGACAACCTCTACGGTTGCCGCGAATCGCTCGCCGATGGCATCAAGCGTGCCACCGACGTCATGCTGGCCGGCAAGGTCGCGGTCGTTTGCGGATACGGCGACGTCGGCAAGGGTTCTGCGCAGTCGCTTCGCGGCATGGGCGCCCGCGTCATGATCACCGAGGTCGATCCCATCAACGCCCTGCAGGCGGCGATGGAAGGCTACCAGGTAGTGACGGTCGAAGATACGCTCGGCATCGGCGACATCTACGTCACCTGCACCGGCAACGTCGACATCCTGACGCTGGAACACATGCAGAAGATGAAGGATCAGGCCATCGTCTGCAACATCGGACACTTCGATAACGAAATCCAGGTGGACCGCCTCGCCGAAGCAGCCACGAAGTTGAACATCAAGCCGCAGGTCGACAAGTACACCTTCCCCGACGGGCGTTGCATCTTCCTGCTCGCCGAAGGCCGCCTCGTCAACCTGGGTTGCGCCACCGGACACCCCAGTTTCGTCATGTCCAACAGCTTCTCCAACCAGACGCTGGCGCAGATCGACCTGTGGAAGAATCGCGATGTCTACAAGATCGATGTCTACACGCTGCCCAAGAAGCTGGACGAAGAAGTGGCTCGCCTGCACCTCGAAAAAATCGGCGTCCGGCTGACCACGCTGAGCAAGAAGCAGGCCGACTACATCGGCGTGCCGGTCGAAGGCCCTTACAAGAGCGAAAACTACCGCTACTAAGTTTTCCGCCAGAAACTCGAAGGCCCCCGGCAATATCCGGGGGCTTTTCTGATTTCACAAGACTCACCCACTACCCCTTCCACCCCACCCGCTCCGCGATGGTGTCCACGATGTACTGTCCGATCACCAGCGATGCCGTGGCTGCCGGTGAGGGCACATTGCAGACGTGAATCATCTTCTCTGTGTAGACGAAGCGGAAGTCGTCGATCAATTTTCCATCCCGGCCCAGCGCCTGCGCGCGCACACCCGAGCCGCCCGGTTTGAGGTCGTCGCTCGTCAGCTCCGGCATTAGCTTTTGCAGTGCACGCACAAAGGCCGGCTTGCTCCACGAGCGGCGATACTCGTCAATGGCGCTACGCCAGTTTTTGGCGGCCATCTTCCAGAAGCCGGGAAACATCGCCGTGTCGAATGCGTCGTCCAGCGCAAACGAGGTCTTCGAGTAGCCCTCGCGCTTGAAGGCCAGCACGGCGTTCGGTCCGGCCTCCACGCCTCCTGCCACGCGCCGCGTAAAGTGCACGCCGAGGAATGGAAAGCGCGGGTCCGGCACCGGGTAGATCAGTCCGCAAACGTACCCGTGCTTCTCAGGCACAATGTCGTAGTATTCGCCGCGAAACGGAACGATCCGCAGATCGAGCCCGGCGCCGGCCATGCGGCTGATGCGGTCGCTGTGTAGCCCGGCACAATTCACCACGAGCCGCGCGCGGTATTCCCCGCTCGTCGTCTGCACGATCATCACACCGTCCGCCTGCCGCAGTCCCACGACCTCCGTCGCAAGCGCAATTTCGCCACCCGCTGCTCGAATCAATTCCGCGTATTTTTCGGCGACCAATCCATAGTCCGTGATCCCCGTACCGGGCACGTGCATTCCTCGTACGCCCGCCGTATGCGGCTCGATCTCCTGAATTTCCTCTGCCGTCAACATGCGAAGATTCGGAACACCATTCGCGATGCCGCGCCGGTAGAGTTCCTCCAGCGCCGGTACCTCCTCGCGATTGGTGGCGACAACAACCTTTCCACATAGCTGATAAGGAACGCCGTGCTCGCGGCAGAAGCGCACCATCTCGGCAGCTCCCTGCACGCATAGCTTTGCTTTTAGCGAACCGGGTTTGTAATAGAGTCCGGAGTGGATGACGCCGCTATTGTGGCTGGTCTGGTGTGCGGCGACCTTTGCTTCCTTGTCCAGAACTGCGAGCGAGAGCCGTGGAAACTGATTGATGAGCTTCCAAGCAGTGGCCAGTCCGACGATTCCCGCGCCGATAACAACGACGTCAAAACGATGATCGGGCATTCCCTTCTCCCATCCGCCACGCTGACGGAATATCCCCTAGAATTTCAGCCGTTTACTGACGCTCTCAGGAAGGTGCCGGATCACGAGCATGATCCAAAGCCAAATGCCTGGAACATACAGGATGTCCCGGTGTCCGCTTTCAATTTCGCGATAAATGACACGGGCGACCTTTTCGGGCTTGGCAAACTTTTCAGCGTTCGGAAAGCTGGCGGTCATAGGCGTTGCTACCGGACCCGGTTTGATGGTCAGCACGCGAACGCCTGCCCGGAAGAGTTTGGCGCGAAGTCCCTGAAGAAAGAGTGCCAGCGCTCCCTTAGCCGTGCCATAGATGTAGTTGGAGCGCCGCGCACGGTCTCCGGCGACTGAAGTAATGACGGCAATACATCCTCGACGACGCTGTTCCAGCACGAGCGAAAGTCGCGTAAGGAGAGAAACGGCACTGGTGAAATTCGTCGTCAGCTCGGAGAGCGCGTAATCGGGGTCATCTTCGGCGCGGCCCTGGTCGCCGAGCGTGCCATAGGCGAGAAATACGGTATCCACGTCCGGCATGCGGGCCAGCAGGCCGGAGACAAACTGGGAGTGCGTAGAGATGTTCGCCAGATCTGCGGCAAGCATGTCGATCTTCGCGTGGGTACGTGCGGATAGGTCTCCCGCAACGCTGGCCAGGCGGGCCGGATTGCGAGCGACAAGGAGAAGAGTCTTGCCATCGGCAGCGGCAAGTTTCGCAACTTCCTGTGCGATTTTGGATGTTGCCCCGAGAATGACAATGTTATTGCTCATCTCATTTGCCCTTATTGATTCTGCGCCAGAAACTCGACGAAAGATGAGGATCGACAAATGCCCGGAAACGCTCGAGGTTCGGGAAAGAACTTTCAAACATCTTGCGCCCCATACGTCCGTCCTTCGCCGGATAGAGAGCACCGCCAACGTCATACACAATCTGGTCGAGTCTCTCAAAAAGATGTAGCGTGCGTTCGCCGCGGAAGGGAAAGTCTAGAGCAAGCGTGAGACCCTCCCTGGGGAACGAGAGCATTCCTGGCGATTTGATACTGCCGAATTTCTTGATGACGCCGAGGAAGGAACCTTCGCCGGACTCCGAAATTACCCTGAGAATGTTTTGAAAAGCGGCGCTCTCCGAGACGGGTACGACGCACTGGTACTGCGTCAGGCCGCGCCTGCCGTAAATAAGGTTCCAGTCCCGCACGGAGTCGAGCGGATAAAAAAACGGATCGTAATCGACGTTCTGGGAGCTTTTCTTCAGCCGTTGAGCCGTGTAATAAAACGTGTTGAACGCCTTGATCGTGTAGTGGTTCAACGCGAACTCGGGAAAGTGGAACGGAACGCGCAACCACCCCGGTGCGGTTCGTGCCGCCGACAGTCTTCCAGCCTCAGCGTGATTGCCCCGGAAAAAGATTCCCTTGGCGTTCTTGCCAGCCAGGCAATCGATCCAGGCTACGGTGTATTCAAAACCGCGCTCCTCGCTTTCCGCCGTGATATCAAGGAATTGTTGCAGACTGCGGAAGACGAGGGTCTCGACGGAAATTTCACTGGATGCAATTTTCCTCAGATTCAGTTCTGCCCAAAGGATGATGCCGGTCAATCCCAATCCGCCGATCGTGGAGGCGTAGTAATCCGCGTTTTCCAAGGCGGAGCAGATGCAAAGTGTGCCGTCGGAACGCAAGAGTGCAAAACGCGTGATGTGGCACCCAAACGTTCCGGCACAGTGGTGATTCTTTCCATGCACGTCGTTGGCGATGGCTCCCGCCAATGTGACGAACTTAGTGCCCGGCGTAACCGGCAGGAACCATCCGCGGGGAACGGCAACCTGCAAAATATCAGCCAGCGTAACACCTGCTTCGCAGCAGATAATGCCCTTTTCAATGTCGAACGAGAGGATGCGATTTAACTCGCATGTGTCGAAGAGGTATCCATCATCGTTCAGGCAGGAGTCGCCGTAGCTGCGGCCGAGTCCGTAAGCCAGGGAAGGCGCATCGAGGGTATCGAAACGGCAAAACTCATCGGTCCATGCCGGCTTGAAAATTCCGCGGTGCTGGACTGAGCGATTGCGCCCCCACGAATAGTAGGCGGTGGTTTTTGCGCGACTCCATTGCCAGCCCGGTAGATTCGACTTTGTCATCACTTGCCATCCGGCGAAATTGGTTCAGAACAAAGGGTTTCGAGCAACTGAAGCAAGTGTGACGACCAGCAACGCACACAGTCCAGCCAAATAACTTACACGATCCCGAAACGCCATCGTGACAGGATCCTCCTGAAGTTGACCGCGGCTAGCCCTCAGCCAAACACGGCTTGTCCAGTAAAGCACGATGGGGCAGATCAGCATCAGCAGAGACGGCCGTGGGTAAAGCCGTGCGACTGCGCTGCTCTGCGTGTAAAGACTCAAGATGATGATTGCCGAAAAGGCGCTGGCAACACCCATGGTTCCAAGTAACTGCCTGTCTTCGACTTGGTAACCTCGTCCTGAATTGTTTTTGTGAACAAGTGCTTCGTCATGTACCAATTCAGAGTACCGCTTGGCGAGCGCAAGGCTGAAGAAGAAGAAGGAAGAAAAGGCGAGAAACCAGTTGGAAAGCGGAACTCTCGCCATTGCAGCCCCAATGAGCAAGCGCAGTGAATAGAAGCTGGTGAGGACAAAAACGTCGACGAGCACAATCCGCTTCAACAGGAAGGAATAAGTCAGTGACAGTATGCAATAGACGAGTGTCGCGAGCACGGAAACGGTGCCAAGAAGTTTCCACATCGTAAGCAGCGATCCGGTCAGGAGCAGCACGAATGCAACCAGTCCATAAGGAATCGGCACCGCTCCACTGGCAAAGGGTCGCAATTTTTTCCAAGAGTGCGCACGGTCCGACGGCAAATCGAGAAGATCGTTGATCACGTAGATACTGGAGGCCGCCAATCCAAACAGCACTAGTCCAAGAGCGACTTTCAGTAGAACGGGGACTTCGAATTCATGAGCCAGGAAAACCGGCAATACCAGCAGGAGATTTTTGCTCCAGTGATGTAAGCGCAGGGCCTTGACAAGGTTCAAGGGATTGAACGGTGACACGGGAAATACCTTTTCCAGTGGCGCCAGTCGCGAGACCTTAGAGACGAACGTGGAATTTCCAATCACTACGGCTGAGGACGCATGCTGCCACACAGCAACGTCGCTGTTGCTATCGCCGGCATAGGCGAATTGTTTGTCGCCAAACTCAACCACCAATTGCTCTGCCTTCGTGGAACCTTTCAGGTTGGTGGCACCGTCGCTGGCCAACACTCGCTCGAAAAGGCCCAGATAGGAGGCAATCGGCTGGGCAAGAAGTTCATCGCTCGCCGTTGCCAGCACAAGCGTTCTTCCCGCAGCATGCTGGTCGCGAAGGTAGTTGACGACATCCTCGCGATAGGGCAAAAACTCGGGACGAAGAACGGCTCGCTCGGCAAGACGCCGCTTGAGGAAGGCTTTTCCGCGCAGGATCCAGAGAGGGAGCAGAAACAGAATCCACGGACATTGTTTTGTCGCCAGGAGTAGAGACTCCCAAAGCATGTCGGAGGCGATCAGTGTGCCATCGAGATCGACACACAGGACGCCGGTGAGCTCGGTTGACTCAGTACGATCTAAATCTGCTTGCATCAAATTTTGATGGTTAGTGTGTCTTGCATTCATTGAAACGCCCTGGCTTGCAATATTCGTCAAATGTGAGGGGCACGCTCAGCGTTCACTCATGTTAGGTCCCGCTCACTCACCAAGTCGCCGTCGCGACATTCTTCACCGGAGGCTTCGGCAGTTTCGTTGCCTCTACTGCCGCTCCGATTGCTACCGGGCGGAGCGAATCAGTTTCCAGACAGGACTTGCACTTACTTAAAGACCAGTGCCTTCTCCACGGCGCACAGGAAACACTCCCTCTATCTATCACGCGCGTCCACACGGCTGGCGCTCGATGTTTCCCACAAAGAATACCCACGCATCGAAGTAACTTATCGCAGAGCAAATTCGGATCGATACAACCGCGCAAATAAACACGGCGGCCTCGAATGCTCGAGCCGTTGTCAAGCTGAGTCCAAACAGCTTGAATACAGCGAATTCGATTACCCGCCACACCGGGGCATAACCGCCTCGTTGAAGTCGCCTTTGATATACCATCCATTGCCAAGCACGGCCGAAATCGCGTTAGCTCCATGCCATCCCTCATCTGTGTAAGGGGCGCCTGACCAGTTTCGCTCACAAAGGATGTTGAGTGCGGCGGGGTGATCTGCGGTCAGATGGATAAAATGTGCTGCGAACAACAGAAATACGATCAGCACCAACGGAACGCGGGCTCGTAGTTTCATGGGTGTTCCATCATCCGCACGAATCAGTTTTCCTGTTTATCACAGACTTTTCTTTGAGACAACAATGAAACGCCTCGTTGGTCTTAGCCTCTTTCATTACCGGACTTGGAGATCTTATTCCCTGACACTTGGCATAGTCGAACTCCGCCAGCGGAAGCCCATTTTGCTAATCGCTCGCGCACACCCATGGTCCACTGCCATCGAAGGCCGCAGTCTCAGACGATTGCGCAGCCCATTGCAAAAGAAAAAATGGTGAGAATTCTGCGAATGTCGCCCAGAAAGCGCGGCAGTTCCATCGCAAACTCCCGGTTTGTTCTCCGCCATAACCGCCCATTACCCGGGGAATTTTAGAGCGATGAAATCTGAGGATTTTTCGGTTGACGATGACACTCGTATCTGTGGCCACAGCGGCCCGCAAATGGGGGTAACCTGGGGTTTTCGACTTGAAGCCGCAGCGCAGTAGTTGCGCCTGAAGGCGAGGAGTATATTTTGCAGATTCGTCGCAGAAAACGTAGTTGTCAACAGCCTTCATTGCGCTCAACGGCGAATGAATGGTTCCGGGAGAAGGTCGCTATTCGGCGAAACCGTGCAAGCTTCGGAGACGAGTACGAGTCGGACCGCAGTGAAGCTCGAAGCCAGTAAATCGGTCATTGCACTGCGCTCGCGGCAATGCCCCCAGAAGAGGAACTCGGCACCCAGTGCTACCTCACCGAATGCCAAGGCTCATCGATTGTGCTCAAGTCGTAGTAAGGCGAACGCTATAGGGATATTCGGTGCCATACAAGTCCTCAATTAATAGAGTTGCGTCGAGTACGGATTCTCCTTCCGGCAATACGCCTGCAGTCGTCCCGACCAGAAAACCTCGCAAATAACTGCCGCGCCGCAGATTCCCAGCATGCCAGGTACGACGATTGAGGACGGCCCCGGGATCGAACTTCAGATGGTGTGTCGCGGTCTGCAGGCAGTAGGATCGCTCGTGCTCTGAGCAGCGCCCGACCCAAGACACCGAATCCTCGAGCCAGCGCGCACGGAGACGAAAGGCACAGATTGTAACCGCAGACGATGCACGATGCGCAAAGGCAGAATAATGCCGATGCCGCCCGGCACCGAATACACATTGTCAATTCCCTCACCGTCTAGGAGCCCGTGGTGCAAGTCTTCATACAGCGATCGGAAAGTTGTGAAGTATCCACAGGCTCTGTTTGTAGAATGCGGGCATGGCGATGGGGCGAAAGAGTCGAGCGGGACAACAAGAACCATTATGGATAGCCCGGGTGGAGCTGCCGCGCACGGTGGCGCATCCGTTTTACGAGCAGGTAAACCGGTTGCTGGAGAAGAGTGACTTCGACGGTTTTTTCGAGGGGATTGATTCCGAGCGCGGGATTGGGTGGCGGGCGGCGGATTCGCTGGCGTTGCGGCACTTCCTGGGATTGGGGTTGGAGCAGACACCAGCCGATCACTCGACGATCTCACGCACGCGCCGGCTGATTGCACTGGAAACTCATCAGGAAGTCTTCGGTTGGGTGCTGGCGCGGCTGGCGGAGGCGGGGTTGCTGAAGGGCAAGACGATTGGAGTGGATGCGACCACGCTGGAGGCCAATGCGGCGCTGCGCTCGATTGTGCGGTGCGACAACGGCCAGGGTTATCAGGAGTTTCTGGTGCAACTGGCCCAGGAGAGTGGCCTTGCGCCGCCGACGCGCGAGCAGTTGGCGCGTCTGGATCGCAAGCGCAAGAAGAAGGGCTCGAACCGGGACTGGGTGAATCCGCACGATCCCGATGCACGCATCACGAAGATGAAAGACGGACGCACGCATCTGGCGCACAAGGCCGAGCACGCCGTCGATCTGGACACGGGAGCGGTGGTGGCGGTGGTACTGGCTCCAGCCGACGAGGGCGACACGAGCACGATCCGCGAGACGGTGCCGGAGGCGGGGATGAACATCGCCGAAGCGGCCGGGCAACGACCGGAAACAGGGATGCGAATGTAGAGTTGACGGGGCCAGTGAACGTCGTCGGCGACACGGGCTATCACAGCAACGAGGCGCTGAAGATGCTGGGGGTATGCGAAGTCCGCAGCTACATCTCGGAGCCGGCTCGGGGCCGCCGTTGTTGGCAACAGGATCCGGAAGCGCAGCCAGCAGTGTATGGCAACCGGCGACGAATCAAGGGCGATCACGGCAAGGAGTTGTTGCGGCGTCGGGGCGAACTGGTGGAACGCAGCTTCGCCCATGCGTACGAGACCGGCGGCATGCGACGGCTGCATCTGCGCGGCCACGACAACATCCTGAAACGGCTGTTGATTCATCTGTGCGGCTTCAACTTGTCGCTGATGATGCGAAAGTACACCGGAAAAGGAACGCCACGCGGCTGGCAAGGCTACTCGGCCGACACTTACTTTGCTTTTTTGCAGTTCTTCCTGGCGTTGCTGCAACGGCAATCGCACGAGATCATGGACAGCGCCGCAGAAACGCTCCAATCCGAAGACAACCAGTGGAGCCAATGAACTCAGGCCAGAAACTTACTTCCACCACGGTCTGCTAGGGGAGCACGTCAGTACAGCCCAGATCATGAAAAGGAACCCGGAAGAGACGGCAAACGCTCGCGAACGAAATGTATGATCATGGGTCCGGACATGCCGCCAATGCGCAGTCAAAACGAGGCAACCAGGGTTTGGTCTACGTCTGCTCTCTTTTTATCCTTGTTACTGGCGCATCATTTTCAGACCCAAGCGCCTTTCGAAAGTAGGGCAGCGAAAACCTCAGGCCCGTTGTCAGGTCAATTTTCGGTTCCCATCCGAGTAGCGCTTTGGCCTTGGTGATGTCCGGTTTACGTTGCTTAGGATCGTCCTGGGGGAGCGGCAGGAATTGAATCTTGCTGGAGGATCCAGTGACCTCGAGCACAACCTTGGCACACTCCAAGATGGTGAACTCTTTGGGATTGCCGATGTTCGTTGGCAGATATTCAGAACTTCGAGCCAGGCGGAGGATACCATCGATCTCATCGCTCACGTAACAGAAGCTACGCGTCTGGGAGCCATCGCCGTACACCGTCAAATCCTCTCCGCGCAGAGCTTCTTTCATGAAATTCGATATGACCCGGCCGTCGTTAATCTGCAGGCGAGGCCCGTACGTATTAAAGATACGCACAATTGCGGTATCGACGCCTCGATAGCGGTGATACGCCATGGTCAAAGCTTCGGAGAATCTCTTGGCTTCGTCGTAAACTGAACGTGGCCCGATTGGATTCACGTTGCCCCAGTATGTTTCAGGCTGCGGGTGAACCTGAGGATCTCCATAGCACTCAGAGGTAGAGGCGAGAAGAAAACGGGCACCGTACTTGCTCGCCAGTTCGAGACAATTGCGGGTTCCCTGAGAGCCGACGGAAAGCGTTTCCAATCCGTACCGCATGTAATCATCAGGGCTGGCAGGCGATGCGAAGTCGAAGATCAGTTCAACGGGACCGAAGTCGAAGGGTTCGCAGATGTCGTGTCGCTGAAACTCAAATCTGGCTTTGCCTTCCAAGTGGGCCAGATTGTTGAGGTTGCCGGTGAGGAGGCTATCCACGCATATCACAGAATGGCCGTCGGACAACAGCGCATCGCACAAGTGCGATCCTAGGAAGCCTGCGCCTCCCGTAACAAGAACTCGCATCGATCCTCGCAGACAAGGCCGGATGGAACAGCCGAATTGGTCAGCACAATAACGACCTGTCCCTACGATACTATACGACGCCGTCTGCGTACCGCGTTTTGCGTGCGGAACAGACGAATGCCTTCATAAAGGGCAAAGACGATGGGCGCGCAACGGCCATCAGAAACGAATTCCCAGGCCGCCTCCAACGTTAACGTAGTAAGGGACGCCACTTGATGTGCCCCACGGCATACGCTGCCAGTCCGCCTGGAATACCCGGATAAAGAATCGCTGCGAAACTGGTACGTCAAGCCCGCCTCCCAGACGATAGGTAAAACCAGTCTCGATGTTGTTCGGAGGGGGAACAGCATGAGAGTACCGGTACATGCCAGTGGAATTTTGACGAGCATACCCGAACTGGGCCGTGATGAACGGCTCAAATCTGCCGGCATGCAGTAAGAGTTTGGGGCCAACCGTGAATGATAGTTGTTTCACGCTGAACGGACCACCATAAACAGGCAAGAATGAGCCGGTGATACCAATATGCCTTGTTATATACCCCGTGTAGTCGGCCTCAAAACCATTGAATTGAATTAGGCCACCCGAGGCATTGTTATAGTCCGTTATCGTGTGAGCATATCCGAAATACAAGTCGGCTTTTGGTTGTTCGGTGCCCGTTATGGCAGGCTTTGGGTATTGAGCAACTGCGCCAGTCACGAGCAGAAGTGTGACGGCAAGGGTAAGGATAGTGCGCTTCATAATTTGCCCCTCCTCGAAGAATCATTCGATCCAACGTCCCCGCACGTCTGTCCCAGCGCCTGGACTCTTTTACCCCCTGGTAGGACAAAAGCCTGAGACCACGGCATTGCGCTGTCTGAGAAAATTATAGCTTGTCAAAAATACAAATAACGAGCCAGTGGTCAAGATTTTTCAGATTTAAATAATGACGGTTGGCGTGGCCGTATGGCGTTGTCTGACTGTACTGTTGGACAACGCGTATTCGACGTACAGTACGATTATTGCCCTGTACTTCTGGACATGCTCGAGTTACCGGCCGCGAGAGGCCGGCGGCGGATCGCATTCAGGGGAGCTCCGGCTCACTTCCTTGACGCCGTTGATACTCCTCAAATACGGACTTCACACCATTGCGAAGGGTAATCCGGGGACTCCAGCCCAGACACTGCAACACTGAGCTATCCATGAGTTTGCGTGGTGTGCCATCAGGCTTCGATGTGTCAAAGACAAGCTCTCCCTGGAAGCCAACTACTTCAGCAATCAATTCCGCCAGCTCCCGGATGCTCAGGTCACTGCCATAGCCCACATTTACCAGGGGCGGCTGCACTTCTGAGTGCAGGAGCGGCATGAGCTTCTCATCTGGAAGTGACATCAGGAAAACACACGCGTCTGCCATGTCGTCACTGTGAAGGAATTCGCGACGAACCGTGCCGGTTCCCCACACCGTTACCTGCGTGTCTTCCCGCAGGCTGGCCTCGTATATCTTGCGAAGGAGCGCCGGCAGAACGTGCGAGGTCTGAAGATTGTAACGGTCGTTCGGACCGTAGAGGTTCGTTGGCATGGCCGCGATAAATCGGGTGCCGTACTGGCGGTTGTAGGACCAGCACATCTCGATACCCGCGATTTTGGCGACGGCGTAAGGACGGTTGGTCAGCTCCAGAGGCCCGGAAAGAAGATACTCTTCCTTGATTGGCTGGGGAGAGTCACGGGGATAGATACAACTTGAGCCGAGAAAGAGAAGCCGCCGAACACCAGATCGATAGGCTTCGTCGATAACGTTCGCCTGAATAACGAGATTGTCGTAAATGAATTCCGCTGGATAGCTTGAATTGGCGAGAATGCCGCCAACTTTGGCCGCCGCAAGAAAGACATAGTCGGGATGCTCTGCGGCAAAGAACTCGTGCACGGCGCGTCTATCCGTAAGGTCAAGCTCATCATGCGTCCGAGCAACAATATTCAGAAATTTCAATTCTTGAAGCCGCCGCAGGAGGGCAGAGCCAGAAAGTCCACGATGCCCCGCTACATATATTTTTGCATCCCGAGGAATCCCCTTATTCATGATAGTCGTACACTCTGTAGCCATTTTGCCTCACTAGGCTATCGCGCTCTGCCAAATGTAGGTCGGTCTCGACCATTTCCTTTACCAGTTCACGGAAGGTAACACGCGGCTTCCAACCGAGACGTTCACGGGCTTTCGTAGCATCGCCCAGCAGCGTATCAACCTCAGCCGGCCGAAAATAGCGCGGATCTACTGCAACGATTACATTGCCGTTGCCATCGATACCCTTCTCCTCAAGCCCAGTGCCCACCCACTCGATCTTGCCCATATTCAGTTCGTCTATGGCCGCCTCGACAAATTCCCGAACACTGTGCTGTTCTCCCGTCGCAATGACGAAATCTTCCGGTTTTTCCTGCTGCAACATTAGCCACTGCATTTCAACGTAATCCCGAGCATGCCCCCAGTCGCGCTTCGAATCGAGATTCCCAAGATATACGGTTGACTGCAGTCCCACTTTCACGCGGGCCAGACCGCGAGTAATTTTGCGCGTTACAAATGTCTCTCCGCGAACCGGCGATTCGTGATTGAACAGGATTCCGTTGCATGCATAAATACCATACGATTCCCTATAATTCACGGTGATCCAATATGCATAGAGCTTCGCGACGGCGTAGGGCGAACGCGGATAGAACGGAGTTGTCTCTGACTGCGGAGTCTCCTGCACAAGGCCGAACAGTTCGGAACTCGATGCCTGATAAAAGCGCGTGTGCTTTTCCATACCAAGGATTCGAATTGCCTCCAAGACGCGAAGTGCGCCGACAGCATCCACGTCTGCGGTGTATTCAGGCTGTTCAAAAGATACGGCTACGTGGCTTTGCGCGCCCAGGTTGTAGATTTCATCAGGCTGCAGTCTCTGCATGATGCGAACCAGACTGGAAGATTCTGTGAGATCGCCATAATGCAGTACGAAGCGCGGAGATTCCGCATGCGGGTCTGCATATAAATGATCAATGCGATTTGTGTTAAAGAGTGAACTCCTTCGCTTGATACCGTGAACTTCGTATCCTTTTTTGAGAAGAAACTCGGAAAGGTACGCTCCATCCTGTCCAGTAATGCCTGTGATAAGGGCTTTTCGCATATTTCCACACAGTCTGAAAGTCGATTTGTGAGTGATTATACGCTGATGATTAATTGTGATAACACCACGATCAATTTCACCAGTGCAATGGACAAAACTCGGATCGAGGCGTTACGTCAACACCCCAGCTGGTACAAAGAATCGCACAGGTCACTGCTTCGTCGGGCTTTGCTGCAGTTCACCTAAGAGTCATTTCACTTGCGAAAGACCGCCAGAACGGAATGTCCATGGGGAAGCATACGATCATCGAGCCCCAGCAGCAGGCGGCCAGCTAACGCACGAGCAACTTTATTCGCCAGTCTGAAGGAGAAACTGATGTCGATCCCGGAACGCTGGCGAAAACGAGGCCCAAAGGAGCGAAGCACAAGGCTAGTAAGGTAGCTAAGCTTGTGACCATCCGCTACCTGTTCATGCTCGATAACCACAGAATCGAGCGGAAGGACACGGCAGATATTGGCAAGCGCCTTGTCAGACCAGCGCGTGACGTGATGCGGCGGCATGTTGTAGTAACTGTTCCAACATGTCGTCATGTAGCTATCTTCAGACGGTACACATGCAATCAGCAAACCGCCCGGGCGAACCGCGACGCTCTGAGCAGATAGGAACTCGCGCACGTTGGATACATGTTCCAGTACCTGAAATGAACAGACAACATCATATTCATCGACATGCTCTACGGCATGAGACTCGACCGATTGACGTATTACGTTGATGCCTCTTCTTTGAGCATCGTCGATGGCTTGCTCATTGAACTCAAGCCCGGTATAGCTCTCGCATTGAATTGCCAGGGAGAAGTTGCCGACGCCTGAGCCGACTTCCAGAACTTTGTCCTCAGGCCGGATGAATCGCTTTCCCATATCATATTCTGGCTTGGTGCCCTGGTAATACTGAGGATCCTTGCGCTGCAACTTCGCGTAGAAGTCTGAGGAGCCAGTCACCGGCGGCCAGAAGAACCCGAGGTCACAATTCCGGCATCGACAAAAATCAACACGGCTAATCCCCGAAAACTCACTCGTGATATCAATCGCGGTGCAGTGCCTGTAAAGCTTGGCGATGTCCGAAGTCGCGAGCTGAAATTCAACGCTAAAATCGCCACTGCCACAGAGTACACAGGCGGTTGTTACGGGAAGCATGGGTCTCTCCATTGATGCGTGATGGAATCTGTATTACGTCAGCATAGCCATTAGTTAATGTCAGGACGAAACCAAGGGCAACATCCATCGCAGACGGGAAGAGCACGAGATTTCACGGTCCTGCTCCACCATCCACGTTACTCTGCTTTGTCGCTACGTCTGAAGATTGCTAGGGAAAACTCGAACTTCGAAGGAATACGGCCAAAATACTTTCCTCCTTTTCGTTCGAGGGGTCCCGCTTCCAGCTTCCACCCCCGCCCGAGCACGGATTCGTAACTTGCTAACTCTTCCGGCGGAATGATGAGTACATTAATGCTGCGCTTTTCGGCAAGCGACATCACCCTAAAGTACTGATCAATGTACACGTGCAATGTGAGCCGTTTTGCAGCAAAATACGCCTCTGGCGTGCACACGACGTTGTCTCGCGATGAGACATTACGGCCGATGAAAGCCTCCACGACGCGGTAATCACGAATATGCCTTTGGATCACCATTCCCGCCACGGTGTGAGGAAAACCCGCCAACCCAGCCATGAGCAAGAGAACAGCGACGACGCCCCTCATCCGGCTTCGCGCCAAGTTCCACCAGTCAGAAAACCCACAACTTATGCTGAACACTACTGGCACCGCTACTAACCACCAGTACTCTTGCGTGAAGCGACGCATGATAAACAGTACTATTGGCAATCCGCACGCGAACATTGCCGCCAAAACAGTAAACGATCGCCGTTGAAGACGTCCCGCTCGCTTCTCAGTCCACAACATTACGACGAGCGCAACGATGAAGAAAGCAAGAGACCCACCAAGCCGGAAATAGTAGCTTCTGTCTCCGAGCTTCTGAAGGATCGTTTGTCCGCCCTCGGTATGGATCATGGTCATGAATTCAGGAATAACGTGCAGCTTCCAATACATGCCGAATAAGAGAATTGTTCCTACGGCTGACCCAATAAAAATCGGAAGCGGGATTCGTGCCAGCCGCCAGCCTTGCCAGATAAAAAGAGCAAGCATCAGCATCAGGACATAAGGAGGTAGATGCACTCCTGAAAATGGCAGTGCAATCCCTAACAGGAACATCAATCCTGCCTTGAGCCGCGTCTCAGACACCGTGCACAGACAAAGACCAATTGAAACAAGAAAATAACCCCACGCGTCGTAGCGCACGTTCAAAGCTGCAAACGAAATAGCTCCGCTGGTCAACAACAGGAGTACTAGAAGTATCCGGTCGCGGGGGACCCTGCATATTCGCAATTTCGCGGATGACCACCACACAAGCCAGGTTGCGAGAATAACCAGCACATAATTAAGAGAGCGAAGAGCTAAAGTGCTGTAGCCAAAAACGTCAAGCCAGTGTGACATGACGAAGGCATATAACGGCACGTTCCCTACCCAGAATGTCTGGTCATTCTGATTCATGTAGACCATGGATCGGAAGCCCAAGCCGTGCGAAAGATTAATTGCCGCATCTGTCGTCTGGACCTCGTCTCCCCAAGGAATGTGCAGGTGAACAGTTCCGACGCAAATACCCAAATATGCTGTGAGGATCAGAAACACGAGCACGTATTCCCGTGTCGTAATCCGTCGAAAGTCATCGCCCGCTGGCGAAAGCCGTTCTTCAAGTGGCATCATGTTCGAAACCATGTTTATGCATTTCCTTGACGTGCGTTTGTGTATCTTCCGAGTTCCCTTTCATGATCTGGGCCGCACTCTGAAGACCTGCACGAATTGCGTAATTCGTGCCCCGATCTTCCGGATACACCTGCGCCATCGTCGCCAGGTATACGTTCTTGATCGGAGTCACTACGTCGGGGATCAACTTCGAATAGTGAGCTTCTACCACGGGTTGCGAAAAATCCGCTCGCCACACGTGCCAACCCGTAATCCAGCTCTGATCAAATTGCGGAAACAATCTCCGCAGGTAAGGAACGCTGTAGTTGAGAATTTCCTCGTCAGACATTCGATAGAGCAGATTGTTCGGCGACAGATACTTGGAGAGATACACAATGTGCCGACCCGCGTAATTCTCTTTTGGCTCAAAATTCGTGTGCTCAATCACACCGACAAACGGGAAGCTGGGATCGTTCACGTTGAGCCAGTAGGTGGAAGAGAGACTGCGATCCAGTTCCAGTACAAGGCATATATTGGAAAGATACCGGATTCTTCTCAGCGATGCTTCATACTCGCTGTCCACGTGGCCACTCAACAGATCCGCTGCGTGCGGGAGCGGCGTTGTCAGAAGAACGGCGTCCGCCTGAAAGCTGGAGCCGGATGTCAGGACGCCGCGAACAGCACCGTTTTCGACGACCAGTCCAGTTGCGGAGGTCCCCAGAAAAATCTTCGTGCCATGTTTGCGTGCTTGATCCGCCATTTGTTCAGCGAGGGCAGCAAACCCGCCCCGGTAATACAGCAGTGTTTCGTGTCCTCCGGAATTACGGCTGCTGCCCCTGAGCTTCAGCTTGTTCCAGAACCAGACAGCCGAAACGTCCGGCGAGTACTCGCCGAATTTACCTACGAGCAGTGGCTCCCAAACAACTTTGAAAACTTCCTCGCCGCACATGCTACGCAGCCACTCGATGGCCGTCGTGGACTCAAGTTCCCGCCAGTTCTTTACTCGCCTCACGGCCAAAACCGACATCCCCAGCCTGACGCGATTCCAAAAGCTCAACGGAGTAAATCGAAGCACATCCAGGGGAGAGCTGAGCCGGAAAAAGTTGTTGGCATAATACATTCCCGTATGAGTCTCCCTGCAAACAACTTCAGCGCTCTTGCCGAGACGCTCGACCATTCTTTGGACGTACACATCGTTCGTGAACCAGTGATGGTAAAACTTCTCCAGCTTCTGACCACCCACGTCAAAAGCTCCCGCCAGCCCCCCAATGACGTCATCCCTCTCCAGGATCGTCACTTCGTTTCCCGCCTCTGCGAGTTCCATGGCAGCCGATAGTCCCGTGAATCCTGCTCCGACAACAATGATCTTCATTTGCGCTGATCGCTCCTGATGCTTTTCATTGAGTCCCTGCTTCCTGGGGTAACACCGAAGTTTGCTTCGGTTCGCGAATTACCAGGAATGCGATGCCGCCTGCAATCGTGATTGGCAACCAGAGCATTGCGTGGGCACACACGGCAAACGCGGCAGCCTTGTCGTTACTCGCACCGGCTATCTTGAGAACCGCAATCACGGCAGCGTGAAACGTACCTACATACCCCGGAGCACTCGGAATCATCGTCACAAAATTCGCCATGACCATGGCTGACAGATCGACCAACATGCCCAAGCCAATGCCAAGTGCCTTGGCAACCGCCAGATACATCAGTCCTTCAAAGCTCCAGACAGCAATGGAGAGAACACTGAGTTGTGCTGCCATGGACAAGGACATGTTGCAGAACGGCTTCAGCAACTGTTCTATGGATTCATTTACCTTGCGGGCCCGGGGTCCCTCGCCGATAATCTTTAGCAGTAGCCTTTGCAACAAGCCCTGTACTTGAGCTCCGAACAGAAGCAACATAGACAGTCCAGCCACTCCGCAGATAGCCGCACCAATGGTAACTTTTAGAATTTCCGGGTAGATCGCATCCAATCTTGTATATGGAAGGATCACGACGCAAAGGGTAAGCAGCGAGAGTAAATCAAGCGCTCGCTCCAACACTAGGGTGCCGAAGAGAAACGACGGACTGGTGCGTAGTCTTCGCGAAAAGTACGTGGCTCGAAGGATATCGCCAGCCCGGAATGGCAGCACGTTATTTGCCGCAAAGCCCGCAAGTAAAACCGCGCCTGTGATTCCTACCGATGGCGGTCTCTCGCTGCCACCGCGTAACATGAGCCACCATCGCACCGAACGCATGAAATACCCGCAGAAAAGCAGTCCCGCAGCTGCAAACAGAATTGCCGGCTTGGCCGACCGTATGATGTCCCAGATGTTCCAGAAATTCAGATACCTGAACGCAGCAACCACGAGCACCGTTGATATGGTGAGCCCTATTACAAGGCGAGTAATTTCCCGCTTTGTTTTCACGCATCCCCCCTGACTGTCTTCGTAGCGCTGTTACGGGATTCCACTCGCGAGCCGAGAACCTCCTGCACCAGGAACAAGGGCCTTTGTTTTGCTTCGGAATAGATTCGTCCGACATATTCGCCAACCACCCCGATGCTGAGCATCTGAATTCCACCCATGAACAAGATGCCTATAAATAGAAGCGTCCAGCCGGGCACCCATACCCGCGTGAACAGGCGAAGCACGAGGGCGTAGAGGATTCCTAAAACAGCTAAAACAGAAGCAGCAAGACCGGCGTAGCTCACCAAGCGCAGCGGAACTATCGAGAAGGAGAGAATCCCGTCTAGAGCGAGCGTCACCATTCTTTTAAGAGGATACTTCGTAATTCCTGCATGCCGTTTCGCGCGCGCATACGGGAGTCCATACTGGCGGAACCCGACCCAACTGGACATGCCACGAAGCAGGCGGTGCCGTTCTTTCATCATCAGCAATGCATCGACTGCCTTCCTGCTCATCACGCGAAAATCCCCTGTGTCAAGTGGAATCTCCACGTCTGACAGGCGATTGATGATCCTGTAAAAAACTTTGGCAGTCCAGAGTTTAAAAGTGCTCTCTCCGGTCCGCGAAGAGCGTACGCCGTAGACGACGTCGTACCCTTCCTTACAGATTCTATACATGTCCACAAGCACTTCCGGCGGATCCTGTAAGTCGGCATCGATCACGCCGACGGATTCTCCTGACGCGTATTCCAGCCCTGCCGAAACTGCCACCTGGTGACCGAAGTTACGCGAAAGGCTGACAACCACTACACATTCATCCTGAAGTTGAATACCGTGCAATAAATTCAATGTGCGGTCACGAGAGCCGTCGTTGACGTACACAATCTCATACGGTTCTTCCAGCTTCGACAATGCGGCGGTCAGTTGCCGATGGCACTCCTGTATCACTTCTTCTTCGTTGTAGCACGGAACAACGACCGTAAGAACTGGGACTCGCTTATTCACGTTCAGTCTCCCCCACATGCACGCTGGTTGCATTTTGCCGGAAAGTATCGTTCTCAGAACACGTGTCACCACTCTTTATCGCTCGCCGTCGTTCACACCCTAGGACCAGTGTTATCTTCGGAGAACGTATACATTCTCGCGCTTGCGTCATAGAAGCCTTTTCGCACCAGCCGCCCTTTTCGCCCAACTGACTGATGCCTAAAATTGGGAATGTACCCTCAGCATCTAACGTGGTGCATTCCACGCAATTTGAATACAACGTGGATTTGATCTCGTAAACGGCAGTAGCAATGAATGAGTACTGCTAACCCCCTGACAACAGGCGCTCCTGTGAGGTCAGTTACTCTTGCGACGCTCGCCATGTCCCCACCCTTTACAGAGCTCCCGATTATGCAGGCTTAAGCTTTTTCGTCTGGCCCATTGCCGACTGCGGCACGCCCAGCAACCGCTGGTAAAGGGCCACCAATTCTTCCTCTGACCTCTCCCATGCAAGTTGTTCACGAAACCTCTCGCGTCCATGCCGTGACATCCTGGCCCGCTGCTCGTCATCCATGAGAAGAGCTCGGATTGTCTCAGCCATCGCCGTAACGTTATTCGGCTCCACGAATTGCGCAGTGTCACCTGCAGTATTCTTGTGCTCACGCAACTCAAATGCAACAACAGGGCGTCCAAAGGCCAAGTACTCGATCATCTTGTTCATCGTGGATAGATTGCTCCACTCAGTGAGTGGATCCGGGTCGACACAAACATCGGCAGTCGACAAATACGACCACAGATCCTCGTCCGAAACACGACCCGTAAAGTGAACCATGCCATCCAAACCGAGTTCCGTCGCCATTTTCCGCATTCGCTGCTGGTCAGGTCCGCCGCCAATTAGAGCAAACAGCGTATCGCACTCGCCGTACCGCTCTTTGTACAGGACAATCGCACGCAGGAGATAGTCGACACCGTCTTGCTCGCACATTTCACCAAGGTACATCACCATGAACTTTCGTCCCTGCTTCAGTTCCGGAGTCGAGTTATGGATATCCGCCCAGCATCTCCGAGGGCCGCTGCGAACGATCACAACCTTCTCTGCGGCAATGCCCCCACGATCCAATGCTATGTCGCGATGTGAATGGTTCACGGCGATCACCGCGTCGGCTTGACGCAGCGTCTTTCGTTCCAGCCACAATAGACCGCGATACAACCAGCCGCTCCGCGGCCGCCCTTTGGCCACATACATTTCAGGGCAGAGGTCATGATGATCAAAAACGAACTTTACCCCAAGCGGACGAAACAACATCGCTAGCGCAAAATACGTGTCAGGAGGATTGCATGCATGAATCACTTGAAACGGCCGATGAATATAAGCCTTGATCGCCAACACCAAAGATGCCAACCAGCAGTAGACGAACTCGACAAAATAGCCAATTACCCCCTGTCCCGCTTCGTAAATCAATGGATACCGATAGATATCCACTCCTTCAAGCTGCTCATAGCTTTTTGTATATATCTTCTTTTTCGGGCAAATTACGGCCACACCAAAGCCTGCCTTTTGCAAGCTGGTAGCCTCTTGCCAGACACGGCGGTCGAATGGCACAGGAAGATTCTGGACGATGATCAGAATACTGTCTTGCTTCTTACGAGCCTCCAACCGACCCCTCCCTCATGCTCTTGAACTTTAATTGCCCCGTCAGGTCCAGCAGGTGGTAGCGCGAACAGTCCGCACGTACAGAATCCACACCGTCGAAGTTGTGCCCAATGACAACCAGCTCTGCCGGTTGAATCGCCTCCGCAATTGAGCCAACCAGTACTCTCGAAAGATGCGGAATTGCCTGGTTAATGTAATTCTTGTTGGCCCCCGTCAACCGCGCCAAGGACACATTGGGATCGTAGATCCTCAGTTCAATCCCTTTGCCGATCAACCGTTCTGCCAACTCGACAAACGGGCTCTCCCGCAGGTCGTCTGTACTCTTCTTGAAGCTCAGCCCGATAAGTCCAACGTGACGCACATGGGCATCCAGTACTACCTCTACAGCACGATCAATGACTCGAACGTTGCTTTCCATCAAACCTTCTATCAGCGGGAGTTCGATGTCATATGATTTTGCAGCGTAAAGAAGCGCCCGAACGTCCTTTGGCAGACAAGAACCGCCGAATGCAAATCCAGGACGCAAGTAATATGGCGATATATTTAGCTTATTATCCCGGCAGAATACTTCCATGACAGCTTCACCATCGATGCCCGCGTGTTGACACACGGCGCCGATTTCGTTGGCAAACGCTACCTTCAACGCGTGGAAAGCGTTGCTGGCATACTTCAACAGCGTAGCTTCCTTGGCACGCAATATGAAGATCGGGGCATTCAGATATGAATACAATTCCCGGAGCGCTTTTTCTACGCGAGCATTCTCCGTGCCGATGACAGTAAACGGTGGATTTTCAAAATCGGCAATTGCGGTTCCCTCACGTAGGAATTCCGGATTTACGGATAGCTCGACTAGCCCGCCTGTTTGAGACTCGAATAGCTCCGACGCCTGTTCGAAGACATTCGGCATCACGCTGCTCCGAATCACAACAATCTGTCGACGCTTCAGCGCACGCAATGCAACTGCGATTTGTTCACACGCGCGAAGAAGTTGGGATGCGTCGATTTGACCATTGCGGAGACTTGGAGTGGCGACCGACACGAAACAAATATCCGATTCACGCAGTGCTTCTTCAAGGTCACACGTTGCCCTTAGATTCCCTGCTCTGATGCACTCCGACAATAGAGCTTCAAGTCCGGGCTCAACAATCGGCGGTTGGCCATTGTTTATACTGTCGACCTTCTGTCGATTGATATCGATTCCGCAGACTCTATGGCCGCGTTTAGCAAAACACACTGCAGACACTGCCCCCACATACCCGATACCGACAACCGTTATATTCATTCCTAATCCACCGTGATTCGTGTTGTAAGAGTAGAAGTACCGCACACTCGACCCGCAAGCCTCAAGGTCGGAATTACAACTTTCTCGTTAAAGTGATGGGAGCGCCAACCCAGAATCGGCGAGACGTCCCCCTTTGCAATCGTCAATGTGAATTCTTTTTCACAAGAGTAGAAGGTCAGAACATGGCGTCCTCGGCAAATTCGAACTGTATCCGGCCGCAATTGTTCTAGGCTGGTATCCTCCGAGATATGCCAATGGATTCCAATGTTGTGCTCGTTGCGGCAAATGAACGTATCTTCGACAACAACGCTCATTCTCGTCTTCTCAAGCGTGACCGCCCGCCGATGCAACACGGGATCCTGCAAGCGCATGTATCCGTCGTGCTCTGCTACCACTCGAGTAACCTCCGGGCCATCCAGATACTCGACCAAGCGTACTTTCGCCTTTGTACTCCAAACAAACCTGCCGGCCATTGCCGACTGATCGACTCCATCAACGCACGCGGTATTGTGCGCTGCCGTCCCGCGAAAGTATGACCTCCACTCGGGATGAGAGTGGTATGCATACGTCCCGGAATCGACGATTACGTAGCGGTCATCCACGGCCACCAGTAGTGATAGTGCGTCTGCGTGACCGTGAGCCGCAATACTCGTATATCCCAGAGGACCAACGTCCATCACTAACTTCCATGCGCCGGCTTCCATGACTGCCACGCCACCATCTCTGCGGAGTCCGGACACGGAAGAAGATACCGCGAAGTCCGACCTTGCGTTCTTAAGACTCTCGCATTTCTCAGGGAGAAATGCGCGCGCGGCTGCTGTTACTCGTGGCGTAAAGCGGGCAAACGCAGGCTCTTGGAAGATGAGCGCACCAAGCTGCATGACAACTTGCAGTGCACTATCTCGTCCAGAAAGGAGAAAACCCCGTGCATCGTCCGAATCGCCGAACCATGGCAAATCGCCCTTCGCCGTTGCTAGATCGGATACATATTGAAGGGCCGCGTGCAACCGCTCCCGGTAGGTATCGCTGAAATTCTCCCCGGCATTGTTTCCAATCAGCATTGCCGCCATCAATAGCTCCATCGTGAAAAGCTGATATGACATCGCCTGTTCACGATTTACACCGTCCGGGGCAAATTGCAGTTGAATTTCCTGTTCCAGCAACTCGCGGGAGAACTTCCTCCACGCTCGGCACTCTTGCCACCACGGGAAACACACCGAACCTATATATAGTCCCGCGAGTTCTCCAATCAGATGGTTATTGGCGGAAGAATATAGACTCAAGTGGTGCCGCATTTCCGATAAATGCCAATACACTGATGCGGCGAACATCTCGCGAAGCTTTTGATCGCTTGCAAAAGAAGCCCTGAGCAGCGGATACAACATCGTCCACGAGATTAGCCGCAATGCGCATTCCAGGCTACTGGTCCAGTTCACCCCCTCCAAATACGGATTCTGCTCAATCCACAACCGAATCGCTTCCCGGACTATCAGCGCAGCATCCGGACGGCCAGAATAGGCAACCGCCGAGAGGTGCTGATGACGGTTGATTTCCCAGATGTACTTGATGTCACCGACTACCTTCGCGTCGCGAATATCGATGATGCGCGAAAAACAGGAAGGAACCCTCGTTCCATAGCGATAATCGCAGTGCCAATCAAAGGAATAATCAATTGGGAATGTCAGATCAAAGATCCGAATCCGGTCACATGAACCGCCGTCGTGATGCAAGAAGATCGGATAGTCGACACTCTCCCACCATTTTCCGTTCGGTTGGACTTTATGAAGCTGATTTGCTCTCTTCTTGCGAAAAAAATCCCCCGGCACACGAGCTATTCCACTCGCGCGCCAGCACACCTCCGCGAACTGCATCTGCCTGATCCGTGACCAATACCAACTAATCTTGCTCAATATTGCCCCTCGCCGAGCTTCTCAGACCGTCTAGATCTCGCGGACCTGTCGTCATCGCCCTGCGGAATCGCTAACCACAGGAAGACTGGCACGATCCACATTTGACACAACAAATGGAAACTTGCCGTTTTTGCCGCGCGGAATGTTCCCAACGTATTCAAAAACAACCTTTGTGTCGGACCCGAGGCGCAAAGCTGCTTCTTCCCTGATTGCCTTCTCGTCTGCGCTGGCGTACCCGTCGCCTTGTACCACTCGCAACAGCACTTCACCCGGCGTGTTCTGTACCACCTGTGCCTCCAGTACGTTCTGACTGTCCTTGAACAGGTGATCCAGGCGTCCTACGATCCTGCCGTCGCCCGCGATCACGTAGTTCTCCACTCTCCCGAGCACCTGGTCGATTAACAGCCCGCCTCTGCCGCACTTCGACGTCTGGTCCTTTGACACCGTAACGATATCTCCAATGTCATAACGAACCAGCGGAAACGCACGATTCCCGAACGCTGTACACAACAACCGCCCAGTTCCCCCCGGCGGCACAGGGCACCCATTTTCGTCTACAATTTCCAGGCAACTGTATTCGTGCTTTAAGTGCCGTTCTCCGTATTCACATTCGACGATGTTTCCGCACATCTCGGAGTTACCGTACGAGTCAAATACGCGGCATTGGAACGCCTCTTCGATCAGCTTCCTCTGCGACACAAATAGAGTCTCCGATGTCGTGTACACGCCTCGCACTCGCAGTGTTCCTTTTCCAAAACGCTGGTACCCCAGGGCCAGGAGGTATATCGAGGAGGGGTAGCCCGTGACCATCACCGGCTGAAATGCGTCCAGCATTTGCGCATAAGAACGAAGGTTCGAATAGGCAAGATGGTATGAAGAGAAGAAGAGGAAATTATTCCTCCAGTCTCGAACCCAGAACGGCGGCTTATGGCGGTCGTAATGTGCGACCGGATGCCCCTGGCAGATCGCAATTGGTTCTCGTGACAGAAACTCCGTTCCTGACCATCTGTAATGCAGGGTGCGGAATGCATATTCCCGCTGAAAACAACGGGACGAGAGGGGAAAATTGAGTGACTTTCCCGTTGTGCCGCTAGTGTGCGCCCAGGCTACATCCAGTTTCTCCAGATCATCGCTGTAGAGTTCATTTTGGTGCTCGCGGACCGTCCTTTTTGCAAGGATCGGCGCTTCCGCGAGTGACTTCGAGGATCGCAATGCAGCGTAATCCGGATGTGTGCGATAGAACGGCGCCCTGAGTACGGCTTCCCTCACGAATTTGTCAATTTGTTCCGACTGCCACGCCAGAAGCCGCGGATTGTCCCAATACTGGGAATCCGAAAGGAACTCAAGAGTCTGCCAGAAATCCTTGCCATAACGCTTTTGCCGCTGCTTAATGCCGTAGAGCGTAGCCAGCAGACTCTTCAGCGAGTATGGCAGACTGAAATAGAGGTCGCGTTGCGACTTCGAGCCGTAGTTCATCGTGGCGACTCCGCTGGAGCTTTGAGTTCAACGTGTCCGGTCCATCCGAAATGGGGCTTGAAGTAAAGAAGACTGTCTTCCGGCCAGTCCTCCAATTTCCCATCCCATTCCTTCACGTTGCTCGCAACCTGCAGGTCGGCGCGCTTAAGAGTCGTAAGGGGATAGCGGTGCTCTTCAAATGCCCGATGGATCAGCGGGAGCTTTGCCTCGTCGAAGCCCATCATCTTTGTACAGGCCGCATCCACGGCAACCGGATCGAAACCAGCAGCGATCACGCCGCACGCCTTTGGCGTCCCGGCCACAGGTCCGTTCCCTTCCATCGCGATCAGGCCATCCACAACAGACATGTAGCGCTTTGGCGAATCGGCTGCTCGCATCGTGCCGTCTTCATTCGCATATAACAGGATACGGTTCAGATCCAGCGACATGCGCCAGACAGTGTCATTCCCATGCCAGTTACCGGACCGCACAACATTCTCGTTATCCCCGAAGATCCTGTAGCCGAGACGCTTTGTCTTCCGCGAGATGTACTGGACCAGGGGATTGCCTTCTCGCAGAAACTTCTTGGCTCTCAATACAAGTCTGTTCTCAACGCGGCCTTTGATTGAATTGCCATTGAACTGGTCTCCGCCTGTGTCTGGAACACCCAGGACGTAATGTGGCAACCAGTTCTTGTAGGCATTAATCCCAACCAACCCCTTGAGGTTCAAAGTCACGCCGCACTTTTTATGAGTCTTGAGCTTCGGAATACTGACGAATACATCGGCCTTGATGGGGCCTCGCGAAATCGAGTACTCGTGCTTGCCGTCGTGATGGTGGTCGTTGGTCTCTTCGATGTCGTAGTAAGCACCGTAATACTTCTTTCCCTTGCCATCGAGCTCCGAGAAGAGACTATCGTTGGCAAGATCAACCTCCACACTGCCGGAGGGATCGCCTTTCAGTTTAATCGTCTCGACGTAGATTCCGTCTTTTTCGACCCAATGTTCATGACGCAGATCGACGATCGCGACCTCAAAGTTCTTTTCCATGGCATAGAGGCGCTGGATCTCCGGAAGCCCCATGTGCTCGATGATCTTGTCAAAGAGAGAGTCCGTCTGCGGTGCATCCCCTACGATGATCCGTCCTTGTCCCTTCAGCGCTATGTACACGTAATCGACAACCGCACGAATCACTGCCCCGTGTGTAATGACGTGTGTCCACTCATTATTGTGCTGATGCTTATGAGCGATCATGTTCGGCTTGAGAAATACGTGGTCGCCTGGGTGTATGAGGTCGCCCAGAGGATTCCATGAAGGCGTTTGGAAGTTTGCCTTGTCCAACCCTAAAAGGCGGAACGACTCACGCACGCAGCGATACGCATGATTGGTTTCCGACCCCATCCTCGTTGGAAGCGGATATTCGGGATATGACTCGCTGGGATCAAATGGAGCTACCTGCGGGTAACTCACTGCCGATTTGTTACGAAAAACCGATACATCGGCACAGTAATGCTTGCTGTTACTCATCACATCCCCCGACTGATCTCATCGATGATGGGAACACCACATCGCTTCCGGATCAAGGCCAACATCTCCGGCCAGCGTCCAAAGAGCCCGCTTGCGCAGAAGCTACATTATGGCGCGGTTCTTGATCTCGTTCTCCAAAGTACTTTCGAAAAGATTTGTGCTCTGGGAGCATGGTTGCAACCCTGATAGCGCCAACCCAGCACAACCCTTCTATCCGGAGATTGACGCTCGCTTAAAACTGAGGAGAAACACACGGATGTACGGCATACACCAGAAAAGCGGCCAGAAGACCCCCGCATGCCTTGATGTATATGTGCGCCACTCGCGTGGGGGTAACCCCTTTGGGCCACAGATTAACTTCCATCTCTTCGTCAAAGGTACCAACGGATCTTGCCATGTGCCACGAACCGGATTCCTGCAACAAGTTCCAAGCCAACCCGGTGCTGTCCACACCTGAAAGCCGGCCTTCTGCGCCCGAAGTCCGTAATCAGAGTCGCCCATACTCTGGGTAAATTCACTACTGATATTTCCCACTATTCGAGCCACTGCGCGCGGAATTAACACGCAATTACCGTTCATCGTGTCGCACTGTTGAGGAACAGACGCGGGGTCGACACGTCGCATTTTCATGGGGTGCCAAAAGCTGCTCCGTACTTGGCCACCGTACGTAAGAACGCCGGATTGGGGATCACGAATCGACCCGACTACGATGGGATCACGCCCAGTGCGCTCCAGAAGCGTCGAATGCGACTCCAAGAGTACCCGGATAGCATCACTTTCCAGCATGGTGTCATCGTTAATCCAAAGATAGAAATCGAAGTCTTCTTCCAGCGCGGCGGCAAATGCCACTCGCATTCCCCCATCCCAATATAAAGACCCATCACCGGCGAGAAGGTGGACCTGGGGAAACTGCTTACGTATCGCATTCGCCGTACCGTCTGCGCTTGCATCATCCGTTACAAACAGAACCAACTCAATGTCCGTGGGCAGCGTTTGAAGAAATAGCCGTTCGATGCAATTGACGGTTTTGTCCTTACGATTGAAGCATGTAAGCAGGGCCGCGATTCGTCTACTCATCCCATTTCCCAATATCATCGCTCAATGTGGCTACAAGTCGAATCTCCTTCTACAGGAGGCACTCTGCAGCTATCTATAGACCGGGAAGATACAGTTGCACATTCTGGATACTCTACAGAACCAACTTCTTCGCCGTGTCCTTCTCGTGCTCTGCTGCGCTTCGTGCTCGATCCTTCGCTTGTTCTTTGGGGGAGCTACTGGGAAAATTAACAACGCCCTTCGCTGCAACTTGCTTCTTTTTCGGGCTGGTCGACCAAACAGCCTCGCGCCCCACACTCAAGTAAGAAAAACCGGCCTTATGCATCGCATCCGGCGAATAGAGATTTCTGCCGTCCACAACGATCGGCAGCAATAGCAAGCTGTAGACTCGCTCCAAGTCGAGCTCCGCAAACTCCGGCCAGTCGGTCAGAATCAGCAAGGCATCCGCGTTTGCTATGGCCGAATACGGGTCCGATGCGAAGCTCAGCCCTGGAAGCGCAAGTTCTTCGCGCGCACGGTCCATCGCCGCCGGGTCATACGCACACACCGAAGCACCTTCTCTGAGGATGTTCTCGATAATGTCCACGGCCGGTGACTCGCGCAAGTCGTCCGTGCCGCCCTTGAAGGCCAGTCCCAGTACCGCAATTCGTTTTCCCCGCAGTGTCCAAAGAGCCTTGCGTACCTTTTCCAGGAAGCGGGTTCGTTGTTCGGAGTTGATCCGCATCACTTCCGAAAGCAACTCAAACGGTACGCCGGCCTGCGAAGCAATCGCGCGAAATGCTTTTACATCTTTCGGAAAGCACGATCCGCCGTATCCGATGCCTGGCCGCAGAAATTTCGATCCGATGCGGCTGTCGGAACCGATTCCCAAGCACACCTCGTCGATATCCGCGCCGACTCCCTCCGCTACATTCGCCACTGCATTGATAAAGGAGATCTTCATCGCCAGGAAGGAGTTAGACGCATGCTTGATCAATTCCGCACTTCTTGCTCTTACTTCAATCAACCGGACCGCTTCCATCGCCTTCCCTGGAATACGATCTTTGCTGCTGAGGTATGACCCGCTCACCAATGGCTGATACACGCCACGCAGCAGGTCGCGGCTGAATTCGTCGTCCACCCCGATGACAATCCTATCCGCATACAGAAAGTCGCGTATAGCCGTTCCCTCGCGCAGAAACTCCGGGTTCGACGCAACGCTGAACAGTTCTTCCGGTGCGCCATTCAGCACCATGCTGCGACGGATTGCATCGCACGTACGAACAGGGACAGTGCTCTTTTCGACCAGTAGGATCTTCTTATCAATTGTGCGTGCGATGCTGCGAACCACCGCATCCACGAACGACAGGTCGGCCTCGCCATTATTGGAAGACGGCGTGCCAACGCAGATAAACACCACATCGGCATCTACAATCCCCTCTTCCACCGACCCACTGAAACGCAATCTCCGGCCGGCATGCCGGGCAAGTAGTTCGGGAAGCATCTCTTCGTGAATCGGCGCGCCGCCGCTCTGCAGAAACCGGATCTTCTCCGGGTCATTATCGATCGTGACAACCGTATGGCCCAACTCAGCAAAACAGACCGCCGACACCAAACCGACGTATCCAGAACCAACGACTGCAATGTTCATTTTGTAAGAACCCCTATCCCCAAAGATCGCGATGCCGACGAGACACTTTCGTTACAGCTCCGCTGGCCGGTCTTAGCGATTCACATTGTCAATTCGCTCTGGTTTTGACGACATCTGGGTTTCGGACACGATCTCTTTCACTTTCCACCGAAACTCAGAAATAGGAACATTCACTAGGACAATGCAGCGGATAGTTTCGTGCCCATCTAATGTCGCTAGTGTAGCGGAATTCCCTTCCTCCCGCTAGTCAATTTCCAGCTAATTTTTCCAGTTTGGGGACGGCATTTTTCTCTTGCTTCCGCACGCAAGTAGCTCACGCTACGACACTTGCGCCTCTCAGTGGCTGACGTCACGTCCTTCCCGCGTAGTCTTTAAATTGGTGTTGCAGGCTGAGATTTTGCCTTAGGCTTCCCTAATGTCCCGCACGGGATCACCATGCCTTTAAGCTATGAATCTTCTTCCCGCCAATAGGCTCGAACGCCAAGGTGAATCCGGCCACTCCCACGTTTTGCGGTGCCCCCATCACGGGGTAGTTCCAGCGCTGATATTGCGCAAATGCTGACAGCGAAACCGAATCCTTCAGCCGCCAGTCCACCTGCCCGCCAACCGTATCGTCCTTCCCGCCCAGTGGCAGAAAATCATCCGAAACACGGTGGCGCCGATACGTTAGCTGCACCCGGTTGAGCGCCGAAAACCAGTAGGACGTGCTGACTTCCAGAGATGTTCCGTCCCGCCCAATCCAATTGCCGATCAGCATCCCGCGCTCTGTGTAACCATCCGGATAATTCCCGTTCCAATAGAACAATTGTCCGTGGCGGTTCGTTTCCGTGGGCAGGTTTGTATAGCCACCTTCTACCCTGAGGTCCAGATTCGGAATCCCTGGCACGTGCGACAAATACAATCCCGGATTCCACGCTGCGCGATTCGGCGCAGCCAGTGGAGACGGATCGTCATCTGTAAGTGAGTCGCAATAGAAAGTCAGCCAGTTGCGCAGGTACGGAACCCGATAACGAAAATCAAAACCTCCACGTCGGTCGCCGGGGTCGTTCTGCGGAAGATAATCGTATGGATTATCTCCAACGCTGAAGTACGTCTTCGCCAAAAGCTTCCAGGTCAGCGGTCTCCCCACGCCAGAAAAAATCGTCGTCCGCGAAAAACCAAATTCCAAGTTTGGTGTCGGCTGGAAACTCACCTTCTCTCCATGTAAAAACGGACGTGCCGGATAAAGATGCCCTTGCATCTTGCCGAAGAACAGATTCATCCGCATGGGCCCAAGGTATTTGAAAATCCACGGCAACATCGCTGGCACCGTCCTGTCCAGCCGTCCCATGTACATCGGTTCTGCGTTGTTGCTATAAAGGAACGACGCTCCTGCGTCCGGTCCCCACCAAAGACTCTGCTTGCCGAACGTGAATTCCCAGCCCTTGACGTTCACACCGGCATATGTGTCCAGAAGAGTAAAGCGATCCTGGCCGCTGTTGTCCGGAACGAGAGCCTTTATCGGATGGTTCGAGAATTGATCCAGCTTGTCGAATACACTCAACGTCGCTGCCGAGTATTGCAGTCCATCTGCAGAGTGCTGGAACTCTCCCCGGAAATGGAGAAAGAAATGTCCTGATTCCGCCCGGGCCGAAACGCCCGTGATGTCATTGGCCCCTTCTCCGTAGGGCCTGCCATAATCGTTCACGATTGTTTGTGCCGTGTGGTAGCCGTCGCGCAACGGAGACCCGGCGATCCCCGTCAGCCTCGTGTAGGCCGACTCGACACGCACTCCCCCGCTATCACCGTCGGCCTCGTGTAGCTCAGGCGCAAACTCCATCTCGAGCTCGCGTACGATCCGTTGTGCTTCCGGTATCTGAGTGTAAGCCGACGGATTTTCCCGGGCCTTTTCCAGCAGTTGTGCACAGGCTTCCCTTGTCCACGGGCGTTGCCCCATGAACGGCTGGGGCAATGCGCCCATCGAGGCCGCCCGCTCAATCGCCGAATACACCCAACTGTCCAGGGGAACATACGTGGAACCGCTCGAATCGGATGCGATAGCGCTTGACGCCACCAAGATCAGGAGTGCGATGAGCGACACAACGATCGAAAAACGCTTGCCCAATTTCCCCTCCCAGCGCAGCGGCCCTAAGCTGACTACTGAACAGATTTTGTACTGATGATCTAACGGCTTGACTGGGTGCTATTATATTCGCACCTGCCCTGCCTTCTTGATCTGTTCTTCGAAAAATCCAAGATTCGATGCTCTTCCTCTTCAGGAAATGGCCGGCCGGAGACCGAGTTTCTCTCTGATCTTCTTGAGCACGATTGTTGCCTGCGGCCGGAGTTCGGTGGACACCACGTGGGTCCGGAGCAAGGACAGCATCGCCAGCAGAATGACGGCCGCGGCGACGATGTCCACGGCCAACCGCACCGGCGTACGAGAGATGAAACTCAGGGCGTGATCGACGCCGTACGTCACGAACGCGGTCACGGCCGACACCAACAGCCCGCCTTTCAGCGCCGAAATTACCCTTTCCCACGAAAGTTTCAGCAGTCCGATCAACGATTGGGTCAGCATCAGCCAGCGCGCCATATAGACACACAACATGGCCCACGAAAGCGCAACGACTGTGAAATGCGTAGCAACCGCCAGGACAAATAGGGTGATCACGAGCGTGGCCGCCTCCACCCATAGCTCCTTTTCAACCTTGCCCGTGGCCCAGATCATGGGCCCTGCCACCGCCAGTTGGGCTTGAAACAGCATCGCAATGGACAATGGTTCTAACAACGGGGCAGCATCAACCCAGCGCGGCCCCAGCAACCCGACGATGACGGTATGCGAGACCAGCGCAACCGTGAAGAATACTGGGCCAATAGTGAGACCGATAATCGTAATGCTCGACAGGTATGCCTTCTGAAGACTCTCCAAACGGTCCTGCACTCTTGAACCAGCCGAAAACAACACCTGCTGAATGGTGCTGACGACACTGTCGGTAGGCATCCATGCGAGCTGGAACGCGCGGCTGTACAGCCCAAGGGCAATTGCTCCGAAGTATCTTCCTACCACCGCGTTATCCAGGTTCGTGATGCCCCAGTTCAGTATGTTGGTAGAAGTTATCTTTATCCCCAGGTGCAAGATCTGCCGTTGATCGGTCGTGAATCTCGGCCGGATGGAATGTCGGGTGATGCCGTAAAGCATCGCCGAATAGATCAGAACCTGCGAGAGCTGGGCGACGACCAGGCTCCATACTCCAAAACCCATGTACGCCAGCGGGATTCCCAGCACCATGTATCCGACAAGATAAGACGTCACAAACGATGTCTGAATCCGCTTGTAGGCGAGTTCTCTCTTCAGAAGGCCCATGCTGGTGACACCAAAGGCTTCCAGCACGAAGGTAAAGGAAACCGCCCGGACAATAGGCACCACTTCAGGCTGACGGAACAGGGCGGCAAGCGGTCCAGCCGCAGCGAAGACCACCACGGTGATAACGCACGACATCAGAAAGTTCAGCGTGAATGCAAACTCGATGTCAGCCTTGCTGAGTTCTTTCCGTTGGACGAGAACGGCGGAGAAACCAAAATTCGCGATCAGACGGCCTAGCGTGCTGATAATCAGCGCGATCGCGATCTGCCCGAACGGCTTCGGCCCCAGCAGTCGCGCCAGCACTAGTCCAACAGCAAAACTCGACACCGTGCGGACTATAACGCCCACATAATTCCATTTGGCTGCATGGAACGCACGCTTCGTAAGCCGCTCGGAATGTACTGGATTGGGCAGAGGGTCTTGCTGGGTATTCATTAGGTCTGCGAGTGCCCCACAATCACCGTGTATCTACCTAGATTGCTGACAAAGAAACGCTTCTCAAAACAATGACGCAGTCTTGACTCAGACGAACGTAGATTGTGATGCGGAAGCAGCCACAACCTACTGGCCCAGTGGTCGTACTCCAAATGCGCGCTCCCCCCCCGACATTCGCGCGCAACTCTGGTTATTGCGTCCGCCTTATGCCGTCACTTTCTCGTTCCGGCGTGGTGCATGCAATGCCGCTTTGATTCCCGTCGCAAAGTTCTCCACCATGGCTGAAAGAGTGTACCGCTGCACAGCCAAACCGCATCCATCCCGGAGGCGCGCCAACAATTCCTTGCTCTGCAGTACTCTTTTCACACCCTCCACAAATGCATCCAGATTGTCGGCTGTGATTATCCCATTATTGTTGTTCTCTATATACTCAACTTCTGGACCGTGATATGCATACTTGGTAGTTATCATCGGGGTCCTCAAGGCAAATCCATCTAACACTGCGAGGCCAACTGCTCCTGGCATAAGGAATATATCCGAGAGAAGGAAATATCGAACTCGACTCATGCCGAACTTTGCTCCCACAGAGTGAATCCATGGGTACTTGGAACTAGCCGCCTCAACCAATCCTTGATCCGCCCCACTTCCCACAATGATCGCCTCAAACTCCGGCACTTCGTACTTCAGACGTCTGCATGCTTCCAGCAGGAATTCGATTCTCTTCTCTTTGTAAAAGCGCCCGCAGTAAATTCCTACCGAAGTCCCCTGCAGCCCGATTTCCGACTTTAGCTTCTCCAATTCATCGGCTCGGACCCGGGACATCTCATTCACCAGAGACTGTGTGTCAATCGCGTTCTGCACAACAGTAATGCGATCTGAGGGAAACGACATGCTCTCAACAATACTCTTTACTCCTTCCGTGTAGGCGAACCACCAGTCAGCGTTCGTGGAGACCATACGCTTCCAGCGATTGCCCAAGCTCCCACGCTCTGCCTGAAGGTTGACGCCATGTCCCCACAAACCCATCTTGATTCCGCGACGACGGGCTTTCGCCGTCACAGTGTAATTGCTCAAAATCCGATTTTCCTGCAACAAGATAATGAGGTCTGAATCGTAAACGGAATTCGGGATCGGTTGCCACAAGAAGCTCTGCCCTAAAATGTTGATATTGCGGTTCTTGACGGAAATCCCCCAATCCAAATCGACTTCGTCCTGCTTGGGGCACTCTCTGTTTTTTCCGTACACCAAATTAAATCGGATCCCGTCTTCCCTTAAGCGCTCTCGTAGCTGATTGAAGAAATCGACGCGGTACTGCGGAAGGAATCGATAGATCACAGTTACAGTTTTCTTTTTGGTTACGGCGTTGTCCATGGCTCCTGCAGCCCTCTCGAATGCGTATGTAGATACCACGACGGGAAAGATGACAGGCGGACTGTCAGATCTCCATCAGACTGCGGGCTCGTGGGGAGGGACGATAGCAATCCTTCTCTCCGTGCCAGGCCATCGCAATCTGTCAGAAATAAAACCGGCTTGCCGTTTACGAGCCGTACCACGGCGGACTCATATGGATTGACAGAAAACTGTCAGCGTTTACCCGTTCTTACTGCAGTGTATGGTAAATCGCCGCCGAGCCGGCCGACTGAGCCAGGCTTGTGATCGATCCACCGGACAGCATCGATTTCCAGAGACTCGACGGAACGTAAACGATATCATCCGGATGTAGTTCGACATCGCTTATTTCTGCTTTTAACACCTTCTTCAAATCGATTCGGGTTTCTTCGTAGCCTGTTGCTGTCTTCCGCAGAATCACCGTCTTATTCATCTTTGACGCTCGCTGGACGCCGGCCGCAAGGGAGAGGGCCTGCAACAGCGTAATTTTGCCATCCATCTGCATAACAAATCCGCCCGGCCTTCCCACGGCTCCTAGCACGTACACAACACCGGCGCGAGGTACGATTACCGTGTCTCCAGGCAGGAGCGGCACATTAGCAGCCAGTTGTTGCTCCGGATTGTTCGGCACTTGTACTGTTACGACTTCCTGCGTTCCAGTTCTGTGCTTGATCGTGATTTCCGGGGATGCATACGGGGTTGTGCCTCCGGCTGCCGACAGGATATCGAGTAGCCTTTGTCCACCGAGCACGGGATAAATACCGGGACGCCTCACTTCACCCAGCACCGCTACGCCCTGCGAGGCGTACTGCTGGATCATGATCGCGACTTGCGGATGAAGCACGAACTGCCCCTGTTTCAGCTTCTCTTCCACGATCTTCGCAGCCGCCGCCGGAGTCAGTCCCCCGACCTTGATCTCACCGATCAGATTAAGAGTGATGTAGCCGCGTTCGCTCACCCTCACAACCTGGTTGAGGTCGGGCACGTCAAACACGGTGATCGAAAGCAGATCTCCGGATCCAATGACTATCTGCCCAGCTTCTTCCTGAGTAGCCTGTGCGGAAGAGGAGATATGGGTCGCAGCTGCCGGATCCCCAGCCTGGGCCTGCGCAAGCGCAGGAAGCGCTATCATCGCGGCGATTATCATTGCGACAAATGCCACAAGTGCTCTCTCGATGGACGGCAGACCCATCTTTCGACTGGGAAACACCAATCCGACTTCTCTCCTCCTATTCATCTTGACCCTCATCACTTCCATAGTATCCTTCGCCGTATTCCGAACCGTAGTAGCCATAGTAGTGACGGTAGTCCTCGGAATTGAAGTTCACGCCGTTCACCAGGACTCCAGCCATACGGACGTTCGAGCGCTTCAGCACGTCGCGGACACGCATCAGTGACTGCTTCGTAGTCCTTCCGGAACGAACCACCAGGATGGTCGCGTCGGCAACCTGCGACAGCACCACGGCATCCGTAACGGCCAGTACGGGAGGCGAATCGATCACAACATAGTCGAATTCTTCACGGCAACTCGCAAGAAATTCCTTCATCCTTGCCGATCCCAGAAGTTCTGCCGGCTGGGGAGGACGAATCCCCGAGGGCAAGACGAACAGGTTCGGCTGGGAGTCCTGTGGCTCCCACGCCGGCGCTCCCCCTTGCGCCAGCACTGAACTGAGGCCCACCGTATTTTTCATGCGAACTCTGGTATGGATCGTCGGCCTCCTCATGTCGCCATCCAGCAACAGAACCCGCGATCCTTGCTGTGCCAGGACGGCGGCAATGTTCAAACTAATCATCGTTTTGCCTTCCCCAGGCAATGCGCTTGTCACTAACAATACATGCGGCGGCGCGTCAACGTTCGAAAGCAACAATGAGGTCCGAAGACTCCGAAACGACTCGGCCAACTGCGACGATGGGTCGCCAATCACCGAAGTCCGTAATACTTCCGACAACTCATCTCTTTTCTTCTTTCCTCCGTACCGGATCCCCCCAAGCACGGCCCCGGCAGCATTCACGAGGGGAATGATGCCCAAGGTGGGCATGTCGGAGATCGATTCCACCTGTTCTGGAGTTCGAATAGTGTCGTCAAGGCTCTCCAGCACAAAGGCCCCAGACACACCCACAACCAGTCCGAACATGACGCCTAGACCCAGGTTTAGCGGATAGCTTGGACGAACCGGACCGGCCGGTTGTCTAGCGGGATCAACAACTAGGATGTTTGTTGAACGAAGTCCAGCGAGCACACCGGCCTCTTTGAGCTTTGACAACAGGTCGTCGTACAGAGCCCGCGACGAATCGACCTCATGCTTCATGATCGTGTACTTGATCGCGCTGTCGTTCAGCTTGTTGGCCTGGCCGATCTGCCTCTCAAACTCGACGTGCAGCTTGTCTTCCGTCTGCTTGGACGTCAGGTAGTCGTTCTTTGCGCGCATTCCGAGCTTTGCGATCTCGGACTTGATGGACCGGTCGTACTGGGCAATCTGGCTCCGCATTTGGACCATCTTCGGATACCCGGGGCCAAACTTGGTCGACATGTCGGCGTACTCCGCCTTCATGGCGGCTTCTTGCGAGCGGAGCTGCTGGATCAGGTTTAGGGAATTGGCCGCACCGGTGGACGAAGTGCCCATCGCAGTTCCCGCAAGCGACGAGATCAACTCTGGGTCGCCCGTTTCCGCGATCTTGTAAATCGCTTGCCGCACGATCCGCTGCCCCTGCGCATTCGTCAGCGCCGTGTTGAGGGCTTCCAGCTTCGCCATCGTGATGTTGTGAGACTCATCCGTGCCCACAATTCCGACCTTTTGCTGGTACTCCACCATCTTTTGCTGCGAGTCTTCCACCTGCTTTTTCAGGTCGGTCAACTGCTTCGAGAGCCAATCGGAAGCCTGCATTGTGGCGTTGTAGCGGGTCTTGTAGTATTCCTCCAGGTAATCCTGCACCAATGCATTTACGACGTCCCTGGAAAGCTGTGGATTTGAGGAGAGAAACGAGATATCGATCAACCTCGTTCCAGTGACTCCCTTCACTGTCAGCCCAGCCCTCCACATCCTCAGCAGGCTTTCGCGAAGGGCCGGATTGTTCGTCAGCAAAACATTCGGATTCGGCGGAGGACGACGGAACTGCCACCAGCGATATCCAAGAAAATCCTTGTTCGTCGCAAGATGTAGCTGCGAGATCACTCTCAGGGCCAGCGTGTCGCTCAGGATGATGTTCGATTGCGTGTCCAGCGTCACTGTGTAATCCAGATCGCCCGCCCCGCTCATCGCACCCTGAAACTGGTCCAACCCCAGAGAATCACTAGATTCTTTGTTCACGACGATTCGCGAAGTCGCCTGGTACTTTGGTGTCATCAGCAGCGAAATTCCCAGCGCCATAAGGAAAGTAACCAGTGCCGTTCCCAGCACCAGAAATCGCCTTTTGCGAAGTACCCGCAGGAATGACGCCAGATCGAGCTGATCCAGCGCTTCCATCTGCGCGGCACCCGGAAGTTGCCGCCTATTTTTGTTCAGGACAGGTTCCATCTAGCTCCGAACTCCCATCTGTAACGACACTGGTTCGCTATTCCTCATTCTCAATCTTGACTGCAAGCCCTGCAATGGAGGATCGGAGGACAGGGCAGCTCCAGAACTTAAACACTTCGAACTGTGCGGATTAGCAACGATCGTTTGGTTCTAAGATACCACGAACCGACGGTGAAAGAAGACGGTCCAATCGCTTTTTCGCTTAACCGGGGAATACGCCTGCGGGGCCGCCATCTCGCCCCGTCGAATCCCCGCAATCCCCGATCCGACCGCCTCTTCCCCTACATGGCAACCGACCGTTCCACGCCTATTTCTTCCATATCCTCGCCAGTCAAATCCAGTCCCACTTCCCCCGTCTCCACGTCTCGCAACGCCAGCGAGATGGCCATCCCCAGAAAAATCCCTTGCTCATACGAAGGTGAATACGTAATCGAAAACAATATATTAAGGATTAGAAGGGCCATCCAAAACGATGGAGCTGGGTGCAGGCCGACAATATCAGCCACCGTGAGTCTGCGAAGACTCAGGCCAAGGGAGATAAACAATCCCAACAACATCAGAAGGCCCACTCCGCCTCCCCGCAGGAGTGCCTCCACGTAGAAACTGTGCGTCCCGGCCGTGACCCATGTGCCGTTTAGGAACCTCAGCATGCTCGAGCCGTAAGGAGCACCAAAAACGTACGATATGGTGTCTCCTTTCATGGAATGGATTAAATCGCCCCAACCCTGAATCCGCCACAAGAGCGTCTGATCGTTTGTTGCGGCGCTTCGGAACCCCGATGCCAGCGAAGAACCACTTATGAGAATCGCCGTAATCACGACCGTAATAAAACCGCCAGCGGTCAACATGCGCACAAGATACTTGCGGGAATTACTTCGATCGAGCAGCCACATCAACAATAACGTTGCTGGTATTGCCACCCATAACGTCCGATGCCGCAAAATCACAACGGTGAGCAGGAGGAATCCCTCCATCAGGCGGCGAAGGAGGCTACTCTGGTGCTCGAAGTTGCGATACATGACAAAGAGAAAAAGCACCATCAAGAAAAGAGCGGCCTGTGCATTCACCGGGCGGTAATCTTGACCAGCAATGTTCCATGAGGAGGCATCCATCCCCAGCAGCACTTCCGTCAGGCGAACGTAGATCACGCAAATCAACGCCGCCCCCATGCCAGCCGCCAGGCTGAAAATCCTCTGAATTCTTCTCTCCGGGTAAGAAAATGTTGAGAAGTAAAGAATCGCGCTCAGCAAATAGAAGTCGCCGCGGAAATCTACCCCCGCCGGTTGCACTCCGTAGGACATCACTCCGCGGAAGAATGAAATCATCAGAATTGCGAAAAGTGCATAGACCGCCAGGAGAGGCTTCGAAAGACCTCGAAGTCTTACTGCAAACAATCGTATGAACCCGAGCAGAGCAAGCAGACCAAAGACGAAATCGCCTGGGTAGATATGGATCCCCAACTGGATACTGCCGGTACCGAATATCCACTCCACGAATGCCGTCGCAAATATAGCAAGTGCGGCGAGTTCGGGAGAATTCAGCAGCATGGCCGCCGCAACACCAGCCATGGCCAAGATCACGAGTAGGATGATGTAATGCATGCTGGCTGTCTTTGATGACGATCAGTGGTGGGACACCCACCGGCCCCATCAGCTCGTGACACCCCCCTCCCTTCTGTGGCGAGACGCTGATTATCCCATAAAACCAATCGTTTAGATTCTTGTGGGCTGTTTTGACCCCTATTCAAACGCGTCGATCTGCACCGCCCACTTCAGCGCTTGATTCCGGCGTTCCTCTGTAAATCGAAACCAACCTCGCCACCCCAGCCTCCATTCCATATTGTGCGGAGAGTGTTTGGTAGGTCCTCGGCCCTTCATCACACCGCAAGTGCACTGCCCGTGGGGCAATAGCACGCAACGCCGTCGCAACCGCTTCCGCCTTCGGCTCCACCCACAGCGCCGCATGAGGCACAATTCCCTTTAGGTCCTTCAGCCCTGCTACATCCCCCAACACCGCCGGAATCCCTACGGACAACGCTTCCAGCGCTGCAATTGAGAAGCCCTCGTGTCTGGATGGCATGGCGTACACGTCTGCCGCCCAGAGATATGGCAAAACATTTGGAACTGGCCCCTGAAACCGCACACGGTCACTGATCCCCAGACGCTGAGCCAGCGCCCGCTCTGTCGGATACTGATCCTCGCGCCCGAGATGCAAATATAGAAAGTCGAGCTCCTTCTTCAGAGACCCCAACGCCTCCAGCAACGCCTCGTGATTTTTGATGGCCGAGCAGTTTCCTACGGACACAACAACAAACGTCTCTTCATCGATATCAAGTTTCGTCCGTGCATCCCCTCGCTGCGACTCCGTAGCCGGAGTGAACTTTCTATCGTCGTACCAATTCGCAATTGGCACGGTCGAATTTCGCAGCCAGCTTTCTTCATTTTCCGCTACCGATTCTCCGATACTGAGATGAAGCACACCCACTTTTCGCAGAATTGCCCTTTGGATTTGCCGTGAGATCTTTAGCCGTCCTTCATACAGGAAGACGTTATGTAAAGTCCGCACAATCCTCGGAGTTCCGGCCAACCAGGCAATAAGTCCAAACTGGAAGTTTGCTCGTTCCGAGTTGTTGTGGACAACGTCGTATCGCTCGCGCCGCAGCAGGCGATAGTACTCGTAGAAAAACCGGAAGGATTTCGCAAAGGGAAGGTGATGAATTTTAAACCCATTCGCTTCAAACCTTGGCCCGTACGGTCCAATCACTTCTCCCGTACCGAGGATGTCAATACTGATGCCCTGTTTCTTCCAAAGCTCAGCACTGGCACACAACATCACCTCAGCACCTGAGGGATTCAGTTCACCCAAAATGTGCAGAACCCTCATGAATTTATTTTCAATGCTTTCTCGTACGCAGCTTCGTAAGCATCTGTCATCGCTGCAGTCGTGAATAGACTGTGGCATCGGTGATACGCATATTTCCCTAAAGATTCGGCCAGCGATTTATCGTTGGCAAGCTTTAGCATCCCATCCATTACTTCTCTTGTGGAACTTACGTCTACAAGCAAACCGGCTTTCCCGTATTCCAACTGGTTAGGCACTCCTCCCGATGCGCGGCCGGCGACAATTGGAAGCCCCACCGCCATCGCCTCCAATATAGCCATGCAAAAAGCTTCTTCTTTCGCTGGGTGCACAAAAACGTCAGTCTCTCCGATCAATATCCCCCGCACATCGGGCGTGGGTTTTGAGCCAACAAACTCAACCCCTGCCGTCAATCCCCTCTCACGTGCAAAGATCTGTCCTTCTTCGCCGTCTCCATATCCGGAACCGACCAGCATCAATCGTGATTCGGGGATCCTTTTCCTCAGCAATCCAAAAGCCTCAATTGCCTTCTCAACGTTCTTACGTCGTCCCCAACCGTTTGCAATGCACGTGAATGTAAACGGCCTTCGTGGTTCTTGCCCCCACTTTGTCCTCTCGCAAAAAGCGGCCTCTGGTAGTCCATTTGGCACCCAACTGATGTCTGCCTTGCATCCTAGGTATTTCCGGAAATGTTCGACAATGTCGGGTGAGACCCCGGTCATTACCGACGCGATATGCGCCACTTTCCACGCCATACCCAACCGCACTAGTCGGTAAACATCCGGCAGATACCACATGATCCTCACTGGTGAGTCGTGGGCCGTCACAACTGTTGGTATCCCGCTTGCCAAAGCGGGAAGTGCGAATTCATACGTCCAGTGCGCATGAATGACGTCTGGATTTTCCTTTTGAATTGCCCTAAGCAGAAACCTGCGCTCGACTGCAAAACCGTCTCTTGCCCTCTTTGAAATTCGATACGGACCGACGCATATTTTCAAAGAGGAACCTTCCAGCACAACTTCCTCACCTGGCTTGAGTGAACGATCCAAAGTGAACACTGTGACTTTTCTACCGCGCCGTAACAGCTCCTCGACAAGGTGAACAATCGGTGTTCCACCAATCCCTGAAGGAGCCGGCACGTTCGACGGCGGGTTCACGTACTTCAGACACGACCGAATATCAATTGGAGCCGAAATTCCGATTCTCATCTTGTCTGTGAAACATACCTTTCTGTACGCATATGTCACTGCGAGGTACAAAGCTCAACACCAATGATCTTGAAGCTTAGAAATTCTCGTGAATGGCGGGCGGTGCAATAGCGATTATTGTACATCACTTTAATGACGAGGCATTTCCTCCAATCCTTGCAGTTCGCGATGTTTTCCACGTCTACTTATCGCTCTGTCCCTGTTAGCGCATACGATTCTGCTTGAGTATTATGCTGGATCTCTCGCACTTGCTGTATGTCTCGCCGATACGTACACTTTGGAAATCAGAGTCCCGCTTGCACGGATTTTGTCGAGCAGGAATGTCTCGCGAAATGACACGGGCTCCCGCTCCACGAGTGTTACGTCGCACGAAGTTTACAAAAACACAGAAACGAGAGAACGAATGAAACGTGCAGTCCTAGCGATACTTCTCTTGGCGCTTCCGGGCACCATATTCGCCCGTGACTTTCACTCGGTCCCCACCGTTGCCTGTGCCGCCTTCTCTCGTTCCGGCGATTTGGGCGCCGCCTCGTTCGCGGGCGGAAGCCTGACTCTTCATATTTCTTCGTCCAGTTCCGCCGTTTACACTCTCTCCCGGCATTCATCGCTGCCTGCGGAAACCTGCCGCGCGTACTTCTCAACCGACACTCGTCTTCTCGCGGTCGTTCTGCACGCAGGCTCAGGTACCAGCCAGCGTGTCGAAATCGATTTCGCTGATCCGGCCACGGGAAAATGGCTGAGCAGCGCTCCCGTCGTACCGCATCTCCCCACTCTTAATCGGGGTTTCGTTGCTGGCTTCCTCGGCGACACACACAATTTGGTCATTCTTAATACCGGGGTCTATTACAAGGACACGAACTCCACGACCCTCTTCCCCGTCACCCTGAAGTTCAGCAGCACCGGCAAGCCTATTAGCTGGAGTACAGATATCCTTGCCGCTCCCGGCAAGTTTTTCAATCCCAACCATGGCAACGTGGATACGGTTCACAACCGTCTTTGGGCACGCACTTCCGCAGGGGACTGCGGGTTGCGGTCCGCCACGCTTGTCAGCGTTCCTGGCCCTGCTCTGTTGGTCGATGGTGACAGACTTCGCCGCGCCGGATGCTATTTTCCCGATGAAATTGCCACTTCCGGCAGGGACACGGTGGTTATTGGCTCGCGGACAACTAAGACTATCCGCCTCTGGCTTGTTGATCCCGCCTCCGGCAATTTGCAGCAACTCTCGTTCCCCGTTACCGTCCCGGGTGGCTGGTATTCGTTTGCCGGAAAGATGTCGGTTTCTCCTGACGGCACTGTCCTGGCGGTGCCTGTCACGAAAATCACTCCCGGACGCTACGGAAAGCTTAACTCCTCATTTCAAGTGGCAATCGTGCAGCTCCACCCGTTTCGCATTGCGTATATCCTGGACACGCACTCGCCCACCCCAGCTTCGACGGTTGCCGTCAATTACTACAACGGTAAGGTCTACCTGGCCTTATTCCTCAATGGCAAATGGCTGAACGAAGTGTATTCAGAGCCGCATTTCAGTGAACCCAGGTAGATTGAACCGTCCGCGACTTTCCTCTTCTGAGAGACACCGTTCGCCGAGTGATATCTATTCGCTCCACGAACTCCGCCACTTGTCACTATCCTGCAAATTTTTTCGTCGTTAGATCCCGCGCATTGCGAAAAAGAACGTGTGCAGCAGAATTGCAAAGTCCAGGAAGAAGTTCCGGTTTCGGACGTAGTAGAGATCGTAGTGGATGTTCTCGTGGATAAGGTACCGGCGGTCGGCACTGAGCTGCCACAAACCTGTCAAGCCGGGTTTCACCACCAGACGGCGCCAATGCTTGTCTTCGTAGTTCGCTACAATGAACGGCATTTCCGGTCTTGGCCCCACCAGCGACATCTCGCCCCGCAGCACATTTACAAGTTGCGGAAGTTCGTCAAGGCTCAGGCTCCTGAGGTACTTTCCCACCCGCGTGATCCGCGGGTCCGAGGAGGTGCTAGGAGAGTATGCATCTCCGCACTCTTCTACCTTCATCGTCCGGAATTTGTACATGGGGAACTGGCGTCCGTTCTTCCCCACCCTTACCTGCCGGAAAAATACCGGCCCCCTGCTGTCGATCTTGATAATCGCCGCGATCAACAACAGGATCGGCAACAGAACAATCATCATGACCGAGGATAGAACGAGATCGAAGACACGCTTTGTCGCGTCATATACCATGCGTGACCGCAGCGTACCCAGCCGCAACAGGGGAACTCCGTCCAGCTCCAGTATTTCGACCGGCCGGTCCATCCAGACACTCGTGCCTGGAACCGTCGCAACGTCGACTTGCGCTTCCTCAGCGGCAGCCAGAACAGACTCAACTCGGCGAGGCTCCAGGTCCGCCACAGCGACGATCAACATTTCCGCTTCGTGCTCGCGCAATAACTGCGCTGTCAGCGGTTCATTGCGCACTTCCAGATACTTGTCGTGACGGTAGCCGCTGGCGTACATAACGCCACCTGTTGCTTCCGCATCGTCATCCACAATAGCCACTGCCTTGAGCCCCAGCTTTGGGGAGCTCGACAGTGTCGTAAACAGGTTCTTACAGGCCGCGTTGGCCCCATAAATCACAACCCTCACCGCGCCGATTCCATGCTCGTGGAGCCACTCTCCCAATCCGAAAAACACCTGCTTACCCACGATGACAAACAGAGGAATCGCAAAAAGGCTGATGACAATAAACCACCGCGAAATCAGTGTCTGGGTCAGTAACATGATCGGGGACAGCAGAAGGAATGTCGTTACCGATGCCCGCAGGACGTGTTCCGTCTCACGAATCCGCATCAGGCTGCCGCTCGGCTGATATCCGCCAACCATCTTGAGTACCGTCGCAAAGAAAATCCCTACAATGATCGAGGACGTAGTCAGGATCGACAAACGATAGGAGACGTGATGTCCAAGGGAAAGAACGTGGTAGAGCCAGTACGACGAGCACAGCGCCAGCAATACCCCCAGCACATCCCACACTACTTCCAGAATAGTGCTAAATAGCTGGAAGTAGGCAATCCTGGAATGTACTCGTCCAGCTGCCCCAAGTTTACCCAATGTTCTTGAAGCGCTGATCGCGTGGTCTGCAGCACTAGTCGCCATGGCGTTGCTCCCGCGTGACGTGAGCGGCAAGGTACACAAATACCCTCGCCGGCAAAAGCGCAATAACACACTTGGACGCTCCCGACACTAAACACTACAGAGTCGCGAGTCCAGAATCCAATAACATCACTGATCTGCGATGCTTTCTGGTGGAGGATCCAGAATTCCATCTTCGAACAAATCTGAGCCGATTTTCCCCAAATACACTCGACGATAACGGATCAGCACTGGGAGAGGCTTGGTTTCAAATAACTGAATTCCTACGCAGATTCTACTTTGAATGCCCGGCGAAAATCAAGACACCGTGACGTTAAATCGCCAAATCCGAACTACATTATTTACGGCGTTTTTCTATTTTGATGGCAGATTTCCCTTGAAGGTTTTGGAAGAATGCGTTTCTCTCTCGGCCGCCGTCTTTTGGCTCACGCTGAAGGCGGCTGCAGCCGCCTTCAGCGTCCCGTTCTCCTCCACCACTTTTCTCACTAAAGCTTCTCGACGGCGCAGCGAGAGTCGGGCATTCTTGTGAAGGTCCATTCGTTCCTTCCGAAAAAGCAGATTCGGTCGCAACCATCAGCTTCTCCGCTCCTGAACGAATGGACCAATGCCTTGTTGGGAACAGTGTATTGAAAGATCACAGGTAGCCCCTTTTCTTGTGGCAGTAGGTGGACTTTCGGGGGGAATAGCAACCAGCAGTACCTAAGGGGAACTCCGGGCAATGCCTTGTTGTTGGTGCGATCACTGGGCTTGAGCCTTCATCGCGGGTCGGGACAGTCGGGGCCACGCAGTGTGCTGGGTCATCAAACCGAGTAGGACGGCAGAGACACCCTCATCTCCGCCGACTAGGATACATTCAGGACAACCGGTGATCTGCACCCCGAAAATTGATCCATCTTGAATGAGAGTTCTCCGGCTACACTGGCCGACTTGGGCCCAGAGCAAGGAGAACGAGATCTTGAAGAAGAGCCATTTCAAAGAAGAACAGATTGTTG
>Ga0307375_10000057_pt1 | contig 152794 bp, 242 predicted proteins | sample TR1MG_FD_202531 | JGI IMG/M metagenome (GOLD analysis project Ga0307375, IMG submission 202531) | Soil microbial communities from Risofladan, Vaasa, Finland - TR-1 | ecosystem: Environmental > Terrestrial > Soil > Coastal area > Acid sulfate soil | place: Finland: Risofladan, Vaasa... | reverse complement strand
CGCACACAAAATCGAATAAATCATATATATTAATTAAGATATTAATTTAAATTCAAATACATCACCAGTAATTTTTTTCCATTGGTCTACTGTAATAAATCCAGTACCACCATCAATTTTAAAAAAAACCAAATAGGCATCTAGCCATTTACATTTCTTTACTTCGCCCAATAGATTTGTAAATTCGAATTCCAAGTCATCAAATCCATTTTCTTCTGCATATGCACGTAGTTCATCGATTTTCATAATATTTTTGGCAAGGAAACCCATTGGTCCGCTTTGCGTGGGTGGGTAGTTTACCTTTTTATTTAGTTTAAAATTAATTTCTAAAAAATGGCCATTGCCGAGCTTACTGTAACCACCCATGTCGAGTGTAGCACCTTTTACATAATGCTTTCCAGAAATTAGCAGAACCTCATCCTCGGTTGATACCCTGTTCCGCAGCCGGTTATGAATCACCAGAGATATATGCACTTTCCCCGAACCGTTCCAGCCGGACGCCTACGCCCATCAGCAATGGCCTAACATCTTTCACCTACTGTATACGCTAATACCTTGGTCTTTCCTCATCATCCTTGAGCAAATATTATATTTGCTATAATGCTCTACGGACAAGTTAAGGTCTCCTGTTACAATATGAATGTACAGTAATCCGTCCTTTATAATTCGCTCATTTGGATTTATCGTTGCACCTTCTGGTAGCGAATAGGAGAACTCTATCAATTCAAAGAATTTGTCTGGACTTATGTTCTTTAGGCACACATAAACCTCACGGGCGTAATCCATGTTGGCTAGCGCAACTATTCCGTTATAGGTATCACGAGTAAACTTAAAGTTTTTCATTATCTCTGCTATAAGAAGAAAATATCCTGACAAGTCATTCCGATAATCTTTTTCCACAGCAAAAACCCAAACAGTCGATATTTGGACACATCGATACGATACTGCGTTTGGACAAGCAGCATGTCTTCTGGATTAACCTCTGCTATAATAGCAGATGGAATGCTTATTACTGCCCCACTACGCAACCTTCCACGGTGATACCGATTAAATCCAACCATTGGATGTGCGGTACCCACTACAGATATACCAGTAGTGGTTACACGGTAAAGAGAAACTTGATAGAAATCAAAAAGGATATCAACATCAACATCTCCGTCGTTCTCAATCTCGGTGACAACGGGAATGATAGACATACCATCTTCGTCGGTCTTTACTCCATGCCACTTGTTTACCCTAGAATTAACACAAACATTCTTCATATTACTTAGTTTTTAAGTTACCAAATCTTATACTTCACTCCGGCCACAAACCTGTTACCGAAGGCATCGTTCACAACGGAGTATCCAGCATCTACCTGCCACTTGCCCTTTACATACGACGCTCCAATCAGTCCAGAGGTATTAGCTCCAATAAATAAGCCTCCCGCATTCCTTATCTGAGTTGTAGTAGTTGTTTTGTTTACAAAGAAGGTATCTACTGAATGGGTAGACGGTATCCTGTATTTGGCATCCACCTCTTGGCTATACAGCGTTCCGTTAACGACCGAACTTACCTTTATATCTCCAACAGTGTCCTTGAACTCCCGAATGTAGTTGTTCCTGCCGTTGGTATCTAGGTATACCGTATCATGCACCTGCTCTGGCTTGCTGGCCACATACCTAATAACCGTAGTCTCGTGGTGCGTACGAATGGTGTCTACCTTCGTTACGGTATTGGTCCGAATAATTGTCTTGGCTGTCCTGCGTCCAACGAAGAAGTCTATAAAGAAGATCATAACAACGAAGGATAGGTAGTAAAGAATCGTCTTAAAGTATTTCATGGCTATTCCTGAATTAAGATAACTACTTCGTCTTTTCCTAGTTTACGACCAGGTAGTTCTGTCCCACATGCCCATGTGTAATCGGGATAAGTTAACGAGATAATCCCCCTGAATGTCATAAGCAAAACATGCCCCCCATAGTCTTCGTCAGTATCATCAACCTGCATCATCTCCCCAATCTTAAGCATAGAGCTGTAAAATTGTTTAAAATTGGTTTCGTGCTCATAAATCGTCTTCATAGTATATGCTTTATTAGTTAGTTATGGGCAAGCGTAAGACATTCCCACGCTCACCCGAATAACCTACAAATTCTGAAAAGTTTCTTTTAAATAAGCAAGTTGCTTTTCAGTTTCTTCAATGTTCATTTGCCTACGCTCTGCAACAATTTGTCGAATAGTTCTTAACATTTCGTTTTGTTGTTCTGGGCTAAAGTTGCAAATATGGTTTCCCATGTCATTAGCAATTGATTCATGCTCACTTCTTTTTTGTGGCATTGGTTCTGAATTTGATTTTTCGTACATTTTTATAAAGTATTAAACGCCAGCCCATAACAATGTGTAGCATCCATTGCGGGTTAGCAGGTTATTGAATATTTGTGCTACTATTTTCATTTCGTGTAAATTGACAGGTAAGTGTTTCAAAATCCGCAACGATATGCTACACTTACCGTTATATTTCTCCTAATTAATATTTATCGGTAATTCTCAGCATCAAAATCATACCAACTATCGCTAAAATACCCATCAGTGTATGCCTCTTTCAGCTTGTCAGCAGAAAAACTATCGCTAACAAAGTGCAACCGTAATAGCTCGTATGCTGCTTCTGATAATACGCATCCATTGACACTACCAGTTTGGTCGTGAATTACTGTTAATTGGTAGCCGTTGGCTATTTTTGTGATCGTTACAGTCTCCGTGTTGTCTTCCATATCAACATTATTAAGCGTTATTTATTACCCTTGAACACAAACGTATGCCCTGCCATAAATAGTGCAGCCAACGCCTCGAAAATGGCCTTTACGGTCGTATCTGCCTCCGCCGTATGCTCCACCATAAAGCCCTCGGAAGTTTTCGCCCGAACTACACATCGATGGTTGGAGATAAAGTAGCCGCCTCCGAACTCCTCTAGCCGATCTAGTGCCCACCACTGTATCATGGCATACTTAGAGAAGTCTAGCAACACCAGCTTATGGGCATAGAAAGGGTGAAGTGATACAGCCTTATTGGTGTAGGTGTCGAAGAAGCTATAGCTCGGTGTCCATACGCCGTCATCTATGTCTGGATCATGCTCCTTGACTATTAGGCCAAGCCCATGCATGATAGCCCTATTCTTAATGTCGTTGTTTTCCATAGATGCAATGTTAATGCTTATTTTTGACTTGTGCAAATCGTTCGTCAAAAAACAGTTAAATAATTGAACTGCACTTATCAATGAGTTAGCAAACATAAAAATTATTTACGTTTACGTGGTTTAAGTTTCTTACATCCTTTTATTGCTTCTTTTTGCATTTCTTCGTTTCTGAATATATCAGCAATATTAATAGTTACATCGCCTTTATGTTCTCTTTTTAACGGTAATGGTTCTCTTGGCATAATTTTTACGATTTGCTAACAAGGTATATACGAAATACCCTATTAAGGTTTGTACTAATTTTTAAGTTTGTAGTTAGGGTACTTCGTATATACCCAACTGTCATTGATCATTGCTCTTCAAAACGCTTTCTAGCCCGTGCAAATTTTTGGTTAAATAAGTTATGATATTCCGCTGGGTAATTTTGAGTGTTAAGCAAAAATTCTTCTCTAAGGCACTCCTCAAATGTCAACGGGGAATAATCACCACCAACGCTATAATTGTTAGTAATATCTCCTAGTTGCTGCAATGCTGCCTCTATAACGTGTAGGTCGTAGCCAGTTAGCTCGTATCTGCCATTGGCTGCCTCGTGGACTAGGTGAACGTAATCGCCTATTGGCTCACTATACATTATTATCATTGATCTGGTTTTTTGAAGTGTATATGTGAACTACCTTGTCTTCGCGCAACTTCCAGTCTGGAAAAACCGTCTTAAAGGCATTTACGGCATCCCTAACCATGGACGGTGCATAGGTATTTCTCCCATGAGCATACCGTATAGCCATCCATATTGTCTCCTCAAAACATCGCCTAAGCGTTTCTATCTTCTGCTTGTCGGTCATGGCTTTTATGTGGTTAAATCATTGATGAATGTATGAATAGTTAGCAACAATTTAATCCCATACTTCGTTTTCAGCAGCTTTATTTGCTACCAGAAACAAAGCGGTTTTGGTTCCGTTGGTTAAACTATTCCATCGATACTTAAACTCTTCGGGTATATATCGTTCAAAGTCGTATACATACTTTGGTTCTTGCAATTCACCGTCTACTATTTCCCAAAGTGGGTTTTCAATTCTATCTTGGTTCTTTAAATATACATTATCCAACAATGTATATAATTCCTGTGACGTATGTTTGTTTTTCATTGGGTAGATATCTTTGAATAGTGTTTATAAACGAGTTAGCAAACATATATCAAAAATGTTCCCAACAAGCACCTTCTTTCCAAAATGTTCCTTTCTCACTTTCATTGTAAACTCGTTCCTTATTGTGAGTTTCTTTACCACATAGCACGCATACTTCAATATCATCACGATACCAATACTTACGTTTGGTAACACTATGTGAAACACCATTTTTATCGGTGCTTTTATCAACATTTGTAATTGTTATTCCTCTTTCTTTTTCCATATTTATTTAGTTTTAAAACGGTGTTTACACTTTTCGTTATAGATCATCCTGCTATCTAAACTCGATAACATCGCCACATTTGGTACATTCAATCACGTTATCAGATATTCTAACAAAGTCGCATTCGCAAACTGTAACTTCGCTAGGCTTTTCTTGTAGTTCTTCAATTTGTGCTTTTAAGCTATCTACTTCTGTTTCTAAATCCTCGCATCTTTTAACGGCTTCGCCTCTATAACTATTAGCATCCTCCGCTCGGTTATATTCATCGTTTCCCCATTGCCTGAGTTCTTGGTTGTCACTTCTTATACTTTCCATATCAGAAATGGCGTCAATAAGTTCGCCTAAAATACTATTCGCCTCATGTTTGCTGTCTTCTTCTTGATGTTTAAGAATATATTCAGCCTCTCCCTTGGCATATTCCATCTTACCAATGATATTATCAATTGTAGGGCAAGTATTTCCTATTGGTGCATTATCGTTATATCGTGCCATATTCAAAGTAATTTATACATACCTATAACAATCGTTCACAGTGCAATATTATGTATAAATAATGAGAAAACCTAATCCGTTCGTCAAAAAAAAGCCCCACTCGGTTAAGAAATGGGGATTTTCTTTACATATAGTAGCCGATACTACCCTGCCGTGTCCGAATCCTTGGGCTTATGGGTTACACCTACCAGCGTATCCTTGCTCCTAAATAGAAGCCCAGCAGAGATGAGCCAGCCTGCCCCATCCAGAAAGTTATTCATGTCTATCTTCCCCAGCCATAGCATGGTGAGGAATATTCCCAGCAGCATAGTTCCGAATATGGTGGTTACTATACCCTCCTTAATTAGTCTGTTCAGCATATATTTATGGTGTAAGATGGTTGTGGATACTTAGCCAGCAACGCCATCAGCGCATTAAAGCATACCGTGGACTGCGTTACCTGACCCTTAATGGTGTTCTTTCCTACCAGTATACACCCGTCCGTGTCGGTGGTGTAGTTGCCGATATGTATCCTAATGCCATCAAAATCGCTCACATCTAGCAACAGTGGAGTATCGTAGCCAAGATGAGGGCTGTGGTTTACAATGAACTTATAGGTTCCGTAGGGTATGGCCGTCTTGCCCCAAATCTTCTTCTCTCCGTTATCGAACTTCCCATCTCTATTTAAGTCCCTTACGGTGTCCTCCAGCGTATCGCATAGGTACACCCATTCGCTACCGGTATTGTATTCCATTTTACCGATAGCATAGGTTGGCTGTAATGCTACCCTCCTTACCCTAAAATGTATATCTTCCATGGCTATTCTTTACCTTTCAGACGTGCCTCCCGTGCAGCCAAGCGTGCATTAATCTGCTGCATATCTAGCTGGTAACGCTTCTCGTCTACCTTGTTATTAATGATATCCTCTATCTTCCTGATCTCCTCCTTGTTGTTCTGCACTTGGTTGACCGAGGCTGAAACGGTATTCACCAGCACATCCTTCAGTGCCTCCGTATCGTGCTTTAAATCTCGGATATCTTCCGCATTGACCCGTATCTGTGCCACGGAGATACCCATTGAAACAAGACCACCAGCCAAGGCCAGCAGTATCGCTACTACTAGAGTCAGCACGTAAGCTGGAACTTTTACTTCGCTCTTTAACTTGTCAACCATAGATCATTTGTTTTTACGCTGTTTTTACTGCACCTACTTGTCTCCTTTTTTCTTGTTACTGGTTGCTAAAATACCTATGATGATGGCAAGGAACGCCGTTGTCTCCATCCACCACGTAGCGTTACTTATCTTCTTAAACTTAATGATGCCTATTAAGGCAATAGCGAGTGCCGACACCCACCACAGATGAAAATCTACACCTACTGAAAGTAATCCAGCCAGTGCGCCCAATATCGCCCCTACTGAATGAATGATACCCTGAGTCTTTAGCCAGAATCTGGGGGCTAATCCTACCGTGATTAAACCAAGTCCAGAGAAAGGCAATAAGTAGGAATGAACAGTAAACCATCCAAATAACCCAACTCCTAGTCCGAGTAAAACTAAGGTCAGCTGAAACTTCCACTTATCTTTTATCTCCCGATAGGAGTCAGACCAGCTCTGTAATACTCCGTGGTTATCTACCACCCAAAGGAGGAATATAAAGAGAATTAGAACAGGTATAATTAAGTAGATCATAGCGTATCGGTATCAATAATCTGTAGTGTAGGCATATTATGAAGTTCTAATAATAACTGTTGGTGTTTTCATCTTATATGTGATTAGTGTTAATCCATTCATTTGTCTTTAGGTTATAGTCCGAAAATATTATCATTCAATTCATTCATCGTGTAGAACTTCATGTTATTGTCTGCTACATACTGACATAATTTAGTCAATCTAGCTTGGCTAACAGTAAGGTTTGATACGTCGTTAGTAGTCCCTACGGTGTGAAATGTGATTATTACTACCTTATTTTCTTCATTCGCTCGCCTCAACATACTTATCATTAGATTATCCCCATCTATCCCATTCGGTATAGCATCTCCTAATATGGTGTTATAAGCGTTACCCCCATTACCCTTATATATGCAACTATTTTCCCAATCAGGATCAACAAATGCATCTCGATAATGGGAAAATCCGTGAGACAGCACATAGTCTACAAGCTCCTGATTGTGAATTGCTCTATAATATATCCCAAAAGTAACCGGAGTTATACCAAGTGTGTTTTGTATATAAGTTTGCTGCGGAGCTATATCATAATTGAACAATTCCTCTACTGTATGAGTTTCAAGATAAGCAACCCAATCCCCATGATGAACACTATGGTTAGCTATCTCATGTCCGCTAGCCATTAAAGCCTGAACATTAATAAGATTAGTTCCATCTATGGCTCCGTTCAAATAAAAAGTAGCCTTCCATCCGAATAATGGGAATAATATATCATCGGCAGCCTTCCATGATGTTGATCTTACAGTATCGTCAAAGTTTAGACAGACCCCAGCTCCATTGACTGGCCTATAAAAATCTTTACCAATATCTTTCGTATAATTTAATACCCTAGATAAATCGCTTCCTGATTTCTTAGAGGCGTATTGTAGTAACTCCTGCAATTGAAGCCTCCTATTATAAGAATTAATGCTTATTTTAGGAAAAACTCTATTTATGTAATCGGCATTAGGGGAATAGTCTAATTTTTCGATATTTAGTTCTGATACATGAAACCTCTTTGGATACAGGCTGTCGTAATAAAAACCTCTTGCTTTATCACTCCATGTGGTGGTGTTGCTTCTATCCCAAAATGCCCCAGCAAACTCTAATTCTGAATCTGCTAAATTATGATTAGTTGAACTTCCGTTAATATCATTCAATTTAACACATCCACTCGGAGTTACAATAGGAGTATTAATTGATAAGTAGGGTATGTGAAAAGGAACTTCAGTAGCAAAATAATCAAATTGGTATCCGGTAGTGATAAAAATGTCTTCCCTCCTAAATGATGAATATCCATTATTCAGGCCTAACTTACATCCATTCGTAGCATCGTATTTTATTGCCGCGTCACTCATCCCAACGACCACAGACATATGCCTAGCATTTGGTGAACTGTCATACATTCCAAGTGAGGAACATGACCACAAGGCAGATACATCAGACGGGAATACTCCACTAAGGGCATTAATTCTCTCTTGTGTGGTAAGTAATCGCTGAATTGTTCCAACATTATAGTAGGAAGCCTTCGATTTAAACGTAAATACACTGGTTCTACCTAACATGAAAGGGATCGTAGTTGTTGGGAATGTTCCAGATATTGCTGTCCCAGTTCCAGACTCAACCCCATCTATATATAGGTGTATTTTATTCCCAACTATGTCAACGGTTCCTATGACAAAATGCCACCCAACTGACGCGTCAACGTTGCTAGTGACGATAAATGTTGCAGTTGTTGTTTGCACCTGAAAGACTACAAATCCAGTCGCATCATTAGTATAAATAGCATATCTACCTACAGTTGCATTTGAGTTAGACTTTCCAAAATGCACCCCAAGAGTAGTTTTATTTTCTACATGAATCCATCCAAAAACAGAAAATCCACCAGTAAGGATATCTAAATTATTGTTCGTGTCAGTATAATAAGCATAGGAAGTATCAGTTGGCCGATATAGGTATGGATATAGAACTGTAGGAGAATCAATCCCTAGTGAATCTGTCAATGTAGACCCACTTAATGAATCTTTTTTTATCCATTGGGCTAAATCTGTTTCAAAAGGTATCCCACCTCCCAAGGCCAACTGATTAAATAATCCGACTGCTACTCCTACTCCTACTGCCATTATGCTACCTCCATGCGTTTATATCACCTGCTGTTGCTCCTGTTAAAGGAGTATTTCCTCCATCTACCAATATCTTATAGATAGCCTTAGCATTATCTCCTTCGTGGAAGGGTGTTAGCACCTTCTTGGAGTCCGTGGCATCTTGATCGCCCCACAGCACCACCATCAACTTACAGGCACTTGCCACATTCAATTTAAATGGTTGCGGATTGCCATTGGCATCCAACCACTGAAAAGCAGTAGCAGAAACATCGACTGCTTTCTGCTCCGAAGGAGTAACAAAATCAGGCTTGTTCTGGTTAACCTTACTCCCTATCATAAATCCAATTACGCTCATGTCTTTTAGTTTTAAAACTGTTACAAAGATACCAAAAACTATTTTGTTGCCTTTTCTGATTCTGCCTTCTTTTCTGCTGCCTCCTTCTCTTCCTTCTGCATCTGTAAATCATGGTAGAGATCATCCATCCCTATCGTATGGAGTAGGTCTCGCTGCATATTGGCCAAATCCCTCGTTTGATAGATATCATATATGGCCTGTGATGGGTAGTACTCCCTGTCGCTCGTTAGCACCTCGGAGTAGTTAGATAGCTCATCGGCCACGGCTTTAAGCATCTCCCTTCGCTCTATCTTTGGAATGTCATACTTAGTTGAGGTGGCATATGAGTATACGGCCATGGTTTTCCCTATCTCTCCCTTGCATATATCAACGAAGCTGATAACGCGCTCGTATGGAACTCCAAATATCTTACCTGTCCGGTAGTCTCTTGCATTCTCCAAGTCTATTTCAGACCGCTTCAGATACTCGTGGTAAATAGCCATATCCTCCCGCATCATATCTACGGTAGCATTGGACATCATTGTGCCGTCCTTATAGGTATAGGCTCTCTGTGCGTTCTCTAGCAGTCCTGTAATGTCAGCATATCCAGGTAGTATGGCCCCAGAGGTAAAGGCTCCTAACTTCATGGTGGCGTCTAGCATCATAAGGTAGGGAGCGTTATCATCATCCACGTGCCCCTTGTTAACTTGATCGATAGCGTTATACAAGTCCACTCCAGAGTGGTAGGTATCCTGCAACATCCCTCCTAGCATTGGGAAAGCTACGTTGGCTAAGTCCTCCAGTTTTATCTGTCCGTTGGTTATCCTAACATCGTTAATAGCCCTATTTACCCCAGATACCCTCTGGATGTTATTCCACGTAGCCAAGGTTCTCTTCTCTGCTGCTGGGTCTTTCCATCTAGCCATATGGGTGATGGCTGCCCTCGGTAATGTCCCTACGAGCATACCCGCAACCGTTCTCCCAAAGTTAGCATATCCTCCCAGCATTAATCCAAGAACACTTGCTCCTAGGTTGGATGTCACTCCCTGCCATGAGAATATTTTTCCAAATCCTTCCTTGGCATAGTTATACTCAGTCCATTCTTTGTCGTCACCGTAGGCGTCTACAGCAGCACCAGCTCCAACGGCTAGTGTATTCCACCACAGGTTGAACATGAGCATGTATGACATATCTCTGGCCACAATTCCTGTTAACTTAGCAGCAGGAACACCCTTATGATTCAAGTCGGCAGAAAAAAGATTACGAGCCTCTGCAAAGAATGAGGCAGAGGATGCCACATTGAAGGCGCTCATGGGCATAAACATCTTCGTAACCCAGCCCTCTCTATTAAAAGCATCTACCCCGTGAACTAATCTTCCTAAGTACCGCTTATCTGTTACCGCAGAAGTGGCCTTAAATGTCTGCTCTATCATTTGATTGGCCAGTGCCTTAGCCTTGCTAAACGCAGGGTCTTCCAGCATGGCGTTTCTGTATGCACCATCTGGAGCATTGTAGGCATGAACATCAAAATCTTTCCCGCTTATCCTCTTGTACTCCTTCAAGAACTTTACTGGCCACCATAGCGTTTGGTTCTTGCTGTCAGACCATGTAAGGTACTTATCCCCTATCCTTTCGATAGTAGATTTACCCATTAATGGGTCATATCCCTCTAGGTTATAACGTCCGGCAACCCTATCAAATGCTTCTGCTGATGCTCCACCAGAGTTCTCGTAGTGCTTAAAGAAATCTACCCATGCCATCTGGTTGCCCTTCTTCCAGCTCTTTGAGTAAAAGTTCCCCGTATAAGTAAAATTGGTTAGCCACTGTGAACTGAAGTCAATAAGTGGTCTTGGAGCACGAAGCAGCTTGAACGTAGAGTAGTTCTTTAGCGCATACCGTGCATACTTACCTGCCTTAGAGTTATTCCACTCGTATATGGCATGACCGTTATAGGCCAACTTCACCCCAAATACTAAGTCGTTTCTGATGGCCCCGATAAACTGCCCTTTATCGCCACCGTATTCCTTCTTCATGGATGCCAAGCCCTCTAGCATACCCTCCAGGCCAGGGATTACCCCAAACGAGGTATTAAGCTGGTTTATGTATCGGTAGGTAGCCCTGAACGCATCGAAGTCAATATACTTAATAACGTTCTCGTTCTTTGCAAATATGTTTCCAGTCATTCCAGGTAGAACGTCCCTATCCCCCTTGTCCTTAAGCACGCTGTTAATAACATCTCCTACATCCAGCGGGTTGTCTCCACTCTTTACGTTGAACGGATAGTATCCTCCACGTTCAAAAACAGCAGGAACGCCAAACACAGCACCAATAACCTCTAGCATTTGCTGAAGTTCTGTGTCATCGTATATCTTCCTTATTTTATCGTATGCTTTCATCTCCGGCCCAGAAAGGAACTTGGCCACATCCGCATCTGAGGATATAACCACCCGCCTGCCATCCTTTCCAACCATCTCGTTGTATGCTTCCTGAAACAGAGTAACTTCCCGTAAACTCCTTTTTGCGTTAGTGGAAAGCGATGTCTTTTTGGCCTCATCCTTAAATGCCCCAAAGTTTACCAAATGGAACAAGTCCAGCATATCTTCCGAGTATAACGATGCCTTATGGGTATCGTGATAATCCATAACATCCTTTGGCGTGTCAAACAGCATAGGTGTTCCGTTCTCATCCAATACCTTGGTCCCATCTGGCTTTATAAGCAAATACTTACCATTACTTTCTATCACCCTAGGCTTGCTCGTTACTAGGTTGTGAAAACGCTGGTTGGCCATAACTATGCCCACCTTGATCCATACCTTTCTAACCTTGCTGTCCATCTGCTCTGGAGAGGTAATATAGCGAGTAATAAAGGAACCGACTGAGCCACGGCCTACCTTCTCCTTATTGGTCATCATGTCGTGCGCCAGCTGTATCAACGGAGCATTCATCTCCCGACCCATCTTTCTGGATGCGTTTACGCTAGTGTTAATATCGTTGTAAATCTCCGTATATATAGGGGAGTTCACCAAGTCATCTGCGTGCTTAAACAGAGACTCCATGTTGGCCGAGTTCGTATGCTGGATGAATCGCTCAATATCGTATACCGTGAAGTTGTCACCTAGCTTCTTCCTGATGGCATCCATTAACTTCTCTGAGTGCATAATGGTCTTAGCCACCCTGTCCTCAACAAATGCCTTCTTTATTCCTTTAAAGACGACCCCAAACTGAGTCGGAACAAAGCCATTACTCATTATTTGGTCTAGGCAGGCATTCATCACATCCATGTCAGCAATGCTCATCCGCTGCAAGAACCCCTCTCCTGTTCCAGCCTGCTTCATCATTTGCTGCATCTGGCGTGCAAGTATGCCCCACATCTTATGGCCCGTCTCGTCGAAGTAACGGATAGCCGTAGACAACTTCGCTTCGACCGTAGGTTTAAGCTGCTGCTTGTAAGCAAACTCTGCATCCTGTATGGCGGCTTTTGCATTATCCCTAAGCGATGGTAGATTGTTATCGAGAAATGGCTGTAGCTGCTCTAAATCCTTTCTTTGTGACTCTAGCTTCCCATTATCATCTACGGTAACGTCTCCCCTGCGAACTAACCCATCTGCCGCTGCATTTAGGGAACGAATGCTATTCTTTAGTTGGCGTATCTCGTCGAGGTCTACGGCAGAACCATCGTTTAGCTTCTTAACAAGCGCATCGATACGAACCTTCATCTCCTTAACCTTATCCGACATCTTGGCTACATCATCTGCCGTATAGGGCTTCTTTACCAACTTATCGAATAGGGTATCATCTATCTTTTGCTGCCACTTGTCCATGAAAGGATCAATTTTCGACACCTCTGGCACTGGCTTGGACAAATCCTTCGTTAGAGCGTCCAAGTCCTTAATAAGATCGATAGAATCTATATTCTCCAACTTAATCCCGTTCAGGAATGTTTGTAGCCTCGTCCATGCTGCTCTACCAGAAAACTTCAAGTCCTTCAATCCCCCAACGGTGGCAACAAACTCTCCCATCTTCCATAGCTTCAACTTAGCAAGGCGATCACCAACATCTCCCAGTTGCTTCACTACCTCAGCATTTCCTAAAAAGTCATTTACAGCCGATATGGTGCGATCAAATGTGGCAGGGGTAATCTTGTTCAACTTGCGCAAGATAGTTGGATAGGCACTCCCAGAAACGTCTTTAAGTCTGCTGGAGTTAGCTGTAATAAACTTGGCAACGTTGCTTTTTAACTCCTTTTCGGAAAACTTGTCCTTTTTGCTTTCCCTCAACTTGCCTATTCTCTCGCCCAGCTTATCTAACTCCGTCTTTACCGTTTTGGTAATGGCTGCTCTTTTCTTTTCTGTAGCCACCTCCTCGGCACTCTTGGCTAGACGCTCGGTTGACTTAGATAGAATATGATCTATCAGTTTCTTGGCCCCAGCCTCATCCTTAACACCAGCTAGCCTGCGAATAACCGTAGCATAGTCTTTTGGATTAAGCCCCAGTTTCTCCTTATACTTATCGACTAAAGAGGACACTTTCTTCTGAAATTCCTTGGCTGGATTTTCTGCTTTCCCATCGCTGAAGATAGACATAGAATCACCGAAGTCTACCTCCATGGCCCACGACTGAGACTTTTCCTTTTTCGGAACTACTTCTTCTTGCGCCTTGATTTCCCCGCTGCGCTCTCCGCTATTGCTATTATCTGCTTCCGGCTGCGTAACTTTCCGTTCGCTCCCCGTGCTTTTCCCTTCTTCTTGTTGTCCTTGTAGAGTTCCTTTATATTCTTGCTTACCGATTTCCCCAGTGGCATTTTCTGTTCCTCCAACATTAATTTTTAACTCATCTATCTTTTTACCATACTCATCCTTCACGGCCTGAATATCTGCTGTCTTATCCGAAGGAATTTCAGCAATCTTGGCATCTCGCTCTGCCTCTAATGACCTAATCTGCTCATCTATGGGCTTTACGTTTTCTTGCCCATTGCCTTCTCCTGCTTTTCCGACAGGTCTTTCTTCTTTCGGTTTTTGCCCTTCTTGGCCATTGCTTCCATTTTCTTTTTGCCGTACTTCTTCATTCCCACGGCTGCTGCTACTGCTGCTGGGTTCTTTGCTCCCGACTTCGCTGCTGCCTCTTCCACTTTCTTGAACCGTTTCCCCGATCCCAGTTTTGATTGCTTCTTCATTATTTACGTCCTCCGTTTTTGATTTAGTTTTTTCTGGTTTCCAGCTATCTAGTATTTCTTGCCTCTTGGCATTCTTTTGTGCATATAAATCTTTCAACTGTCCGTTTATTTCGGACTCTTGCATAGATATGTCCGAAACATTACCCTCTTCGAGATTACTATCGTATAGCTTTGCTTTGGCTGTCTCCAGCTCATTAATTTTAGCCACAACATCTGGAACAGCATCCTCTACCTTCTTGGCAATACCATGGTCTAACGCATCTGCATCTATATCGCCCTCTCTTATATCCGCTAAATCAGAAGGGTGAGCACCTTCCTTGGATAACATCTCTTTCTGCCCTGCAACATACTCATCAAGAGTAGCCTTAACAGCAGCAGACTCCTTCCCGTCTAAACCATCGGTTACATCAGTTCCCGCATTCTTACCTTTTTCTCTAAGTTTACTGGCCGCATAATAAAATAACGAATTAGCCTCCTTATCATTTGCGGCATTAGCAGCAAAGAAAGAATCAAGTTCAACAGCAATATCAGTAGCATCCTTATTCTTGGAAATAATATCATCTATTCCTTTGGCCAACTCTGGGTCTATATCTATCGCTTCAGGTTTTGCCTTACCCTTGAATGAAGCATTTAATGCTAAAAACGTTCCACTCATGGCTCCTACGCTGGCCATCATTGTCAATAAGTCTTTTCTGCTTACAGCATCTAGTATAGGTTTATCTCCAGTAACGGCTGCTTGGCTATAGGTCATTCCCAGCATCTCTCCTATCTGTCCAACAAACCCATGCCATCCCATCGCTGTCTTAGCCCGACCCAACACAGCCTTGTCTGCAAATGTCTTGGCCATCCACTGCCCCGCCTCCGTCTTTGAAAGAACACTAGCATAGGCGTTCATTCTGCTCATCAATTTTGGAGCAACTGCGCCACCAATTTTAGTTCCAACCTCACCTAATCCCTTTGTTATCATTCCTCCAGCACCTGCCCATACAAATGTAAGAGCATTGGTGGTTAATCCCTTTGCTGCTGCTTCGCCCCATCCCTCTCCTGGGGCAATACTTTTAACGTTTAGTTGACCATCCTTATCAATACCACCAACAATTGCCTCAGTTCCTAGTTTCCTATCCAAAACGGCCTCTGGAGCCATAGTGGTAAATAGCGATCTAACCGTTCCTTGTGCAACAAATGCACTTCCTTTTATTCCAGCACGAAGCATAGATGACGCAGCAGAATTAGCACCAAACTTGGCAAGTAATGCTGCACCTCCCTTTTCTATGCTTAACTTAGTTGCTGCTCCAATTCCACCAGTTAGAGCATACTGAACCAAAAATGGAATCGCTGATATAGTCATATCTCCAGCACTAGAGGCAACACTATGATCGCGAAATCCTTGCACATCTTTTAATGTAGCATATGCCGCAAGTAATGCCTTGTCTGGAGCATCTAATGTAGTCAAGCCTTCTCCTTGTGCTTTTTGATCAATATTAATAACATCTGTAGTTTCTACCATGCCCTTTATGCCCATGGTTAAGACATCCATCCAGTCTGCATCCTTAAAAGAGGACAGAAATCTTCCGCCCCAACCAAACGTATTAGACCCATGAGATGATTTTTCTGGATCAGCTGCATCGTATGCTCGTTGAAGCATATCCTGAGCCGTATTAATATTCTTCCATTTATTTTGTAATTCTACTAATTCAGTAGGCATTGGCATATCTGCCATTGAATTAAAATTAGCACCAGCACCAGAAACTATTGGAGCAGGAATTTTCTCCCCAGAACCTTCATATATATACTTATGCTGCTGATTCCAATCGTTTATTTGCTTAGATATTTCGTCCTTCTGCTCCTGCAACGAGGGTAATATCTCTGCAATATTTTTGCGAGTATTCTTACGAACATTAAGGTCTAATGCTGCACCGCTAATAGGCGTGCTAGATACGTCTATCTGCTTATTTGTTATGCCAGAACCAGCTACCTGCTGGGAAAATGATTTCGATTTTGATTCGGAAGAAACGAGGGGCTGGCTCAGATCGTTTTGGACGCCTGGCAACTCCTGCGAGTATTGCTCTACAGATTTTGGTAAATCGGTGCTTTGGCTTTGCAAATCCAAAGATACTGGTTCGCTTGGACTTTTTTGCGAGTCTTCTTTTTTTTTTACTGCATCCAATGGTTTGGCCGTTGGGACATCCTTTAAAAACTCATCTACCTGATCCAACGGAATGGTGAGTGTATCTTTACCAACAACAAACTGGTTAACCTCAGTTGCCTGTGGAATATCCTTAAGGAAATCACCGACCTGTTCATCGGGGATGCTTAGAACTTCTCCATTTACCGAAAACTTTCTAATTGGCATTATTGTATATTTTACTTACCAGTTAATTCTTTTGACTTCTTTCTATACCGTTCTAAAGCGGTCTCCTGAGCAGGTGTTAACTTAACACTAGATATTTCTGGCGCATTAGGAGAACTCTTTGTTTTAAACACATTGTCCGGTGAATCACCAAACATCTTATTGTAAAGGTTAACTACGTTTTTACCTGCCTGCTTTAGCCTATCTGCTGTAACAGGGATAGTCATCATTCGTTCGTTCTCGGTCTTCAATGGCCTAATTTCGTAAATGGTCTTTCCGTTCTTATCCACAGCCGTTTTACCATCAACCATTTTAGTTACAGTAACCCAGCCACCCTTGCCGAATTGATTATCAGCCTGTCCAGTCTTATGTGCTTCAAGCGAAGGAGCACTATAGTCTACCGTCTTCACCCCTGCTGCCTTAACAACCATATACTTTGGCCCTAGAACGGTTATTCCTGCGTTAATAGCTCCTCTAAAATTGCTTGGCCCTAAATCTTTAGCGTTGAAGTTTACCGTTGGCAATGTTCCCTGAAAAGCCGTAGCCTCAGAAGTCTCGTCTGGCTGACCGTTATCGAACGTAAAGGTAAAGTTTGTCTTCATGCCTGGCTTTAACTTAATTCCATTAGAGCCTCCACTACCGTTATTGTCCGTGGTGTTATCTAAAACCGTGCTGCTTCCCTTAACTGGAGCAACTACATTATACAACGTAGCATCCAATATTTTCCCCTTAACCGCATCAAGCGTGCTTACGCCCCAGTGATCTAGCAAAGCCTGTTGCGCTGCTTTTTGTGTTTGCGAATCAACATCAACAGACCTCATATATTTTCCATTAGAAAACTGTAAGGTATATCCGTTGAGTTGCTTGTTTATAAAATAGGATGCACCATACTGAATATCCTTATTATCTAGCAACTGCTGTTTTAGTGCATCATATTTCGATTGGTCTAGAACCTGCTTCCCATTAACATTTGAATATATAGAACTTCTATAGTTATAGGTTTCTTCGGTACTGCCCTTATCTGTTTTAACGACACTCTTCAAATTCAGATCAATAGGCGCAATGTCGTCTACGATCGTATGAATAAGTTGAGCCATGTTCTTTGGAAGGGGGACTATGGCGTCACCTTGCGTATAAGGGGTAGTACCGTTCCATCCATTTAACACCTGCATTCCCTCATCCATGTCAAACTTTTGTCCAGCATCCTGTGCCAACGCTGCCCTATCCTTTGCGTATGCATCCTGATACTGAAGAATAGACTGCTGCCACTGCATCAAATCTCTCTTCTTCTGCTCTATCTGCAACACCTGTTCTGGTGCAGGATTATAGTTGGTGGATGAATATATCTTGGCGATATCCGTATTCAGTGTCGACACCCTCTTGAGTTGCTCGGCCTGAGCGTTGTCCTTAACCATGTTTACGGTCTTAACATCCATCATCTTGATGAAGTTAGCCTCCCTAGTTTTCTGCTCCTGAACGGCCAGCATCTTTAGCTGAAGCATGGAATTATCAAAACTCTTCTGAGCCTCTAACCCAACATTGCCCTGTAGTATATAAGGATTAACGCTAGCCATTATTTCCAAAGATTATTATCGGGTAAGTTTAGTTCATTTCCAACAGCAGGATAGCCATACATATCCAACGCAGTAGGAGCACTGCTGCTATCAATGGTTCTCATTGGAGTAATATTATCTGCCGTTTTTGGAACAACCGGTGCATATTTTCCTCTACCATATATCTTATCTATTTCATCAGACCTATTCTTAGTGGCCTCCTGCTGTGCGAAATATCCAAGAACATCGCTTGCCCCACTCCAGATATTCTGAATAGCACCCTGTCCTTGTGCTACCGCTTGGCTATACTGCTGGCTGGCAACGCCCATCTTAGCCTGACTTAATCGAGACTGATACTGTGCCAGCGTATTCAATGTTCCCATGTAGTTTTGATCCTGCTGCTGCTGATACTGTGATCTGCTAAGAGCTAACTTCTTTAAGTTACTCTGCTCGTTGGTAAACATATCTCCGAGTGCTCCGATTGCTTGGCTAGAAGAGGTAGCTACGTTCTCAACAGCATTTACTCCCGACTGGGTGCTAGAACGAATCTGGTCTTTAGCCAAATCTTCGCCTGGCATACCAGACATTCTATTCTTCTCGGCCAACCCCACCATGTTATAAACAGCACTAGGTATAGCAGCGGCCTTGACCATCTGCTCCTGAGCAGCCTTTGCATCCTGTTTCGCTTGGTAAGATTGGTATAGACCGTAAAGTGTTTTTGCTCCTCCCAATCCTAAACTAATCGCTTCTAGCATATTCCAAAATATTAAGCAAATATACGAATTACTATCTGAACGAACTTGTAACTACATCTATTTCTCTAATAGAGTAGTCTGGAACATCTTCAAAAATAGCCTTATTCATGCTCATGGTTATCTTTAAGTTTTCACCCTGCATCTCATCGCCATTACGCATGTTCTGTACTGCTGACTTCCCAGCATAGGTGTTAGCGTTCCTTGGAATGTTAACTACCATCCTGTTCTCTTCTGGTTTAAGCGATGATAGGTTAACATAAGAGTTCTGAGCCTTTAGCGTTGGAGAAGAAGGTGTGTCGAATGTTAGTATCCTTGAATTTTTGTCCCCATAATACACCCCAATATTCATATCCATCAATACGGCATCGTAGATTTTTCTGGAACCAATAGGATTATTGGCATTGACCTCTAATACCCCATGCTGTGCAAGTGTCTCTCCTACACGCTCCGTTGATAGATTACCAAATGCCAGTGCATCTGCTCCCTCAAATATGGACATAAACACAGGAACAGAAGAGGGAGTATTCGCAATATCAAAAGCAAGCGTATAAGATCGGCTACTAATCTCCTGAAAGTTATCCAGCACAAAGTTATATTTCATAAACCACCTACCAGTTGGCTCATGGAATCCAATTGTTAGCGATTCTGGGCTTATATTACCGATTATGTCGGAGAAGATGAACGAGAACATCACCATTCGATATTTATGGCTGTATGAGGCTATAACATCGCTTTTTGCAAAGGTGTTCTGCTTAGCAACCATACTCTCAAAAAACCTAGCCATCTTGAAGTCTGCTGCGTTCGGAGCATCAGATACCCTTCCTGCCAATGGGAATACACCTCCCTGAGTTGCCTTGCAGGGTGAAGACGATGCCTTGTCCCAAAAGTATATGTCCCCATTTACGTTTACTATGCTCCTTGAGTATTCTGTTCCATACAATTGAGTAGATGGTCGAACAGCGTCTAACACCTTGTCGCTGATTACATACTGGTCTCCACCGTTGGCTTGCTTGATGATATTCTGCCCGATATAAATTGACGTTACATTCTTTCTCTGAAACACTTTAAGGACATTGCCATCAACCTCAAGTCCAGAAATGGCTCCGAACTTTTCATCAAGCATCGTAGTATCTGCATAGCTGAACTCACAAGTCTTGTTAACCTTAGTTTCATCTAGCAACCGACCACCATGCCTTATCTCGCTAAATAATTTTCTCTGACGAGAGGTTTTGTCCAACACATTTAGCTGGCCATAGGAATAAACCCTAGACTTATATGCATCACTAATACGGTAATCTTCTACCAAATAGCTATAGTCTGATACATCTCCGTTTGGTTTTACAAGATACCTTGGGCGCATATACGCAGTACCAGCATCCACCTTTATATTAACGGCTCCATTAATCACCCCATCTCCGACATGGACATAGTGCCCGTTGGAGTATACTACATCCCTAATAACAGACTCACTATAATAAATAGACTGTTGAGTATTCTTTATCTTAAGTAATTCTATTACTCCTCCATGCTGAAAAGAGTAAACACTATCCGTCTTTTCGGTATAAACATAGGCGTATTGGAAATATCCCCCGTTGCTAGTATAAATATCACCCAACTTAGTTATTCGTAATATTTCTCCGTTGGTATTATATCCAGCATCAGACTTTATCACACGAACATAGTCTCCAACCTCTGGATTGTATCCATCTTTTGTATCATATCGTTTGAGCGCGTTGAGATAACTTGCGATATTAAATCGGTAACGGTTTAACTCATCTTGGTTGTATTTGGTAACATCTATTTGATGCAGCCCTTGATATAGCTCTGTTATAATTTGATTGCTGCTACTAGCAGGAACGTCAGCCATGTTTGTTCTAACAACAACATAACCACCAATACTCGTTCCCATCCCAAAAATGTTCAACTTAAGAATCATTCGCTTCTGATCGGCATCGACCTCTAATTTTAGAACACTTCCTGCCGTTTGGACTGTCCCTACGGATGCCGATTGGTATGATATTCCGGTCTTACTTTCTCTAGCCTTTGCATCTGAATAGTTACTCTTAAGACCATTCATCATGCCTCCAGAATAATTTCCAGAACCAAACAGGCCAGATATAACCCAATCATTTCCAGCCCATCTATTAGCCTTATGTCTTTCTCTTAGTGTCATTGCTACAAGCTTTGTGCAAGAAGCATCACTATAAATTGTAAGTTGAGGAACACCGTCGCCAGAATCTAACCCCCAATAAAGGACACCATTATCCGTATTGGTTGGATCAACTCCGGTAAGATAAAGGTCAAGCATAGCGTTACCTTGCTCTCCTCCAATGGTTTGAACATCACCAACAACTCCTCCATAAAAAGCATCTCCTGTTGGACTAAATATTACCTGAGCCTTATCCTGAATATTGCTTTCAGTTTGAAATATAGAATATTTTTCAGCGTAAGACGGAGCATCACCAGTAATATTTACATTCAGTCTCCACCTCTTACTCTCTGCTGGCATTAATGGAATAAAAACATCCTTACTCTTCGTTATAGGCATGAACCTACCGCAATGATCGTAATAACCTATTCCAACAGATATGGCACTCCCAGATGTGTATGTCCTATTTACGCTCCCAACAGAAGCAGATGTAAACCCTGTTACGGATAGAGTAGATGGCATAATAGAGAATTCTGAAAAGAACCCAGATGGAATACCACTAAACATATAGTACGAATATAAATCCCCTCCATTTGTATTTACAAATTCATTGGGAGATATAGAATCGAACCCTCCAGCAGTAAAGTCCCATCCGTTTTCAGGATGATCAACAGAACTCATATAAGCCCAAGCTCTTAGCCCATAAACAACGGTAAGACGAATATGGTGCTCGTCAATGTCAGTAACAAACGATTGTGCATCATAACAAACAACAACAAGATCATCACCGTTAGACTCTAAATGCGCAGAAACATTGTTTAAGGTTTGAGAAAATGCATGTATAAAATCATATACCGTTTGAACTCCGTTTGAACTCAACGATACGTTAGCCGATGTAACAGTTGAAAATGAATTGCTAAGAGAAATAGTCTTATCATTCATCCCTGGAGTAACAGAACTTGGAGGGATAGAACTTAGGCCCAGCGGTGAGTAAAAATCAACATACTGAGTAAGAAGATGCTTATTTGTACCAGATGCCTGTGCAACTTCAAAATTATTCTGTGTAACTATTCTCGAAGAAGAAATAGACAGATAATCGCTTGCTGTTTCTATATCTACAATTTCAGGTATGACAGAAATATCCGATGTTGCTACATCATAATCCTCCACATTGTTTCCTACTATTATCCTATTGTCTGCTATGGCGATATGATCACTAGCAATTGGAACAAAATGATATGGTTTATTAATATCTTCTAATGGAATTGAATCTCCAAGTTTATTCCCATAAAAAAGATAGGTATACACAGAGACACCGTTAAATGTAGACACATCAATGGTATCTACCTCATACCATATATTTTCAGCACAATCGCAGCAGGCTATTTTTATGCTCTTAACGTCTGGGTTAGGACATGGAATCTGAAGACTAATAGAATTATAAATATTCTTGCTCTCACCAAACCCATCAATTGTATCATCAAGAGGAATATTCGAAGCAGAACTCCAAACAGACTCCTCGTAATCGTAGTAAATATTTTTTATTTTAAACTTAAACGCCTTCTCGGATACGTAGTTCCCAATAAAAGAAGGATCATTATAGTAACTTGCATTTATAGTCTCTAGGCATGGAGGTTTATTCAGGCTTAGCTGGTCTTGGTTCCACGTCTTTTGATAACCATTATACAGCGGACTAAAAAAATAACAGCTATAAATTGGATCAAGATAGGTAAATCCGAATGCATCTCCAACATTATAATCTATTCCATCAAATCCTCCATGTGAATCATAAAAAGCACCCCTGCCATTTACATAAATAGAATCATACGCACTAAAAAGAACAGTATTAGGGAGATGATACTCAAAATGGACTCCACCGAGTTTGTTTGAAACAAAATCTACATAGTTCTTAGCCCGCTGAATATTAAGTTTCCTTAGCTCATTTACACCATCAGCAAAGAATAACTTCCCATCCATCACCTTGGCCGAAACATATCCACCAACCGGAAAATCTAAAATCCTAAAAAAACCACCATTGAAAGGAATGTCTTTTAATACGACAGAAATAACCTCTGTATTGGCATTAAATTCTAGTATGTGTGATAGGTGATCACTTCCTACGTTAACGAAAGCATAAATGCATTGAGTTTCTATATCCTTGCACGACTCAAGAACTTCTCCGTCATACGAACCCAAATCAAATCCAAGCGGTAGTTCCCTATGGCCATTGGCAGGAACAAGGTCTTGTCCATCACCATTATCTCCATAGGCAAGGTTCCAGCGTTCCTTACCATCTGCCTGTGACATTCGCTCTACGCTATCATCACTGTTCAGTCCACCACCATACAGATTAATTCTTGATACCTGCTGCATTATCTTCCTGGTATTTGGGTATTTGAGATCATGGCACTAGCAATATCATACAACGAGTAATCCGAAAGCATATCCCGCATCATTAATATGCTGTCAGTATAGGCATCCTTATAAACCATCGTCATATTCATGGATTCTTTATTATCTAGGCTATACTGCCATCTAACATAGGACAGTAATACGTGCTTATAGGCCACAGGAATAAGTGTATCATACCCACTTAGGCCAGAGGTAGTGTAGGCAACAATAACCTCCGTTTCGTCAGTTAAAAACAGTATCGTCCTATCCCTGTTGTTTATGTTGTAAAACCCGTAAGGGTTAGATGGCTCTGCGTTTAATCCCATCGTATCTACTGACACTGGCTCGTTCTCTCCATCAACACCACTCCGAGTTAAGTTTCCGTCAACCAAGGAGGTAGTTCTAACTAGGCTATTTTTCCTAGACAGTGGCTTCATCTCTCCATCCTTGGCAACAAATATCTGATTAATAAGCAACGCATCGTTAGGAAACGACAGCATACTGTTTTTATCCAGCGTTTTTTTCTGGAATACTAAATTAGAAATATGGTAAAGATTTAAGTCTCTCCAGCCATCTACTAGGTAGGCAAATACCTTTAGCAAGGACGACCTGTCTAGCTGCATCTTCATCATATACTCGTAGGCAATGCTATCTACCCTTATCAGTCCAGAGATGTCCATACTATCTTAGATTACCGTTATTATCGTTTTTCAAACTATCTGGCTTAATAACCCCCAGCTTAGTCAATACCAGCTGATCTAGCCGTTCATCTTGCCCAGAAGGAACATAGAACTCCTCCTCATCATCGTATGCCTCAAATGGCCGAACCAACCGCATCTTTACTTTAGTTACCGTATCCAGCATTAATGAATTGCAGGCATACATTACCTTATCTCCTAATACTGTATATCCAATATGGGGTATCACTCCTCCGACCTCTATGCTCTTAAAGTAGGCTGCATCATCGGTTGTCATTGGAATAAATAGCACGTCATCACCCTTGCTTGGAGTTATATTTCTTACACCATCTCCTACCAGCGGAAGTTGCATAATGGTAGTAGGAAGAACAGAGTAGTATGAGGCAGTAGCAGAATCGTAAGCGATAGCAATATCGGTATACGTCTTCATATATAGGTCGAGATTCTGAAGCAAATGCTTTGCAAAGGTCTCATATAATATGCTATTGCAAGCACCGCTTACAGCCTTCTCCACAACTACTGGATGGTATTTACCTGTCTGGTCTGACTTACCAGCTATGTGCCGATAGTAGTCTACCATTTCTCTTTTTGTCATACCGATTGCTCCTTCCTTGTTGTATCCTGATTAGTCATGGCATAGGACAGCTGCCTATCTGTGGCCACGCTGCACATCCTAAGAACAATATCAAAAATGTGCATAATGTCTGGAACACCCCACTCAAACTCCTGCGTTTGGCTAGAGATAGTCCCTGTGATTGTTCCGTCCCTATACTCTTCACCAGAAGAAAGTGTATGCGTTGCTCCCTCATCCATGTAAATTATGCTACCGTTAATATCATAGTAGTAATCTAAAAACGCCTCATTGGGTTCTCGGATATACTTTATGTTAGCGGTAGTTATCGTTGCTGGATAAAATAGAAGATAATCGGCCATCTCCTCTACAAATGGGTTCTTTAGCGTAGGCCCAGTAAGCGAATTACCAAGCCGCATCTCTGCCTCCAATGATGTTACCAGATCACACAACACATACCTATCATTATAAAGAGTATTCACCCTTAGTATCTTGGCATAGTTCTGAAGTGTATACTGGCCACCAGCAATAGATATTCCAATCGCTTCAACATAGAACGGCTTCAACTCTCCAGTAAGATCGCTGTTAATATCTGCCTTTCCTTTCTCTATGTCCATGTATTCTGACTGGGCAGCATTGATGAGCGTATTGAACATCTCGTCAGTTACCACGTTCCCCCTAGATTGCTTCCTGAGCATATTATCCAGCAACCCTCGGAACTCTTTTAATTTTAACGATACCGCTGCCATATCAACTTAAATAAAGTATTCAATGTAAAAATCTACCACACCACCAGTTATTGTTCCATTAGCCAAAAGCCTAAGTTCATTATACCCAACAGCCCTAAATGCCGTTAATGAGCCAGCAAATGTTGGAATAAACGTAGATGTCAACCCAGAAATGGTTATGTCTCCAGTGATGTCCGCCCATACCGTAGCACCAGTGCTGTTGTATTGCAACTTAAATGTGGTGGCGGTTCCTGCGGTTATGCTAGAACGTATCACCCCAACAATCTTTGCAATAGTTGCCGTAGCAGGAAGCACAAAGTCTATCATCCCAATATTAGAAGACAGGGTAGACAGGTCAAAAGATAATCTAGCCGTATGGGTAACTACCTTGGTATATTTAAAACTTGCCATTATAGTGGTATTTCGATTAGTGCTGTTTGATAGTTATCTGATCCGTTAGTATAATCTTGGAGCAGGAATAGCTTATTGCTATCCTGTATAATTAATCCTGGCCCTCCAGAGTGATCCTTCATTCGCTCATAACCTGATCCCCACACAGCGTCTCCACCATACGGGATCGGTATAAAGTTTGATGGAAACTCATTCCACGTATTTGTTGCATCATCATACTCGAAGAACCCAGTAACAGCATCGCCCTTATTACCAGAGTAAATATAGCGGGATGTTCCTGAAACATATGCATATAGAGCATCTCCAAAGCCAAATACATATCCATTTACCGGATGGTTGGAATAGAATGATCCCTGATTTAATCTCCGGCCAACCTGAATGGTGGAGTGATACTCAAATACGCCATCTAGGGAATCTGATACGAACACGTGCCTGTCCCAACGATTCTCATCCGTCCATGTGCTTGATGTTGATGGTGGATAGTCATCAATAGCAGAGAGATACCACTTGCCCTTATAGTACCCCAACGAAGGATAGTGAAGGTATCCGCTCGATCCCCGCTTAACAGTATAGTTAGTTCTAGCAACGATGGTTCTCATGTCAGAAAAGTCCTCGCTGAAAATAACAAAATATATTTTAAAGTTTACTGGGAAACTCCAACTACCAGAATCAGCCCCCCAGCCCATAACCACATGGTAGGAAGAGTTTGGTACAGGACAGCCATACTTGGTTGTTATTTTATTTGTCTGTGGAATTGCAGCCGTTAAATCCTTAAAGTTGCTACCAACAGATGTTAATAGGTTTGTTCCATTAATGCTAGAAAGAGTCCATGGCCCATACAGGCTGTCTGCCTCCATCAGCTTAGTTGTCCAAACATTAATGTCAGAAGCGGTTCCACCAACGATCATATTCCACTTACCAGTGCTTTGCTTCTTAAAGAGATAGCCTGCCTCAATTTGTCTTGTTCTCCAAGGTTCTGTAATACCAAGACCGCTAACATACCCAGAGTTTATCTTAAACCTAGAGTTATTTATTGATATAAGCATTACCTTATGCCCAACATTAAACCCAGCAGAGCTACTAACCGTCACATTTGCCGTATGAACATCCGTAAACGTAATGGCTCTTATGGCTGTTTGAACACTATAGCCACCATCTGGCTGATCGTCTGTTGGAACAGTATTAGAATCAAGATTTACAAGTGCCCACCTATTTGATCCAGTGGTTCCATCATATACGCTAGATAGCAACAGATCGTATCTAGGTATATTGGTTATGGTTATAACGTTTGTTGCAATATTCGAAACAGCCAACGGAGTGCTAACCGGCCTCCCATATCCAGCATAGTCAACTGGAGAAAGAGTATTATCCATCTCCAAGTTCTTAATCACATTATAAGGTATCTTTACTCTAAGCGAGTTAGGTATATTTTGTTTGACTACCTTAGAAAAGTCTAGGGTTAAATCTTGATTAACATCGAGAGTTATTCCATCACCCAACTTGTTGCCTAAATAATCCAACGTGTCCAAGGTGGTTGTTTTAACCTGCCCTGGTGTTAGGTTTCCAGAATGCCATAAATTATACTCTGTTCCTGCATTTTGACGAAATAAGAGACTATTATAACTATTATCGGGTGATGTATATAACCTATATTTCTCGTTTCCATCCCCATCCATAAATACTATATCACCGCTATCTGTGCTACCACTAGCAGCCTGTAAATTCAAATTACCACTATTTTTAATACTCATACTATTAGCAGTCCAAGGAACAGTAGGTAAGTTAGAATTGGTTGGATTGTAGTAATAACTACCTTGTTGACCATCTAATAAATCACTATCCAACCCTGAACCAGCACCATCTACAGTCAGTAACTTAGCCAACACATCCGCAGCCGTATATGAAGCAGAAGCCAACTTTTGACCCAACTCAACATAAAAATCTTCTCCGAACGTGTCACTATTCATTACCGCCGCAGAAAGTTGAGCCAAGGTATCAAGCGGAGCACCGTCAACCAACGCATTCTTAGTATCATTAACCAACTTAGCATTAGCCAATTTTCCAGAGGTATCTCCAATAGACAAGTTCGGAGCGGTAGGACTTCCAGTAAAGTCCGGAGAGTCTATTGGAGCATAAGTATCAGCAGCATTTCCTCCAAGAGATGGGCTGTCAACAACCTTAACCTTTTTTGTCCCGCTATCTTTTTGCAGCGTTATCCCGTCCAACTTCGACTCCAAAAACCCAAGCGTATCAGAAGAGTCTACCTTTACCTCTCCAGTTCCTTCGGTATAGGAATTTACAAATGGAATTATTCCTACAACAGATACAGGGTCGCTATTTACATTTAAGATGCTGTTAATAACAATCAATGTATTATAGGCATCTAATAACGAGTCGTCACGAATAAACTTTAGGTATCGGTTAACCAATCCAGATAGCAGTATCATGGTAGAAGCCATAAAGTTCGCTACCGACGGATTGCTCTCTAGTGCAGCATTGTAACCATCCACATATGCATTAAGAGAAGCAAACGTGCTGCTTTCACTGATCGGATAAACCGTAGTGTCATTCGTTAAGGAGATATAGTCGTTTACAGAATAGCCAGAAAGTGTAGTGTTGTTAAGAACGCATACCAACGAAGTGGTGTAAACTCCTGAAAATATATTTGGAGCATAGCTTTGTGTTAACTCAGTCCCAGACAGTCCACTCATACCACTTCCAGATGGCGGCGTGACGGCATGGGTTCTGGTAACTATTGCTCCAGCGTAGTTTGTAGCATCAGTAGAAATAAATGTAGAAGCAAAACCGTTTACTGCTACGTTGATGGTTGGAGTAGGAGTAACATACTGGTAATCTACCGTTACCGTATCAACAAACTCAGTTGACACAAGCGTCTCCTTAACAGTATAAACAAAAGTGTAAACACCCTTTATGATATTGCCATCGGTATCGGTAGGTAGGTCAATAGTAACATTTCCATTCGCAGCAATACCTGTTCCTGATGCATGTGCAAAAAACACATTCCCAGCAGGAGAAATTGCCTTTATGTTGATGTAGTCGATACCTATTCCCCATGTGGTTGTATCGGTAGCTAGCAACTTGTTTTTAACTACCCCAGAACCATCCCTTACCGTAACTTCTAAACTTACTGTTATACCAGAACTAGCCATACCCATCTATTTTATCTTGCAAATATACAAATAAAAAAAGCCTCGATATTTTCGAGGCTTTAGTCATAGTCTAGCGAGTAGCGTTAAGCATACTGCGCCACCAGATCAGCGATATCGGCCTTCATTTCAGAAAAGCCTTTACTGTCGTTTAGTCCAATCTTCTTTGCCCAACTCTTAACCTGAGCATACTTTGCATCTTTAATGCCACCTTTCGCTTCCATATCTGCCATTACTTCTCGTATAGTATCCTCAGATACCTCTACGATTTTATCTGGCTCTAATGGCTCTCCCATAGCCTCAAGCAGCGTATCCAACTTGGTCTTATTGTTCTTCAGAACTGCGGCCAAGTCTCGTTGCCTTAACTCTGCGCTGTAGCTCTTGTTGGTAAAGAACAACCGTGCAGAACCACTACCGCTCGTAATACTATACTCGTGGCTCATGGTATCGTAAACTAATACTCTGTCGTCCTCTGCCTTCTGGATTAGATATCTAAGCCTTACATTGAGGTCATCACCTGCATTGAGGAGTTCCTTAAACTCGACGGCTCGTTCGTTAGAGACAGCCCTACGATCAATGGTTGCAATATCAAACGCTTCGGTATATTCAAGAATGCGCTTTTTAACCTGATTTAAGGACATATTCTTAACCATTGGTATACCAAGTGCTGTGGCAAGAGTTCTTACCTTAAACTCGCCGTCAGGGCCGAACAAAGGCGAAAGTTCCTTTGCATACAGCATTGTATTTACATACGACATATTGGCCTGAGATTCCGCAAAGTTATTGGCATCCTCCACTGGATCAACTAGTGTATAGTGTCCCCTAGAACCTACCAACCCAGATTTCTTCAGCAAGAAGAACGCTCTTTCCCAATCTTCTTCTACCAGCGTAATTGTCTCTGGAAGAAGTTCTGAATGTGGGACAGGTGTCTCTATGCCCCACGGAACCTTTGAATAAATCCATCGGTGATTACCAAGTTCCTTGGATACAAAAGAGATAGTGCTAAAGTAGTAAGCAATAAACCTGTCTGGGTTCTGATTCCCTGCGTCATCTAACCGATCTCCGGTATGACGTTTTAGGTAAAGAGGGAATATCTTTTTTCTGTATTCATCATAGAACTTGGACAGTTCCTTCGTGGCAACATCTACTAGCTTATTTCCTGTTTCTGGAGCAAAGATGTTGAGTTGATTATTGTCGATTAAGATCATCTTTTTTGTTATTTATAAGTTAATAAAATAAAAAAGGGAGGGGATGTTTTAAATCCCCATCCCGATCATGCTATGTAGTCCTGTAAGAAGTAGGAGTGAGAAAGATGTTCTGGTTCATTCCAAGAGCAACCAATCCCATCTCTGTCTTATACGCCCACATGGTATTATCATACTGGTGGCTGAATGGAAGACCATAACCGTTAACACCGCTGATAGGGCCGGTCATACGAGTTCTGTTCTCACCATTGTTGTTCAAGTAACCGATCTGAAGGTTAGGTATGATAGAGGTAGAACCGTTACCCAGCTGAACCTTAACCGTAGAGGAAGGAATCATAAAGCCTTCTTGGCGATGACCTAAGTTAACCAAACCAAGACCAGTAGTGTCCCTGAGTGTATCAATTAAAACAAAAGTATATGTTCTAGTTCCCTTGGTGAAAGCCCTGTAAGATACACCCAACTCATCTAATGAACGCATCAGATCGGTCTTGCTGTACTCCTTGGTAAACTCTAGGCCACCATTCTCAATGCTCTTGTATAAGTCTGGGCCGCAACCAACAACGATATTGCCATCAGATACTTTCTGAGTGTCAAAAATCTCGTCGATAAGGTCAAACTTAAAATAATCCCAAGGCTGAGTACTATCGTAGTTTAACAGCTGTGCTCTACTTACTGCGTGCTCACGATAACCAAAAACAGACTTAACAGCAGATGCAGCACCATACTGGTCTGTATCTGTTACGTTAGAGGTATTGGTATTGGCAGAACTAGTAAATAAGGCTTGGTCAATCTTACGATCAAACATAAATTCTGTTTGCCACAGAGCCTCTGTAACCATGTTGCTCATGGAAACACCATCTCTCTTATACCATGACTCAAGAGCAGTAGCCTTTACTCCACCCTGAACAGAAACGGTCTCACCAATGATCTGGGTGTAGAACTTACGAGCATTGAGGTAATCAATGTAACCGCTAGAAGGCTGTCCACCACCAACAGATGTCTTCCATGGACCACGCATTAACTTGGTTCCAATAGGAACTTCAGTTGCGATACCAGCCGATACGTTGTATGGGTGAAGAGCCCACTTAGTAGTAGCACCGCTACCAGAGCTAATTGACTGAATACGATAATGCTCGTTGTTTCCGGTAGAGGTATATGCGTGAGGAATGATTACGGAATCACCTACCCTAAGCCTCAAAGCACCAGTATTGCTATCATATCCACTTGCAGCTAAGATCAAGTAAGCCACTGCACCATTAGCGGTAGTATTAATACCGTGGGTAGAGCCTACATCTCCTACCTCAATAAGATAGTCAAGATTTTGCTCTTCAATGAGGGTAATATCCCTACCGATGAAGTTAAACGGAGTTTGCATGGTAAGCAAGTCCATAAAAGTATACCTTGCATTTCCATAACTCTTAAAGATACCAGGCCAAACTCTTTTCTTAAACTCCAAATCGCTCATAGCGGCCTCGCGAGCTGTAACATAAGTCGCATCAAGTTTCCCCGCAAACGCTTTGGAATCTACTTCGCCTGTTCTTACTGTATATTCTGCCATTTTGTTTTTCTTTTAATGGGTTTTTACTTCCCCCATCCATTAACTGGTTTAGCAGCAATGGTGTGTAGGGGCATTTGTGAGTCACCCGCTCCAGCATCGGCATTCTCTATGCTCTTTACGCCACCCGTAGGATGTCCATACTTAGCATCTGCCTCAGCCATTACCCTAGAAGCAACCGTTTTTCCATACGACTCTAGCATCTTCTGACCAAATGTTGCCCATACCAATGCATTCGCCTCTTTCCATACTTTTTCTCCACTCTCCTTAGTCAGTAACTCGCCCTTCATCTTGGCTACATTGACTACCAACTCAGGAATCTGGCTAACGAAATCGTCTGGAAGTGGAAATGAAAACTCGTCGTTCTCCATCTTTACGTTGAAAAACTTTAAACTTTTAGCCACCTCTTCAGCAAACGGTTTATACTCAATCTCTACCTTTGCATCCATCTCCTGCTTCTGTGCTTTACGCTTTTCGGTTATAGCAGCATAGCCCTCGATTGTTGGTGTTTTAATGTCTGATAGCACCCCTGCTACCACACTTCTTGCACTAGCAACCTCTTCGCTCCACCGTAACCGCTTTCCTGGTTTAACATCAGCAAAGTCAACTAAATCTTCTTCAGATAGGTCATACCCTTCCAGAATAGCCTCCTTGAGTTCAGCATCCCCTAGCTTAATATCAGGATTCTTTATTCTCTTAGATAAAACCAAGTAATCTAAATCAGAAAGACTTTCGCCACTGGCAACCTTTCTAGCCGCATCAAATGTAATGCTCGGTATTTTTGTTTTTAATGTTTCTGCCTTTAATGTTTCTGGGCTGACGAATTTGCTAATATCAAAAGACTCATTAGCGATAGATTCGTATTCACTTAGCTGCGCCCTCAACCCTTCAACTTCTGCCTTCTTACCGTAGGCATCCTTTATATCATCTAAGCTACCTATCTCAAACCCAAGTTTGGTAGATAGTGCCTTGATATCAAATTCTACTACAGGAGTGTCAACTTTCTTATCCGTTTTCTTTCCCTCTCCAGTATTGTCATCACCCTCCTTGGGCGTAGGAGCCGGAGTAATCTTCTCTTCGGATACTTCACCCGTCTTAATCCCTTGCTGTTCTCTGAAAAGTTCTTCCGACTTTTCTCTTAGACTTTGTTCCATTAGTTTATAAATTACGTTACAAAATTACAAAATACTTTTTTAACCACTATTTAACGGCTGCGCCAGTCTGTAATTCAGCGGCAGCATTCACATCAGAGTTAACGATGTCAGATGTAAGATTGCTTTCACCCACTGCTCCGCTCATACTTCCAATGATATAGTTTTTCCCAGCAATCTTCTTACCAACATTTTTGAACGCAGGGCTACCAACAAATGCATTCCCTAGCTGGATTCTATCTAGCAAAGTCTTGCTGGCAGACTGAGTCGGGATAACAAATTTTCCAGGCCCACCAATAGTTTTAGCAACAATATCATTACCCGTAATATCTGCATCTACTTCCTGCCTATATGCTATATCAGTTGCATCTCCGTTTGCATTAGGGACATGAACCATAGAAGAACCGTATCCTGCCTTGAACATGGCCAGCTGAATAGCCTTCGACAAACCTAGCTTAAGTTCTGTTGATACACTACCGTCTGGATTGGTAAAATTTCTACCCCCCAATAACGCTTTACCATTGTCGTCAAATAGAGCATCCTGTGCAGCCTGTGCAGGATCAACACCGTTGGCTTTTTTCTTCTTTAAGTTATCTACTATAGTCGAAAACTCCTGATCTGAAATAGATGCTGGCTTGGATAAATCACTTTCCTTTACTGGTGTAGCAGAAATAACATTTCCTTTAGCATCAAATGTCATTTCTGGCCCCTCGGTAGGATTATTCTGTGCGACCTTGTTTATTGCCAGCACCCAGTTCTTGGTAGTATCTCCAATAGATGGCTTAGATAGGAACGGAATATACTTGGACATAGCATTGAATGTGCTTCTATCCATCCCACTCTCGACTACTTTTCCTAAACCAGTATCCATTGTTGCCTCCAAATCCATATTGATCTTTGGCAAATCACCATTTGCAAGCCCGGTAACCATTTTATCCATGAATAGCAAAAGAGCCTTATTAGTGACCTGTCCTGGGTCATCACCTACAACTATCTTTGGCATAAATGTTACTTTTGGTGCTTCTCCGTGGTTAAGGTATGAATAGGTGGAGATGCTCTCGAACATTTGCTGAAGAGTATTGTTATCGATTACCGTTCCTGGCTTTAAGTTTGCCAACCTCTGATAAAGGGGGCCAGTCTTATAGGAATCGTTAACGTTAACCTTTCCGTCTGCCAGCGTATACGTCTTGTCTATAAATCCTTTAGCCAGATATGGCTTATCGAATAAAACTTGCTGAACAGCGGGGCTTAGTTGTTCTAGGCTAGACTCATCTACACCACTAACAGCCGATAGTTGCTGTAAATTATTTATAGGCTTAGGCATACAATCTTGAATTAATCATTTCTAGCTCCTTCGATAGCATCATTCTAGTAGACTCTTCCGTATTCTGTGCAGCTAATAGCGACAGTATCTTGCTCTTAATATCCATCATGCCCACCAACTGCTCCTCAGATAGTTTAGCCTGAGCCTTCAGTTGAACCTCCCCTTGCATAAGTTGACCGTTCTGCTGGAACATTTGCTGCTGTGTCTGCTGCTTAACCTGCTCATGCTGAATATTACCATCAGACTGCTGCTTGATAAGTGCCTGCTGCTGCTGGAAGTCTTCCTTCTTCTTTCTGTTGACCATGTAGCCAACATATATTCTAATCCAAGACATATTGGTATTATTCCGAATCATCTCATCAACATACAGCCATGTATCATAGTTAATTAACTTAGCCTGCATAGCCAGATCGTTAGCCTGATTTAACCTCTGTCTCTCTGCATCCGATGGCTTAAGAACCATATCCATTCCGTAACGTGCTGCCGACTTTTTGGCTTCATTGAGTATCATTATCTGATAATCAGAAAGCATACTACCGTAGGCATCCTTTAGATAGCTAGGAATCATCATTGCTGTCTGTAACCGCTGCTCTACAGTCTTTGTGGTATTTAATCGGACAGAATTAAAAGCCTTGGCAATGGATGTTAGCACCTCGCTGGTAGCAGCATAAACCTGACGTGCCTCCGTGGCTGTCTCCACATTCTGCTGTCCTGTTCCAGCATCCAACCCAGTCAACTGATATATCTTTGTTAAAATTACATCCATCTCTTGTGATCGGCTCTGGGTCTTTTCCAGAACATCCCCTTGAACCTTAGTCATTGGCTGTCCAGTTCCTCCCTCATACTTCCCAACCAAGGAATACTGATAAGGAAGAACTCTTGCCTTTCTGGCCATCTTTATCAACTCTGCTCCGTTGATAATTTCTCCCTTGCCCATCTTAACGTTGTTGAGCATGTGCATGTTTACTGCCCAGAAGTCAGGCATGGCCGTGGCCATATCGTTCTGCCAGCGCATCCAAATCATAAAGTATTCATTAACGAACGACTTTATCTGTGCTACCAACGAACGCTCCTTTAGGCGATAAAACTTGTAAGTAAGGGAAACATCCCGATTGTCTACACGAGGTATATTCGAAGAAATGCCAAAGTTGTAAACAAAATCAGTTCCAACAACCCACGTGCATTCCCTGAGCACGTTTTTTATAACAGTAAATACTCGCTTGTTAGTCTTAACTCCAAGTTTCGTCCCCCATTTCTCTCCAGCATACCGCTTAGCCCCAAATGGAGTAGTATATTCTTTTCTATATTCCTTGTCGGTATCCACCCATTCGCAGTTCATCACGCAGCATTTGAACGTGCCCCAGCGATAACCACCATATTCAGTTAGCGTATCATACTGATCGAACTCTTTTTCAGAAGGATTATCATATGCCCCACACATAGCCAACGCAACAGCCCTTCTTTGGTCGATATCGAAGCCATAGACGGCCAAATCGTTTACGCTGATAGTATCATAGTCACCTGCAAATTTAGAGTCCCTAAAATCGCTGTATTTGCTTTGTTCAATAAAAGATGTTCGTGGATTCTTCCATGCGAAATAAATTCTTCCGCTCATGGGATCAAACTCTGCTCTCATCCCAGCAACACCGTAGGTAGCCAAGTCAAAGATATGTCGTCTTCTGATCTCTGGGTAATCACTCTCTCTGGATATGCCCTCAAAAAGAGATTCTAGTGCTCGTGCATGTGCCTGCTTAAATCCACCGCTCTGTGCATAAACGTTTAGCTGTTCTACGCTATCAGGTGTAAACTGTGTATCGTCAATGGGTATTCCTGCTCTCTTACTATATTCTGTAAGGAAATTAAACTCCTTCATTCTGACATAGGCGTTGGCCTTATCGTCCTCTTCCTTACTCCTGCTAAATGGGTCTAAGCAATATACACGAACATCGCTATCAAACAAATCCTCTGTTTTCTCTAGCGTCTTCATTATTCTAGGAATAGGGCTAACTGGACTCCAGTCTAGGTTATCCCATCCCTTCTCAATTGCATCCTCCCAAGCCTTCTTTGTTGGATTAACGGCAGTCCTTGATGAAGGAAATTTCTCACCACCTGTCAGCTGAGGCTTGATCTGATCTACATCTATACCTCCTGTTGCATAGTAGTATAGCTCGTCAAATGTTTTATGAGTATGGGGAGATGTATAGCATCCCCCGTTTAGATAACTTGCATAGTGTGATTTTGCACACTGTAAGTAATAATCTTCAGATACTTTCTGTGCTGGATCAACATTCTTGTAGTCAACTGAAGCAGCGTTCTTATACTTTTCGTCCAAATATACGTTCATATCCAAAGATTATATTGCACAAAGATACAATATACTAAAAATATAGCTCATCCAAGAAATCTGTAGCATTAAGAGCATTCGTTCGTTCACTATTAACAACATCCAGATAGCCACCCTTCATGCCTAAAAGCCCCATTAATCCAACCGCATAAGCAGCAACCGTATCGTATGAAGTCATCTCCTCTATTGTTTTCATCCTCTTTGCTTGGAGCCAGAACTCTAGGTTGCAATCATACTCAGAACGATGCTTTATGTAATCGTTCACATACATAATCATCTCCTTTTTGTTCGAACCAGTATACACTCCAGGCATGGACTTACGCTTCTTTGTTATTGGGTCTAACTCATAGTAGAAATACCCAGAATATCCTCGATTAAACACTTCCTTGGTAAACACCTCCTTGTTGGACTCAGGGCATATCATTGCCCCATAGTATTCAGCCAGCATAAGCATATCCTCCACAAATTCATCCATTCCCGCAGGACGATATAGGTAGTGGGCAATAGATGTAATCCCTGAAAAGTTGTTTTTGTTCTTTTCTTGATCTTCGTTATAGTGGCGAACATCGTTAGTCCAAAAGACCTCGGCGGCTCCTTTCGAATACTTGCTCTGATTTCTATCTAGCTCTTTCTGTGTCTTATTAGTGAATCCAACAGGGTCTACGGATAACAGAAACTTACCAGGATACATTGGAGTCCATGCATCAACGGTTTCATTTTTTATCTCGTCATAAACAGAGTCAAGTATCTTTTTACCAGCCATATTATCTGGAAGAATATAGTCGAGCACAAATCTTCCGTTCTCGTTATCCTCTGCTGCCCTTACGGTATCGTGTAAAACGTCCCTGAATAGCCTATAACGTTTAGGCTTGTGTGTTGCCTTTATTCTCTTTATTGCAGCATCAATCTTCTTGATATCCCATCCCAGTGCTCCGCTCTCTCCAATAAACGAATCAAGATACTCAATAGGAAACTTTCTCTTTAATGCACGTAGTCGCTCAATGGCCTCCGGTGTCCCTTGCTTTTCAAATACATCTCTCTGACTAACAAGATAGTTATATGCTCCATTTTTAAACCCTTCTTTCCGCTGACTATCCGTTAAGTCAAACTCAACGGAGTTCCCATACTTATCAATGAATCCCTCCAGTCCATCGGAGGCTCTAAAGTATATTCGAGCCAGCCTGTTTAGCGTTTCCCCAGACTGCTTCCTCACATAAAAATCACCCTGCTCCATCATCTTTTCAAAGTTGCTACCACCTCCTTCATCCATGTCCTCTACTGTAGTTGGATGATAAGAGAAACCAACCCTGTTCACTCCCTGAACCAAACACTCAGCAATTTGATCCCAGCGTTTGGCCACGTCAAACTCCTTGCTCTTTCCTTCCTCGTCACAAACAATAGCAGCATTTATTTTCTTTCCATCGTAGTAAGAACCCTGAGCTGTTCTGGCATAGTCAAACGTAGCACCAAGTGCTTGCTCGTTGAAAACGTTACCTGGAGATGAGTATTCAAGCGTAGATGGAGTATTGGTGTTTGAGAATATTGGCTTTAACCACAGATACATATTCTGCCAAGCAGGAACAAGCATCTTCGTAAACGAACCCTCTGCATGATCGCTGGTATATGATGTTATGGAAGCATATCGTGAAAGGCCAGTAGTTAGCATGGAGTGAGAGCAACATAGTGACTTATTGGTGTCACCCATTCGCCTACCCTTAGTATTTTCGATGCCCAAGTATAACTTCCTTCCAGTATATGTCATCTTATACTTTCCTGAATTATCCTTCATAGCCTTATTGTTGGCATCTAATTCAGCAAAGGTCTCCTCCGTTTCAAAGAAGTATTTATCAGCCAAGAACCACCGTCTATCCCTATCCCGATACTCTGGGTATCCATTCTTAACATCGGGCATATACCACGTATTTAGATATTCAAAATACCTTCCGGTGATGTATGTTGGTTTTCCATTGTTAAAGAACCAATACCCATGTATTCTATGCCACCAAAAATGCTTAATAAACTCCGCTTCTTCCTTCAGGAGTGAACTATTCTTGTTAAACCTAACCCAAAATTCTTTGATGATCTTGTATCCAGAAACAGAGTATGAAGAAATCTCATCCGACTTCTGCGATAACTCTGCTATTACTTGCTTTTCTAAAGACTGTAACTTTTTTGGAACCACCATTCTTTTGAATACCTGATCTTCTGGCGCAAGCCCATATCCGGCAATCATCTCCAACGGTGGAGGCTTTGGCAACGATATGTAAATTGGAACCAGGTATGTATCCCTGTCGTTAAGAACAAAGTATTTATCGGCTTCAAGATATTTATACTTACTTTGGCTCTTCATCTCCAAGGAACGTTAATGGCTTCACTTCATACTCACCATAAGGGTTACAATCACTAAGGTCATCACCTTCTCCTACTCTCTTGGCAAAGGCTTCTGGTCTAATACTTGAGCGAGAAGCAATCTGTATGTAAAGCAGCTGCTTTCCTTTCTCAGTCTCCTCGTCTCCCCCGAACAACTTAGATGTTAGCTCATCTATCTGCTTTCTCAGCGTAATGGAATCGGCAATATCTTTCGTATTGCTCTTACCGTTGAATGCCCTCTTGGTAATAAGTGCCAGTTGAATAATATAGCCCCACAAAACCATATAGTCCATTCCACCAGTAACGAGCATATACTTTGTTATAGCGGCAAATGCAGCGTCGTTATTGGCAGTTAAAACATCCTCTATGGGTTTAGGTAACTCTCCTGTCTTAGCATCTAAATCAAACCCCGCTAAAAAAGCACACTCCAACTTCCTATTCCAGTAATCCCTAAACTCTAACCGAGTGGGGGAATAGTAATCATACATGAGCACTATATATCGGCAAATCTTTTCCTTAAACGGTTCGGCATCTCCCCAGTCTGTTCCGAACTCATCCGACAGAATATTGTTTTTTAGAATTTTTGACAGCAACCTATCGTCGCTAGGGTCATAAAGACATCTTGAAAAATCCATATGTTAGAGTTTATAAAAAAAGGTTAGCCCCTACATTAAGAGGCTAACCAATAAAAATATTTACTATGCAGCAGCAACGGTAAACGAGATGGTATAAGTCTTAGTAGACACTCCATCCTGTGCTGTAACAACTACGGTTGTATCACCAGGTAGTGAAGCCGCATCAGTAACTACAGCAGTAGCATTAACGTTATGCTCTGTTCCAACAACGGTAGGAACAACTACGGTTCCAGCAGTAAGTTCAACAGCATAGTCGTTTAGCGTAGAAACAAACCCTGTTACGGTTGTTCCGTCAACGGTCAAATCAGATAGCGTTGCATCATTAGATGGGTCAGCGGTATCTGTAATCACGTCTGCAAACGCCTGTGTAATTGTTCGCTTAACCAACCTACTCCCCGCTTCCATATACAAATCTGTCTGAGTTGACGGATTATCTGGATTAGCAATTGCAAATATAATATCATCAACAGGAAAGTATCGGGTTACTCCAAGAAGAGTATCCGTCCAAGGAATAGACTTATTGGCATAGGAAGCCACCTTCGGTTGAAGAACAGCCGGAGCGTCATCTACGACAAAAAGAGCAAGAGACTCAGGCATCCCGCTAGTTAGCCTAAGTTTATAAGCAACCTTGCTATCGTTAGTAGCGTAGGCATCAATTGTTTTGATGCGGTTGCTATTAATAGCCACGGTTCCAACAGGGACAGGTCTACGACCGCCTCCGTGCAATACCGACTTAACGGTTTGCGAAATCAAACTATTTGCCATGTGTTTTATTTATTAGTTCGTTACAAAGATAAGCATTAAAAAATAATCGTGTTTTTTCATTGCAGTTCAGATAGTTATCATTATATTTGCATAATAACACTAATCTTGTTAACATGCTAAGGACGATTGAAGCGGCAAGATGGATTGTAGAACACAAAGACCAACTCGAAGAGAAGGATGTTCTCTCCATGTTAGAAGCCTATGGAAAGGAATGCGTAAACATTGGAATTAGAATACAGAGAACTACCGGCCACCGAATAAAGGGTGCTAACGACCGTCTAAAAGAAAAGCGTAAGTGGGAGACACTACAGGCTTGTGAGATGGCTCTTCTATCAGTAGTAGATGATTGTATGTCTCCTTGCGATTCCAAGTGCAAGGTAAGGTCAAAGGTTAACTCATGCCTTAAGGGATGCATTGTAATGCTACCAGAGAAGATTGAGAATGCTATTGAAATAATTAACGCAGAGCCAGAAGAGCTCATTATGCGTAAACACTAAAAAATAACTAACTCGAAAGTAATGGTATCTAAAGCAAGAGCAGAAGAGGTTATCGCATACCTATGCGAAAAAGGAATCGAAGAAACAGCAAAGAAGTTCGGAATATCAAAAGAAACAATAGAGAGATATAACAGAAAAATAGGAGATAAGTTGCCGAGAGCACCAAAGGTTCTTCTATTCGACATAGAAACAGCACCAATGTCTGTGTTAACGTGGTCACTATTTAAGCCAATGATTAGCCCAGACAAGATTCTTAGTGACTGGTTTGTTATATCGTGGTCTGCAAAATGGCTATTCGCTCCAGATACTTTTGGAGACGTTCTTACATCAAGAGAGGCTAAAAACAAGGACGACAAGAGAATAGTTACATCAATGTGGAAAATGTTTGATGATGCAGATATTATAATTGCTCATAATGGAGACAAGTTTGACATAAGGAAAATGAACGCAAGATATGTTCTGAATCATTTGTTACCACCGTCTCCATATGAGTCAATAGATACGATTAAAATAGCCAGAAAACACTTTGCTTTTTCAAGTAATAAATTAGACTATCTCGGAAAATTAATTACTAGAAGAGGGAAGATCGAAACCAATTTTAAACTTTGGATAGACTGTATGGCAGGTAATACAGAAGCGTTGAATAAGATGCATGAATACAACAAAGAAGATGTTAACCTGCTAGAAGATGTTTACGTAGAACTTAGGCCATGGATAAAATCACATCCAAATATGGCTATCTATTCAGACGCCCAAGACAGTGTATGTCCAAACTGTGGTGGTATACACATTAAAGAAATAGGTGATTACGTTACTATGGCCGGAAGGTTTATGGCCTACCGATGCCAAAACCCTAAGTGTGGAGCAATATGTAGAATGCCGAATAATAATCTAAAACTTTCACAACGCAGAAAATTACTTAGAAGCGTTGCTAGGTAAAAACTATAATAGCCATGGACGAACTTCTTTTACAATCATATACCCAAAAGGTAAACACCCTCTTGGCTGAACTGTTCAACGATGACAATCCAGACAGGATAGACGTTGCTGACAAGCAGTTTAACGTGCTGCTACTAACCCATGTTCTATCTACCGTTTCACCAAGGATAATATTCAACACGCTCACAGGCATGGATGTAGATCATAAGACATTTAACAACATTGCAGGTATCCTATGCGATAACTTTAAAAAGTTAGAAAAGGAGGTTGAAGATGGAGCCTAAATATGCGATGTTAGCGTTAATTCTCGCTGTTTTTATTATGTTCTTTATAGCCGTTAAAAAAACTTTTCGTCAAAAAGGTTGATATAGTATTGCCATTAAAAAAGTATTTCGTATCTTTGCGTTCGTATAGCATAAGTAATTAGATATGGATGCAATAAAAAAGAAAATAAGATACGACTCACTAGAAGATATACGCAGGGTTGCTTTATTGGTGTCTAACGCTGATGCAACATTAAATGTGCATTCATCTATTACTGACTATACGCCCGATACTGCACCCTGCGTTCTTATTACCCCCAAGCAACAACGAATAAAGATTGCCAAGCCACTTCTCGAAAAATACTTTACCAACGGAACTCCAGATGAACGGAGGGCCGTTGTTTTATATGCTACCATACGCTATCACTTCAGGCATGGGAGCATTAGTGGCTACATACAGAAGAAGGCGATTCGCGAATTGCAAATGCCCAGAGACTACTTCCGTAAGGCAGTAAGCACCGCTCTAAGAATTGGGCTAGTTAGCATAAATCATGGCGACCTAAAAGCAGCAACCAACAGGGAGCTAGAGCATAGGTTCGCAACCGGAAAAAGGAAATACTTGCATTACTATAAGCATTTCGAAGACAATTTATCGCATAAGGATATTGTAGACATTCTCCAAATGTTCTCTGTGAAGAGGGCTATGGAGCCGCAAGCCTATGTCGTTAGCGAGCTGAAGAAACTCGTTTTAAGGCATGATACACCAGAGGGTATAAAAGCCCTCAAAGCAGCACAAAAAAGGAATGACACGATAGGAAAATCGAGCACTGCCCCTTTGCTGGTTAACGTAATAGGTTTACGGAAGCTCTCTACAAAGATTGGATGTAGTTTGGCTAGTACCCAAAATCTCCTCTCGCGGATGAATAAACGAAAGTGGATCGAGACCAAGACCGTCTCCTTCATTGCAGCGAAAGGGTTCGATGCCTCGGATTATGCGCCAGGCTATTGCTACTTCAACCAAATCCTAAACGCCACCATTACAATCTTGGGCACAGAACTTTCATTTGAACGGAATAACTTCCTAAAGGAAAAGCCAAAAATGGTCACTCCTTGGAGATCGAATTACAGGTCAAATGAATTTTCTGAAAATTTTTCACAGTCTAGTACTATATATAGTGATAACTTATATATATGATATCAGGCTTAAGTTATGCCTTATGATTGTTCAGATTTTAGAAAACAGCTAGTTTAAGTTTTTCTAGGATCATTTAGAAGTAAACAAGTCTATTGTAATGCGATAGCTATGCCCAATACTGAAGCAAATAATATCTTCGTTCCGTTTGTCAAAAAGGTGGCTAAAAATTTGGAGGTTATGCAAATTTGCAGTAGTATTGGCGGTAACGTTGGTGGTATGGTTAGTTGCCGATTGCGGGCTCCCTACCTATCAATTTACACAGAATTACAAGCGGGTGGTAACGCTTCAAATTAGTACTAACACGGCAATTAACTATACCACGGGTTATAAGCCGTTTTTTATTCAAAACTTATGAATGTAGATATGTCATTTTTAGTAGATGGGAAATCTGGAGATTGGAGCGTTGAAACATTTACAGTTCAAAAAAAAGATTTTAGCCAAATGATTTCAATGCTTAAAACTGGTAGAGCCGTACCCGAAGGAACGTATAAAAGATTAAAAAGAAGCGGAACGGTTGTAATGAGTAATACCCCTGATGAGATTAGTGATTTTAGCCACTTTACACGCAAAGCAAAAGGTTCTGTTTTAATTAACGGACTTGGTATTGGTTGCGTTGTTAAAGTGCTATTAGATAAGCCTGAAATTACTGAAATAACTGTGATTGAAAAAAGCGAAGATGTTATAAAGTTGGTAGCACCATATTTTAATGATGAGCGATTAACAATTATACATGCTGATGCTTTTGAATACAAGCCAAACAAAGACAAATTATTCAATTTCGTTTGGCATGACATCTGGGATTATATTTGTTCTGATAATTTACCTGAAATGGCAACTTTGCACCGTAAATATGGTAAAAAATCAGAATGGCAAGATAGCTGGGCAAAACCACAATGTCAAAGAGCTAAACGCAATGAACGTCGCTATTTTTAAAATGGCTTATAACTCGTTTATAAACACAGTGTTAATCTGGACTGTCCATGTTGTCTAGGTATGTTTGATAACCTAGTTGATAGATGCAGTCCAATTATTTTAACCAGTTTTTGACGAACGATTTGCACAAGTAAATAATAAGCATTAACATTGCATAATAAACTAATATATAAACCCAAAGAAAAATGAATTTAGAAGTAACAGTAGTAAAGGCAACCATGCCAGAAGTAGTTAAGAAGAAGAACGGAGAAATCGTAGTTAACAAGTCTGGTGTGCAGATGACAAAATCTACGCTGGTATGTAAGAACTCAAACGACAGGTTCGATACGCTTATTGCCTTCGAGTGTGTTAACGGAGTGGCCGAGAACGCCAGCAAGTTTCTACCAGATACAAAACTTACCGTTAACTTTAACGTAGAGTCTAGGGAATGGGAGGGTAGATGGTTTAACTCCATTAAGGCTTATAAGTTCGAGAACGTGGTTGAGCCTAATGGTAAAAGTTCTGCCAAGTCTTCCGGTGCTCCTTCTCCAAGTTATGAAGAGTTGCCAGACTTGAATGATGCTACAAACGATCTACCGTTCTAATGATTTCACATAACTAATACACAGAATAATGGAACTAGTAACAACGAGCATAACCTTTAGCTTTCTTGGAGAGCAGAAGGTGATGACCATTTCTGTTGGAGATACGGTAGATATTGGAATGGTAACGTCAATAGTAAAGGAAAGAGATAAGATCGACGGAAAAGAAACTAGCCTTTACAACATTACCGTTGGCACTGTAACTTGGGATGGAAGGATTGGAAAAACAGAGTATAAAAATATTGATAAGTTGGTAATTGAATCGATAGCAGATGATGAACCTAACGGAAGCACCGAAGAAGATAATTAGCGGAATGGTCATGGTCTTGGTTGATTCCTCGGCTTATCTTCGTGTTGGGAACCTAATACTTCCATCTGAGGATGGTGGTACAAAGTTTGCCGATGCGATGAGCCAAAAGATCAGCGATCAAGACCTTACCTCTCAAGGAAAGTTTAGGATACCTGTGCATGGGGTAGCCCAAAACAGTTCCAATGCTATCCTTGAAGGTGACGTTGTATTCTTCTCCCAATCTGATTCCGTTAACTGTGAGAAGGTAAACACCCCTTCTGGTGAATGCTACTTTATACCAGCAGAGAATATCTTTCTTTCGTTAAGAAATGGTGAGGTAGTTATGCAGAATGGTTTTCTTCTAGGAAAAACTAAGGAGATAGAGGTGTTCAACGTTATGCAAAAAGTTATGGATAGGGTTATCATTACCCATGCAGGAACGCCTAGCGTAGACCCTCGGTTCAATAGTTTAGATGCCAAGGATGTTCTTGTCGGAGATGAAGTGATTTATGCCATTGCTTCTGAAAGACTGCTGGAGCAGCCACACATGAATATGATTGGATTAAAGGATGCACGAGTAATCAAAAGAAGACACGTAAAAGCAATTATACGATATGATAAAATTTAACGCAAACGATTTACTGCCAACGCTGAAGTTGGCCATTAAGGCTATCTCTAAGAGTAGCTCGTTACCCATTCTGGATTCATTTATGATCTCCGGTAATGCATTCGGAGGATGTCTTGTAACCGCCTCTGATTTGGAAAATACTATTTCTCTGGCTTGTCCTATTCAGGTAGATGTTCCTGGATTTTGTGTGAATGCACAGCTGTTCCTAAAAGTAATAGATGGGAATGCAGGAAAGGATATATCCATTGATGTGGATCACGAGCACAGCAAGATGTCTATCAAAACTGGTAGTGGAAAGTTCACTATGCCAATTGAGGATGCTACCGACTTCCCAACTGCTCCAGTGGTTAAGGAAAAATCCGTTGCTTTTTATGGGGCCGCATTCTCAGACACCGTAAACAGAGCAGCAAAGTTTGTGGTCAACGATGAACTGCGCCCAATTATGAATGGGGTGTATATCGGAAAAGATTATGTTACTGCTACTGATGCACACTTCCTATACAAGACAGAACCCTCATTTGGCTTAAGTCACGATGTAGTTATTTCATCTAGGTCGATTGGAATAGTTACCGCATGGTTGGCTGCTATTCAAAATGAAGAACTTTATATGGCTACTGATGGTCGTAACATTAAGTTTTCACATGGAGATTCATTCATTACGGCTAGGCTTATCGAGGGGAAATACCCTAATGTTCTTTCCATAATCCCTTCGGGTGGAGATAAGCAGTTTAGTGTAAAGAAGGATTTGCTGCTGAGTGCTATTAAACGAGTATCGGTATTCTCCAATAAGATGTCCATGCTGATTAAGTTATCTTTTGTAAGAGATAGCCTAACAGTGAGTTCTCAGGACTTAGACTTCTCTACGGCTGCTGAAGAAGTTGTTTCAGATGCAATTTGCGTTGGGGATTTGGACATAGGATTTAACTCACAGAAGTTACTCCAGTGCTTATCTGCCGTAAGCGGTGATAGTGTTGGATTCGTAGCCACCTATCCAGATAAGGCAGTTCTTATTGTTGGAGATAACGAGGATACTATTTTACTAATGCCAATGATGATTAACTAGCCATGAAACCAAGAACTATAGAACTCCATAATTTCAAGAAGTGGCGCAAGCTGAACCTAGAGTTGCCAGAGAACGGAGTGCTTCTTATTAAGGGCAAGCCTAATACAGGTAAGACTTCGTTGCTTCAGGCAATAGACTCACATCTGTCGCAGGGAAAATCAGATAGGTTGCTTAATAGAGAAAGCAAGACCGGTTACTCTGAAATTACATGGGTTGCCTCGGATGGGCTAGAGTATCTTGTTCGTCAAGACCTAACCGTAGATAAGGATAGATTTCTTGTTATCATGCCAGACGGCTCAAAGAAGAGCCGAATAAAGGATGTAGCGGAACTGCTTCATTACAACAAGTTTACCGTCGATGAATTTATTCAGTTCTCCTACACAGCGGATGGTCGCAAGAAGCAACGTAATGCGCTACTAAACATTATGTCAAATGAATTACAGGATCAGTTCTTTGCATTGGAATACGAGGAGGAGCAGACTGTAGAGCGAAGGGCTAAGTATAAGAAGACGCTGGATGCTGCACAGTCGCTTTATGATTCGCTAAGGGCTGTATCTGGAGAACGACCAAGTGACAAAACCTCGTTTCAGATACAGGAAGATGGTAAGTTGCAGGCCGTAAAGCACGAGGAGGTGAAAACAATTTATCATAAATATTCAGAGTTGAATACGCTATTTAATACCTATACGTTAGTTCCTATTTCTGGTGAGTTCGTAGAGGACTTCGAACGAATATCTCATCTTTATGACGAATACTCCAAGGAGCGAGAAAGCCTAACTCAACTTTACTACGCAACTAAAGCATACGAGGATAATCAGCTATCCGTTAATAAAGCGGCCTCAGAACTTAAATCAGCCAATGAAATATATCAGGCGGAGGATTTACTTGTCCAGCAAAAAAGAGAGGTTAAAAAGGCCATTATTTCAAACTATGACTTTCCATTTAAAAATATATCTGTAGAGGACGATGGAATATGGCTTATCGTAGAGGGTGAACGCTACGAGCTGAAGTGGGAACAGGTAAGCACCTCCGAGCTATATAAGGCCGTGGCAGAGATCGCTATTGCATGTAATGCTGGAACGGATATTGTTCTTATGGACAGGGGAGAGAGCATTGGTCGGAAGAACATTGAGTGGCTCGATGAGTTGGCCAGAACAAATGATGTGCTTATGCTTATCACCGTAGTAGAGATGGATAGCACAGAAGAAGAGGTTATTTTTGAGGTTGTTAACAAAACTAAATAGACATGGAAGTATTAGAAAAAAAGATTCTCTCCATCGAGGAGTGGAAACAGAAGGATAACAATGGAAACTTCACATACACTATCAAGTATGATGGAGGAGAAGGAACCTACAAGTCGAAGTATGCAAATAAATATTTCGTAGTAGGCGAAGTGGCAAAGTTTACTGCCGAGGATATGGTATCGATGTCTAACAAGCCATATAAAAAGTTAAAGCGGTTTGAGGAGCAGGCGGGTGGAATTGTTCAAAGTGGAAGTAGTAGAGAGGTTATTAAGGACGAGGTTGGTAAACGCTGCTTGAGCTATGTCGTAGATGCCATGATTGCTGGTAAGGTAGAATGGAAATTGTTTGAGACAATGCTAAGGATGATAATCGACGATGTGTGGAAACAAGTTGAGACAGAGACAACTTACGAAGGCAAGGATATGTGTATTTTCGTTATGTCTAAGACCATGGCCGCCTACACTTCTGGTAATATGATTAAGAAGGAAGACGGAGAGACAGATATGAAGGTTAGCGATGCTTACAGATACATGCTCGGTTCCGTAAAGAACTGCTTAAAATAGGGATATGGAAACAGGCCACGGCGTTGATAATCCAGTTTATAACCTAGACTTAATACGGCAATACAATGCTGCTGGCCTGAATATTCTCCCAACAAGTAGAAGAAAACTACCCATCCTTGAATGGACTAAGTATATCACAGAGCAAGCACCACTCTCAGTTTTCGATACTAACTATCACGGCCTATGTGTAGTTTGTGGTAAGGTAAGTGGAAACCTAGAAATAGTGGATATTGACAATAAATTCAGGGATGCAAAAATATTCATCAACAAGATTAGGAATCATATGGGTGATGACTTCAAACTCTTTACGGTAAACAAGACAAGGAGTGGAGGTTATCACCTCATTTATCGCTGTGCCTTTATTGAGCGAAATCAGAAGTTGTGCATGAGGAAAAACATTCTGGACTACAACGTTAAGCGCAAGGACTACAACGCAGAGGCTATTTTAGAGACAAGGGGGGAACGAGGAATTGCAGTTATACCACCTACCTCCGGTTATGTTAACCTACGTGGCTCCATGCTGGATATTAAAACTATTCCAGTAGAAGTTCGGATGAAACTTATAAGTTACTGTAAGTCGCTAACGGAGATAGAAGAGCAGCCAATTGTGTTCAAGAAGAGAGAAGCAAGTGATAACGTAATCGTTGGTGATAGGATAGGGGATCAGTTTAATGCGTGGAATGGAGTTGCTGAGTATCTTAGAAACTTACTTGTTAGCCACGGCTGGAAGTTCATAACAGAAAATAGGCTTGCACGTCCAGGTAAGAGCGAAGGTCACAGCGCAACTCTGGGGGTGTGTGGAGAGAACATCTTTTACGTGTGGTCGCCAAATGCCTATCCTTTCGAAGCAGGGCACTCCTATACACCGTTTGCAGTATTGGCTATATTAGAATGTGCTGGAGATTTTAAGCAGGCGGTTCTGATTGCCAAGGACATAATCGGTTAATGATTGGAAGAGTTGTTGTCGTTTTAATTAAAACAATGTGCTGTTATAAAACGTTAAAGTGCTATGAGTAGACCAGAAACATTTAGATTTGGTAAGTATAAAGGCTTAACTTATGAAGAAGTCAGAAAGAAAAGTCCAAGTTATTTTACTTGGTTGTGGTTTAATATAAAAGAAAAACTTGATAAGCCTTTATACGACTACATAGAAACGAACATTAAAGAATTAAAGAAAGAAGCAAATACAGAGCATGCAAACTTTATGTATGATTATTGTAATGGTGAATGCGCAGTTGAGTACTAATTGCGCATAACGGTTTGGGTATGGTGCGTTGAACACCGACCTTGATAAAAGAGATTAACTTTAAAATTAAGACAAATGGTCGATACAAAGAAAGAACAATGCACTATACCTGTTATTATGGGCAGTGCAAATCGCTACATTATTGGATGCGACCCTTACGATAGATTAAATTTGTTTCAAACACTGCTAAAAAAGACAGGACTGTTTTATAAGAACAGACCGAAAAGTAGTGTAGGTGTTTTTAAATGGAAAGAAGACGGCAGTGTTGAGTTTGTAAAGCATTGCCAATAACTCGTTTATAAACACAGTGTTAATCTTGACTGTCCATGTTGTCCATGTATGTTTGATAACCTAGTTGATAGATGCAGTCCAATTATTTTAACCAGTTTTTGACAAATGATTTGGATATGTCAAAAATTTTTCCTTATTTTGAACTACTAAATTAAATGCTATGGCTGAGACTACACGCAACGGACTAATAGTCGATTCACAAACAGTAACCATGTCCTCACACGGCATAATAACGGTTAGGTTTGAGATGTTTGAGTATGGTGTTGTGCTCAATAAAGTTGGTCATCTCTATTCGTTTAGCGTAGACTCCGAAACACAGGGCAGATGGATTGAGGAAAATATTGTCCTAGAGTTGGTTGTAAGTGAAGACTATGTCCAGAGTATATCCTATGAGGATTATGCTATTGTAGAATACTATATTCCTAAAGCATTGTTAGATTAAGACGTGTCATGTATAGTTAAATTTTAAAACGATGAAAACTAACTTAGAAAAATGGAATTATTATCTTTCAATAGTTGATGTAAAAACTAATAAGTTTATTAATTCTCAAAAAGAAGGTAAAACTATACCCAGCGTTTATTATGTAGTTTATCCTAGTGGAAAAGTAGCCGAAAGAACTATAATTGATATTGAATATTCGCATTACAAACATGAAGGAATACTATACTTTACTGGCAAAAAACCAACTAAAAAAGAGGTTAAAGCATTGGCTATATACTCGGATATGGATATTCCATTTTCAGTAGAGAATTTATGGTTTAAATACTCAGAAGTTTGGGGTAAAGAAAATAATAGAATATCTACTTCATCTGTAATGTTTACGGATGTTATAACCGAAAAAGGATTATTTTACTCTATCGTGGATGCTGAAAAACAAGGAGAGATTATAAGAAAATTTGTTGAGGAAGAGAAAGCATTCAAAGAACTGCATAAAAAAGATGGCGGTTATAATTATACTTCAAATGGCTATAAATTTTTAGGATGGCAAAATGAATGGAAGGATGTTTATTACGATGAAGATGGTAATTTATGCTCAGAAACAGGAAAGCCACACAAAACTTTTGTATATACAAAAGAAGATTATCCAGAATACAGAAAATGCATAGATTCTAAACATAGACTAATAGAGGTTAGTTTAAACCAAAGAGGGTCAGAGAATATTGTTAGTTGTCCAATTTGTAAAATATATTGGAAATATGATTGTAGCGATTAACCGAACTTTTAAAAGACAAACCTACTAACAACTATTAATTTTTAAAATTATGAATAAAAGGAACTTTTTTATAAGAATTTTGGTAAGCCCAGCAATACTATTACTGTTGGCTATATCATACGGTTACGAATTTGTAAAGCATTTTATAGGATATATTCGCTGGGGTGGTGAATTCATTACTATGCATAAAGATGACAGAAAAAAGATTGATGATATTTATGAATTATTAAAAACCGAACTAATAAAAGACAAACCTACTAACAACTATTAATTTTTAAAATTACGAAATGGGAGCGAAAGCCCACTTATCTCGAAGGGTGGGTGGGATGAATGCGACCCAATGCAAAGTTAATAATCTTTTTAAATAAATGAGTTTGTTTCTGTAAATTTTGTATATTTGCAATATGTTAAAAGCGTTTCGATATAGAATAATACCAACAGCATCACAAGCTGAGTTAATCAATAAACATATTGGTTGCGCTCGTTTTGTATATAACAATGCTTTAGCTTTTAAACAATCCGAATACGCTAAAGATAAAACAAACCATTCTTGCTTCGCATTACATAAAAGATTAACCAATCTTAAAAATGAGCATGAATGGCTAAAAGAAGTAAACAGCCAGTCATTGCAACAATCAATAACAAACTTAGATAAAGCATACACTGCGTTTTTTAAGGCACAAAACGACTTTCCTAAATTTAAAAAGAAAGGTAAGGGCAAGCAATCTTTCAATATTCCACAAAGTATTAACATTGATAACGATAAACTGATTATCCCAAAATTCAAAAAGGGGATTAATGTTGTTTTGCATAGACCGTTTAAAGGCGAAATAAGACAGGCTACAATTAGCAGAACGCCAACAGGCAAATACTTTGTTTCTATTCTTTGCGAAACAGGCGAGGTAGAAAAACAACCAAATCCAGTTAATGAAGAAACAACGGTTGGGTTAGATTTAGGAATTAAATCATTTCTTGTTTCCTCAAATGGTAAAGAATACGACAATCCAAAATACTTACGTAAATCAATAGAACGTTTAAAATACCAACAACGACAGTTTTCAAAAAATAAATCAAATAAACGTAAACACAGGTTAGCCATATTACACGAAAAAGTAGCTAACCAAAAAAAAGACTTTTTGCATAAGGTCAGTACAGAGTTAATAAGAGAGAACCAATCTATTGCTTTGGAAGACCTAAATATAAATGGAATGCTAAAAAACCATTGTTTAGCTGGTTCAATTTCTGACGTATCTTGGGGAACATTCGTTACCATGCTTGAATATAAGGCAAAATGGAACGGTGTAAACATTCTAAGGATTGGAAGATTTGAGCCAAGCTCTAAAACATGTAATTGTTGTGGGTATATCAATAACGAACTAACACTCAAAGACCGTGAATGGACTTGTCCTAAGTGCGATTCTGTTCTCGATAGGGATGTGAATGCTTCCATAAATATTAAAAATTTCGCATTAAATAAATTGTGTACGGAACATACACATAAAAATCATGGTATGTTGCCTTCATTAGAAGGAGCTTTGACCCATGAAGCCAATCCCATCGCCTTTGGCGTGGGTGGGTAGTTCACTAAAACTGATTTGTAGTTCATTCACAGGTATAGTTTAATAGCCTAATCCAATGATAAAGCAGAGATACATAGTAGAGTATAGTTGTTACGACAAAGACTGTAGGCCAATAGTCCTAGATAAGAAGATGAGGGTTACGGGTGCGCTATCTAAGCTACATGCTCAAAGTAGGCTGGAGGATTTATTGAAACTGAAGTATAAGAACTTTGGTTATATGGTTGTGAACACCTGCTATGAGGATAACCCATTAACTACCATCTTTGGAGATGTATTTGGCCACGGTAAAAGTAATCCTTTTGCATAATGAATAAGGAGTCCTTAATAGCAGAAGATTACGCAGGTTTTTTAACCAAAGACCAGGAACGGTTGCTTACCACCATTACCTATCCTCGTTGGGGATTTACCACCATTGCCTATCCTCGTTGGGGATTTGAAAAGAAGCCGATCACCCCAATGGGCATTCACGAGGTAAAGGTTTATTCGGTAAAAGGTGAGGTTAGTAGAGACAATAAACTTACCATGACCATAAAAATTCAGCTACCTCCTGTGTATGAGTTCTACAGACGAGTTTACAATAACCGACTTAGCTTCGAGATGCTTGAGTTGAAGCACTATGAAGCCAAGGTGTCTACATCTTCACTAGGACAGTCATGGTTTCTACCTTATACTTGCTGCTTCGATGAGGCACAGCTGGAGCAACTAAAATCGTTTAAAGGAAAGAAATTTAAGGCACTTATTGCCCATAGGCAGATGGAGCGGATAGAGGATGGCTATGCAGTAGTTGGAGCAAACGGTAAGCCTAAGACGTTCTTTGAACCATACATAAAGGCCGTTTATAAGGTCACAGATGATGTTTCTTTATGCGGCAGGGATTATGCCTCACTGCTGGAGACTCCTTTTGGATACGATGTGTTTAACTAAAAAAAATAATGATGGTAATACCACAAAACCGGCACGTAGTTGTGCGAAAGGAAATAAAAAAACAAGTTGTTGCAGGAATTGAAGTAACTGCTTTGCCTCCTACCTGCGACGCAGAAGTAGTATCAAGCGATCATCCACTTATTGACGTTGGTATGAGAGTTGTGGTCTACACTACTACTGGTAAAGACGTAGGCGATGGCCTAACAGTCATAGATGGTGATAGCGATATACATGCTATATGGACGTAGAGGGAGTAGTATTTGAGGTTGACTATCCGAACCGTAATCCAGATAAAAACCAGTTTGATCCTTCAGATTACGCCACAATGTTTGGAATGGGGCTGGATAATCCAGAGCAGTTTATAGAATGGCTGAACGATGATTGCGAAAAAGTGGTTCTTGGAAAATCTACCATATATGCCTATTCTCGTTGGAGAAATTCTGATAAGCATAACTATCCTACATTTAAGGAATATTTAGATAGGCTGAAATATTTGAAACATTACATAAAGGAAAGAAAGAATGACGACAACAAAGCAGCGGCAGATGCTAGAGAGGCTGAGACGATTGGCCGAAATCTATTCTCGGTTCATGGTGGCCTATGATGATGTGGCTGTAGTGCATAGAGAGAACGACATGATTCACGTAATCTGGTATAGGGTTGTGCTAAAGGATGATGCAGAAGGAGTGAGTCAAAGGTACGAGTATTCTACGTTTAGAACATTTCCTTTACGAAGCATTCATACCATGATGAAGAAGTACGGTAAGGATGTAGATAGGGAGTTTAGGGCTAGGCACACTAACGAAAAATATAAGAAATGGTTGGGCCATAGCAAATAGAAACAATAAATAACGGACGAGTGTATTAGTAGTAATACTACGGATTTAATAACTAAAATTTGAAATAAAATGGAATACAAAATTGAAAACGAAAAAATTAAAGATTTCTTTGAGGTAGTAGATGAAATTGAAAGACTATTGACAGACAGAATAAGTGATTTGCATGAAGTTAAAGGCGGTATGCAAGCAAGACACGCATATATTCTTTATAGGAAACTACTTTTGGAAGCGAAATATTTGATGAGAGATAGCCTAAAAGAAATTAAACCTAAAAGTAATTAGCATTATTACGTTGAATCTATGGTGACGTGGCTGCCTTATAAAAGCTACATATTTACAAATTTAAACAAATATTGACATGAAAAACGAAACTTCAAATACCAAACAGCCATGCACTATAGATAGTGTTATGCAAGATGATTTATTCATCCTCTCATCAGCGAAAGGTTTTGCCCCTACACAGTGCAAAGAAGCCATGCAAGTAATGGAGTGCCGGGATAAAGTAATGACAGTTAAATGCAAAGGTGGATGTATGACTGAACCATACGATTACTTTGAAAAAGTTACCGATTTATCAAAACTAAGAGCTGTTCATAAATGGAAGCACGGACTTGAAGATAGACGTTCTTCTCATCGTGCATAACGGTGAGTGTAACCGCATGTAGCGGATTAAAAAGTAGTAACTTATCAATTTTAACTAATATGAATAAAGAGCAGAACACTTCGCAAACCACAGAACCCGCTATTGCGGTTGAGCCTGTGTTAGCACCAGTATTTGTTTATGAATTTCTTTATAATTCAGATTGTTGCGAAAGTGCAGCAGCTACTATAAGTATTCACAAAACAAATAAAGGAGCTGAAATGGCAATGGAATTTCACAAAGCTGAAAAGCAAAAGCAGTGGGATGAAATGCGAAAATTAGATGAAGAAAACGACCCTGAATACTGGAAAGAGTTTAAGTGGGATTTTGACCAATGGTGGGGAGTTCGTGAATGCGAGTTGCTTCCTTAAAATTGGTGCTAACTAGTTTATATGCACAGTTCACTAATTCGAACTACACAATACTAAAACACAAGGAACGATGACAAAAAAAGTAAAACTAACCAAGGAGCAGAAGTTGGCTATTGCAGAGGTGGTGAAGAAAAAGATTCATCTCGTATACCAGCTGGCCGAAGTAATCAACGAGGTATCTAGGGAGATAGAGGTTAATCTCGGAATGCAGAACAAGTATAATTTTGCAGATAAGTTCCACATTGAGCGAATAAAGAAGCATAGCGACCAGATGAGCATGTATGCTGGGAACAACCTAAGCGAAGAGGCCATAATAGAATTTGGATTAACATTGGATAACATAAAACGAATGATCTATGAAGAACTCGAACTACCGGAAAGCGTTAGCCATATTATCGAAAGTGAGGAAGTATTACCTGTCGTTGCCCCCGTATAATTTTGACTACATCAAGGATGCCTCAGAGCGAGAAGAGGTGGAAGCCTGTGCATGGTTAGCAATACATTCAGAAATTAAAAAACTTTTAGACATGGGAAGAACTAAGGATTTAGCCGGAGAGTTAAGGGTATACATCTGCACGAACTGTGGCTGTGAGTTAATAGCCGATGGAGAGACTATCTTCTGTCCAGATTGTAGTGAAACCTACATTATCGATCACGAAGGAAAACTAAGGGTTTATACAGACTATGAGGAATAGGTATATGAGAGAATATGATAAAGAGTTGCTGGAGCGGGTATGTAGGCCGATTGCAGAATACCAAGGCATCGACATCGGAGAGTTAATGTATAGCGATTGCAGAGATAGGGGCCATAGCTACGGTCGTCACGCTGCTCGGTTTATTCTTATGCGATACTATGGAATGAAGGCTAATGCCTACGATGATGTTAAGTTGCTATCCAAGTTTTCTCACTCAAACATGCTACGATCTGTAACAATTGTAGACGGATGGCTAGAACGGGGAAGCGATATTCTTATTACCCCTATTATCGATTACGCTTGCGATAAGTTGAACATCACTAAAAGTATACAAGTATGCCAAAAGAGTGCAACTCAGGAGGATGCAAATACCCTGTTTTCTCACACGGGTATTGCAGAAAGCACCAGTATCTTAGAGGAAGCCTACCAAAGATTAAGCAGAAAACTACGAAGACAAGAGCCTCCGATAACCGTATCAGTGCAAACAAGGCAGCCATGGTACAGCGTATTGGGAGTCGCTGTGAAATATGTGGGCGGTATCTTCCGGTAGACTGGGCACATATCATCCCTAAAAGCCATTCCTTGCTGCTACGGGGTGACATACGGAATGGAATATTGGCATGTAGAGAGCATCACGATGTATTCGACCAGAACTTTACCGTTGTGCCAGTAAATTTCCTGCTAAAGCTGTTTCCAAGGACGTTCGGAGCCGTGCTATCCAGGATGAAGGCACTAGACGAGCATTACTACAATAGGTTCATTTCTAATCATAATCTTTCATGGGGCAACTAAGGGATTACTTTATTCAGGCCAGCTCGTCCATAGCGGCAGCACTCATTGTTAATGGGCACGAGCCAGAGCTAAGAGATACGGACTTTGAGGAAAGCAAGAAAGGTGATTACATTACAATAAGGAAGCCAGAGGGAATAGTTTATATTCCAACCACGTTCAAAACGCATCACGATACTAAAAGGAAAAAGTATCGGATGGTAACGGATAGGGGCTGGAGGTTAAGTAGGGATGCCTGTGAGATCGCTGCAAGCATCGTAGACATCTCCTCGCAGTATGAGTTTCCCGACGAACTGCCGTTGGAACCTACTGCAATCGGTCTTTATCCTAAGTCTAGCATCTATCAGGAACAGGCGGCCATAGCAAACAGAAAAGAATAAACCTTGACAAGGGATGGCTTACATACCGTGTTATAAAACGTTTTTAATCAAATGGCAAAAGACGCATCATTTAAAATGTTAATAGATATGTGTAATAAGGTTGGTTGGGATAAAGGATTACAAAGCCTTGAAAAAATGGTATTTTCTAATGAAAATATGCAAGCATCATTATTTGCAGGAGAACCTAACCAAATTAGGCAAGCACAAAAATTAAGTCAAACGATAATACAACAAAACTTGACTATCGGAAGGTTGAAACAATATCGCAAGGAGCATTCTCTTTAATTGTCGTTAACGAATGGTTGTATGATTTCGTTGCTTTTCGCAATGAATTATACAACGTGTTAGCTGCTGGCACGGTAAATTTAGCAGTAACTTAATTTGAAACACTTAAATAATAAAAAAATGGGATATATAAGACACCACGCAATAGCTGTAACAAGCTGGAATGATGAGTTAATAAAAAAGGCTCACGAAAAAGCAACTCAAATATTTAAAAGCAGAACTTCAACTATAATTGAAAGTGATGTGAATAGTTACCAATCCTTTTTTATAGCTCCCGATGGAAGTAAAGAGGGGTGGGGAGAAAGTGATATAGGAGACGTGCAAAGAAAAACATTTAAAGACTGGATAAATGAACAGGCTTATGATGACGGTAGTAATTCACTTTCTTTCTGCGAATTTTTTTATGGTGATGATGAAGGAGAAAGTTTAATCGAAGCACATAATTAGTGCTTGCAGCTAACTAGTTTATAAATACAGTTCACCAAATTGAACTACACAATACTACATATTGACAACAACCTATTTACCCATTATTCTTGTCGCAAATATAGTATGTTTTTGCGACAAGAATACTATTTGATCGAAACAACTGTAATTGATCATTGCTCTTCAAAACGCTTTCTAGCCCGTGCAAATTTTTGGTTAAATAAGTTATGATATTCCGCTGGGTAATTTTGAGTGTTAAGCAAAAATTCTTCCCGAAGACACTCCTAAAATGTCAACAGTCGATAAATAGTTTTTATCGTTTTGACGAACGGTATTGCGTATCTAAAAAAAATAGCATTACTTTGTCCTAATCAATTTTTACTAGCTATGAAAAAGTTACTTATTCTTCTATTTGTTTTCACCTCCGTGGTTGTCGAGGCACAGCCTACGATAGCATTTAAGGCTCCAGAGGGTGTTATATGCTCAACCGTTTTCTATGTAGATTCTCTCATGCTGGCCAACGGATTCACCAGAGATACCGTTCGTCCTAGCGAAAAATACTTCTGCATAATGAGTGTCTGCTATAGCCGAAAGGTGGATACCGGAATGGTTAAGGCAGACTATGCCTACAAGTATGTTAGCAGTAAAACTATATATCCATTTATTATGACTCAGCTATGGAATAACATGAGTGGTGAGCAGATAATGAGAGTGTTGCTTAAAAATGTCAAGCAGGAGGTTGTCAGGAAGGATGCTGGAGAAACGCTAAAGGCTTACTACCATCCCTGTGATGGCGTAACTACCAGAATCGTTGTATACGATCACTCTGCTATGATAGAAACATATAACAACCTAATCGAATGGAAATAAATACAAGAGATGCACTTGCCCTACTGAGAGGCACAATGCTAATGGGTGGATACGAATATACCGACCTATGCGTTAAGATGGTAAACACCCTTATGGCTGCCTGTAATGCCAACGGAGTATTAACTGAGCACATAGAGTATGGGTTGCTGGATACGGCAGAGGCAATGAGTGACGCTGAGTCCATGGAGATGACATATGAGAAACAGGATGAGTGGGTAGAATCAGAACTTTAAAAACTAACGATATGAAAACTAAACTAAACATTAACCTAGACAGAGAGTTGCTGCAAAGTTTCGCAGAATTTTGCATGGGCTTTATTGGCGGAACGGTAATCATCCGAATTGCAGGATTCTTCGCTGAGGCAATAATCCCAATATATGTGGTATCAAGGAACATCACCATGATGGTTGCTTTCTTTCCGCTGTGTGTTCTTGGGCTTATCCTAGTATACTATATGGTTGGTGGAATTACCATCAATAACAAAGAGTTTAACGGTTAATGTTGGGAGAAACTTTCACGACTATGAAAAACCTACAATTATCTCTAAAGAAGCAATGGTTTGAAATGACCAAGGATGGGATTAAGACTGAAGATTATAGGGAAATCAACGAGTATTGGTTTAAACGACTATTTAATGACTGCGACAAAGAAATGATTCCAAGTATTTTAGAAGACATTAATAGAGGCTGTAGCGTTGAACATATTGGTAATTACTATCTTCATTTTCCTAAGAGATTTGATTGCAACATAATGACTTTAGGCTACCCTAAGTCAACTGACACAGATAGAATTTTACGACTTGATCATAAAGGAATCGAGATTAGAACCGGAAACCCTGATTGGGGTGCAGAACCCGGAAAACTGTATTTTGTAATTAAGCACGGTAATCAGTTAATCAACAAATATTAAAAAACCAATATCCATATGAGTTGGATTGAAGTTAACTACCCACCCACGCCAAGGGCGATGAATGGGTTTTACGCTCCGTTTTATAAATGGTAAATGTTTGGCCCCGATTCATTTTTTGGGCAATCAATTACGCACTGGATGCCAATAGAACCGATATCATGAAGATAAACACTAGTATTAGCCCATTACACGAACTATCTAACTAAAACTGATATACTATGTCCAAGAACAAATATAAGGCCGAAGAACCTCTTAAAATGATTAGCCTAAAGGACGATTGCCCTCCGCTATACTCACCACTTATTGCCGTAAACAGCAAGGGTGAACGCAAAACATGCTGGGCTGCATCCGATGGAGATCACTATATCTTTACATGCCTAAATAGCATGGCTATATTCTCAGATGTCACTCACTTTATTCTTTAATGTCATGGTAGTACAAAAATTTTTTGGTAGAAATATAACATTTACACACGACAGTAGCACTGGTAACCCAGATACTCATGGTCAAAAAACTTGTGATATGGTATTGTGGATGAAAGTAGATGACTCGGCATGGTTTAGACCAAGATGTAACTTCTTTTATGATCAGATTCATGGTATGTTTTCTCTGTGCAGCAGAGAGTCTCAGTTCTTGCTATTACTTGAAGCGTTAATGTCGAAGGAGGAGTAATGCCATGGACAGAGATAAAATAAAAGACCTTAGGCGTTTGCTTTCTTTTAGGCTTATTGACATAAACATATTGCTATTCGGAAGGACAAAATCACCGGAGGTAGAAAAGATGCTTACGGATGAGATGCATAGAATAGAATCTTGGGTAGACATCCTAAGAGATATGGCCGGCCCAAAGCCAACCCCAAAAGGGTTCATTCCATTCGTAAAAAAATATTCAAAATTACCCGTTATCCCAAAAGGAACTCCGTGCTTAGAAAGAGACCCATTGGAACTTTTATTCTCTTCTACTACAAGAGAAGAACATAATAATTTTGTTTCTTATGGAGTAACAGAGTTCGGTGGGATAATATATGTCCTGTGTGATATTTATAGGTTCTGGGATAACACCCACTGCATATACATCAAGTTGAGCACGCTAAAGAAGCTATACAAGCGACAAAACAATAAAACAACGCAGCCATGAAGAAGAAACAAATAGCAGATCGCTTAATTAGTCTTGTAACGGAGTTGTCAATTGATGGATATTCTAACTTTGTTATGTTTAGTAAGAGCAATGGTGTTGAGATCAAATATGCTAAGAAATTGCAATCCTTGGCTGGCGAGATACTGGATGACTTGGCCTCTAAACGAAAAAATGAAAACAAAAGAACATATACCGAAGAAGAAGCAAGAAGATTATTCTTTCTAGGATATAACCAGCGCACAGAAGACAAGGAGGTAAGAACAACCAAAAGCCTAAACGAGAAGTTCGACGAGATAAAAAAATGTAACTATTTTGACGAACGATTTCGTGGATTGGAATATTTTTCGTTACTTTGAATCAGAAATAACAACGTTCTTTGAAGATATTGTGAGTGGTAAAATAGATAGATGCTACCGAATTTCAGTTGAGTAACTAGATGTTCCCAGCAATGGCAAAGTCTGAAAGGTTGAAAGAGGGAAACGGAATCTAGGCATAACCCGCTATAACACGTCGTGCGACTGACATAAAAGGCCAAAAGTTATGCCACCACTTACTTTTAAACATTGAAAGTGTTTTGTAATAAGTATTTAGATGGTTAACCGTTCCTACTGCACCAGGTAAGCTCTGAATTGCGGACAAATCATGCTGAAACGACAAATCACCCTATCCTAGGAAAAGCGGGAAACTTGGGTATGATAAAGCAGGAATATATTTATTGCAAGCACTTTCTTTAAAACATTAAGGGCAATGTTACCGTGGTTGTGAAACAGCGACTGCGGGAATGAGGGGAACACGGTTCGAGTCCGTCATTGTCCACTAATTAACAATTAAATATACTAATGTAAAATTTAAAGTTATGAAAACTAAATTACAACTATCTATGAATTTTTTAAAATTCACATACTGAAATGATATATGGGGAAGAGCGTGGGTAATATCCCGTAACAAAGTAAGTTACCAATTTCACTTATTAACTTTAACACTTTAAACTATGACAAGAATAAACGCAGGAATACCCGTATCCGTTCTATCAGACCAACATCTGCTAGCCGAGCATAGGGAGACTAAGCGAATACCTAACACTCGTTTTAAGTCATCTATTCCTAAGCATTTCACACTAGGAAGTGGACACGTTCTATTCTTTTCGGATAAGCGTTCCTATACTCTAAACAGATATATGGACATTCATAACGAGTGCATTAGGCGAGGGTTTCGGGTAGGTGATTACTCCGGCAGTTGGAAGAACTCCATGGAGCATGATAATCCATTTGTGCCAACATCAGAGGATACCAAGACAGTGGTAGATCGGATAGTATCAAACACCATAAAGTCTAAACAGATACCCAGGCATTGTGGCGTAGTTATCGGGAAAGATCAGTATATTGACATGGTAAAAAGTATTATCAACGTTAACGATAAAATATTATGATAGAGACTGAATTTAAAGCATTGATGCATTGTGGAAGATATGTGGATGCAAACCGTTTGGGCGAAGGGATATATGCTTGTGATAAACCTTTTATCTATTCAAAGGAGGACACTATTGAAACTCTGGCTGAACGTGCCAAGGAAATTAACGATATGACAGGATATGGGGTTATCGGTGAGAAATACTTTGAAAGCCTAAAACAGTGCCAGTTAATTAAGATTTTTCTCACTGTGTCATATATGTATGAATAAGATTGATGGGATGGCGAAATTGGTAGACGCAACAGTCACCTGTGTCGGGGTATGGAGTAGCACTCCATTAAGCTATTTCGAGGTAGAGCCGACAAGTGCAGGTTCGAGTCCTGCTCCCATCACAAACAACAGAGTGAATTTAACCTAAAACAAACGAGATGAATACATTCTTAAAATACTTGGTTGTAGCCTTAGCTTACGCTATTATCATTCTATTTCTTCCATTTATGATAGCTATTCTTTTACTTTATAAATGGGTAGATTGATGCTATACTCAACTATTCATTATTAAAAAAGAAATAGAAAACCTATGATCTACGACTTCCTAGACCTAATATCCTTCCTGATGACGCTGCTATTCGTAACCATCATTCTTTTGGTAATAATAGATAGGGCTTGGCCTAGAATCAAGCAGGTGTTCATTAAAAAGTAAATAGCAATGAAGAAACCTACCATAGAGGATAATATGAAATCCTTTGATGAAAGAACAGATAAGAACGATTGGGCCGATAGATTGGAACAGGAGCAACTAGCCATTAAACAAAGCCACTATGCCTTAGAGCGTATATTCGCTATCGCCGCTTCCCGACCAAGCCTTATTGATGCGATACGCAATTCCAACGATCTTGCTAGGCTGTACAACGATATGCTAACCATATACGTAATAGCCGATGCTGTGCTACATGGCAAATAACTAATAACAAAAAAACGATATGGCTAAGGTAAAGGTTTTCAAGAAGACCACTACACACAGGGAACTAGACATTGATTACCCAGTCTACATATACTATCAAGACGAGGACTGTTGCGACACAATTGTTGCTGTCTTTGAGGATAAACACATAATGGTGTCATACGATCTATTGGGCGTTTCCATCAAAGGAGGTGGCCACTATTCCATAACAGATTCAGACATAAACAACTTTGTGTCAAAGGAACGGTTTGAAGAGTTCTTTAAAGAGGCACTGGAATCAATAACTAAATAACCAATGAGACAATTAAAAATTTCCTTAGCGATACTTATCGCCCTAGCAATCTACCAACTCCTCCACTGGACTACCGGTATAACCTGGCCATGGACAGATTACCTATACCCATACATGGTAGTATTTGCCATAGGCCCAATATTCTTCCGATACATCCACATCGTTAAGCAGTGGGACAAGGAGGAGAAAAGGACTAGAAAGATAGAGAGAAAGAAAAAACAAAGGAAGATGGACAAGAAAGTCATGCACATAAGGATAAAACCATCCGATCTTTGCAATTTTCCTAGATAATAAGCAACCAGAATAACAAACAGTAACCAAAGTAACCAATCTGCTTCTAAACTGTAAATGTTTTTCCGAGGCACTACTCAAAAACCGTAACACAGAATCCCTGATCACGTAATATATGTAAGTTTAAGCCTAGGCCGTTCATCATGCCTGGGCTTTTTCTTTGTCCTTATCCATCAGCCTAATAGCCTAATTCCTATACCATAGGTCATCACCATGTCCTAAAAGCCCAATATCCATCCTAAGCCTAGCCTAATCCTAATAGGCCCAATTCCTGCTGGCCTAGCCAGGTTTGTAGAGGGGGTTAATCATACGGATACGGGGGTGTGATCCATGGCGAAACCCTATTCCTAAACCCTCCCCCGCCCCTAAGCACGTTTAAAAAACAGGGTATACAACCGTTAAGCCTTTGCCATTTGGCTCGATAGGATTGGCCTAAACCTTTGTATATAGGCCGATCTATAGCGGGCCTAATTCTAAAACCCTGTTCTGAACTTAACATAATATGAATTATAGGACTGAATTACTAGGGCTTTGGGCTGGGCTTAACATAATCAACCGGCTTTGCGTGGCCTGGTTGCAAACCTAGTTGAGTATGGCCAAAGGTTACGCCCCGTGGAGGCTAAAGGGCCTTGGGCCTAGGCGTAGGGCTTGGGATTGTGCGGGGTGTTTCGCTACTGTGCTGGGTTATGGTCTTATGTTGTGTTCTCTCTCTATGGTATATTGTGTTTACTCTCTTCTGGTTATTGTATGAGGTTTATTGTTTTCACCCTTGGCTATTGGGCTTTGCGTAGATTCTTTGTAACGTTGTGCAGGATGTTTTTGTATACTCGCTGCATTAGTCGATGATTATGTTAAGTTCGTATAGTAACAGTGCTTTTATGTGACGAATGGCTGTTTTTAGTTGACGAACGGCATTACAATTTGTGAATATATAGACTATATTTGTAATACAGAATAAGAGAAACAGTTACTAATTAATACTTATGACAATGGAAAAGCTACTTACAATTTTAGCAAACGAGGAGCACGTTACCAGGCTAGGAGCGGTGACTACCTTAATAGTTATTGGTTTGTTTTGTCTAATCGCTATAATATTTTAGAGCCATGACAATATTCTTTGCTCTTACGCTGTCACTGTGCGCAGCCACCCTAATTGTTTATGTGATCTACCATGCGGTTCAATTGATTGATCGCCTTATCGTATTTTTTGCCACCAACTGGAAAGGGTTACTGCTTACAGCGTGGTTTGTTGTTATTATCTTTTGTCTAATCGGATTTATTAACCTTCTTTAATATTACTACCATGAAAAATCTAATTACGAATAAAGTTAAAAATCGGGCGGGAAACTACCCACAAAATTTGTCGTTTGATTCGTTAATTGAGAAACTTAAAGAACTTGGATATTCAGTATTTGTCAGAAATAGTGCAGGTAAAAAAGTTATAATGTGGTCAACAAAAACACACTGGGCTTCTGCTTCATTCATTGAAAATTCAGAAGATGATTTAAAGCGTGTTTGTCAAAGGTTGGAAGAAACTATTTACAACGTGTCTTTTCCAAATGCACGCTAACCAGCGTAATATGTTTAACCTTTTTAAAATCTAATGTTATGAAAATTTCTAAAGAACTCGAAAAGAGCATCGCAAAAATTTCCTTCTATTCAGTAGACCAGTTTGAATTGGACGCTATTAGCTACATTGCAGCCATTCGTGAAAATAGAATGGGCTGTATTATTCGATCAGTAGCAAAGTCAGGCATGAACATCAAAATCTTTGCCGCTGGGAAAATGGGCTACTTCAGACAGTACAGCTCCATGTTTAGCGCACTCGGTTTTTCAGAGACTATGGATAGAGACGGGTTCAGGGTTAACGGTTGCGGTATGGATATGGTCTTTGACACCAATTCCCGTATTATTCACGAGCTTTACCGAATGGAGTTTATGACAAAGGAAGAATGTGACGAATTGGCTCAAAAAACACCTTCTGTATTATAGCCCAACCAGCCCGCTAAACCTTCAATGGTTGTGTAGATTGCTGCTACTAGCGGGCGCAATCTTATTTACTAACTAAAATCTATTGCTATGAAAAAGTTAATTGTGAAGACCGCAGAGAAGTTTACATCGAGAACATTGGCCGCTATTGACAAAACATTTTGTTGTGTAGATGGCAAGACTATTGTAACCGACATAAACACCACAGTCATATTTAACGCCCAGCATTTACCGGATGGTGTTTATAATGTGGTTGAATCTTTGGTATGGGAGCCTTCAGATTTCCCAAAAATAGAACTCGGTAGAGAAGCCTTTCAGTGTGACATTAGCAGCGATGTGCTGCACGATTTGGCCAGGTTTGTTTCTAGAGACAGTTACAGAGAAGTGTTAACTGGTTTGGGATTCAATAAACGGTATGTTTACGGTACAGATGCATGGACGTTGAAAAGGATACCCTGTGAAACTCCTGATGCATTTTGCCTGCCAATGGTTAACTATAAGAAAATAAAGCACCTACTGGTCGGAAATTGCGAGATTTGGACGGGTGGCGATAAGATTACTCTAAAATTTGAGGATTATACGATTATTCTTAATGTAAGCGGCAACAAGTATGTAGACGCGAACGCTGTAATTCCTGCCAAATTAGAAGAGTATTCTACATTCATAAAACTACCCGTAAAGGACATATTGGCCACCGTAGCGCAGTGTAAAAAAGCGTCCATTGAGTTTAACCATGTTGAGATACATTTGGACGAAAAAGTTTGCACCCTGAGGAACATTGATTTCGGCTTTGAAAAGTCGTTCCCAATTGAAACCAGCCAAGCGACTATTAAGAACGTGACTGTATTAACCATGCCCTTTAATGGTGGTGACATGCCATGCATTAACCCCAAGCTACTCTGGACGGTAGCAGATGGGTTTTATTACAACGGTGATCCATGTAGGGCTTTTGTGTCCTAAAAGTTAACACTATAGTCATGGGAAAAGACCAGGGAAGCAAGACCATTGGATGGCTATATGTATGCCTGTGGGTAATATACTCCATCTATTGGCTTATGACATGCCTTTAATACGGTGTAAACCTTTTACTATTCACTAATAAATTTATAAACCATGAAAACTTACGACGTACACTTTGACAGTGATGAAAACAGCAACAGCAAGGGATTCCGTATGAATGCAGCCTACTGCATGGGCTACATTAAGGAAAACAACGGCACAAACCACAGCTATTTTGCCGACTATAAGGGCGGTATTGTGTCCATTGTTTGCAACGAGACGGGGGAAATGATCTACAACGAGCTAATCTACTAAGCCATGAAGCTATTTGGTTACTTTTGGCTGGCCCTGGCGCTCACCTGCGTCATTGGCTCAGTGGGACTGCGGCAAATCCATCCGCTATTCGTTGCGGTATTGTCCCTTACTATGGCGTGGGTATGCTTCGCCACCTACAGAGAAGACAGAAAGGACAAGCGCAATGGTAAAGTATAAACCCTACTTGGATGGAAACCCCATAAGCCCTGTTGCGCTTCGAAAGGACATGGCACTTTCCTTGCTGCGGGATGCTAAGAAGACCAGCCGTGGAGAGAAGGCTCGGTGGGGCATAGGCGACTACCTGGAGGTGATAGATTCCTTGGGGAACGTAGATATTTTACCCATGAGATAGCATTTTTTGACGAAAGATTTGCTTTTCTGCAATAAAAAACACTACATTTGTAAAAATCAGTTAAACCTTTTAATACAATTGATATGAACGACGGACGAAAGCACTACAAATTTAAGGGCTACTTTGCCAACGGGAAATCGGTAGAGGTGTATGCTACCACCCTAGACAATGCCACTATTATGATCCTGCACAACGCCATAGGCTATTGGAGTGCAAAGCTAGACTTGGTTATTAACCACGATACCGGAGAGCAGTTTAAACCAACCGTTACTATTAGCCATGAAAAAGTATAAGAACGGAGACCTCATTAAGACCGTAGACGGCTGGAGGTTTGTTATCGTAGATGCCAGCCACCAGGATAAGGGCACAGTCGTTGCCTGTCCAGAAGGGCACATGCAGTATCCAACCAGCGTTCCTATTTGCGACATTATGGTGTTCTGGACAAAGAAAGCCAAAATAGCCGTAGCATCGAATGCCATGCTGCTTGCAATCTGCGTTATATGCGGCTACTTCTTGGGTGATAACCCTTACCTATGGCTCTCGGTGATGCTGGGGGCTATAGTGGCCGGTTCGGTAGTTAACATAGCCATGCTGCTTGGCACTGACTAAAAAACCCTCCTCCTTTGGAAGCATTCCTGAAAACAGGGGCAGCGATGCGCTAATAAGGCATGTCTGAGTTCGAGTCTCAGTGGGGGAGCAACTTTTTAATAACTTAACAAATTAAAGCCATGACAAAGTTTATCAATGGGTTCAATACCCCAAAGAAAGAAAAGAAGAAGAAAAAAACAGTGTTCAAGTCCATCCTAAAGGCTCCAGCAGCAGGAGGAATGATAACGGATATTTTTACGACGCCAGCCAGGTTTGACAATGTTGTGTTTATCGGACACGATAAGTATTACGGAGATGTATTTATAGCATATCAAAACGGTAACGAAGACGAATTCACTCTTTTCTTCGGAACTAAGGGCGATGAATTTGATAACGAGTAGGCCATGAAAGTAGTAACCATAATCTTGATTATCTTTGCAGCCGTTATATTTATGGCTGCCGATCAGTATATCGGAGCAATAGCTATAATGGCACTCCTGCTATTATATCGCCACAGACGCACTAGTAACCCATCGGGTATACAATCATACCAAGAATAGGATAAAGTGCATCAGAATGGCTAAAAACAGTGTTTAACTTAATAAATTACTACCATGAGAAACGCAAACATAAGAGCACACGTCACCAGCAAAACCAGAAAGGTGACTACAAAGACAAACAGAAAGCAAGATGCCGAGGATATGAACGTCCTGCTGAGGGTTAATCCGTCCGAGATATTCTTTGACTCTGAGGAGGAGTTTATGGGAGACACCTTCTTTGCCGAGTCCTTTGGATGCAGCAATCAGTTTATTAGGCAGTCTATTAGCAAGGGCTATTTGGGATAATGTTATTTGTGCATGGTTAGTGCTATTTTAACAACTAAAATTAAAAAATATGGATAACATAGAAAAAGCAAGAGAACTTATAAATAAACATCTTTACTTGCAGGGTGGTGATGGGCTTGGAATAACCAACGGTTATGTATATAGAGCTGTATTAGATGCAGTAGTTGAAGCATTAAACACTCCTGTTGTTAACGGTAGTTGGGTGTATGTTAACCAAGAAACACCACCAACCGATATAGAGTTATTGGCAAAAGCACCTGATGGAACTATACACTTAACAAGTTGGCGACCTGCTTATGATATATTTTGTTGCCAATGTAAAAGTGAAAGTGCTTTTGACTGGCAATGGAAGTTGGTTTGACCAATTACCGCTAACTAGTTTATATATACACTTTTTAACCGCACTATACCGCATGTTATGGTTTCGTGCTTTATTCAAGTAATTATTAATCATTAAAATAGAAACATAAATGAAAAAAGTAACTCAATGGTTATCCAGTCAAAAATGGATTTACAAGTTTGCTGTAAAATTGATTGCAAACAGAATTGTGCATTGTCAAAATTTGCTTACTCCTGATTATCTGAAAGCAAAAGGATGGTATGAAGAAGATGGTTTTTGGATTGAACCGAACATGAAAGAATGTGATAAAATTTGGATTCAATTTGAGCGTCATTATTTCAGAATTTGGCACGGAAAAGAACGAACATTCATAGGACTTGAAAGTAAAGTTGAATGGTTTGAGGTTTATTATTTGCTTGCTCATGGTGATAATGGTCGCTATGAGCTGGCTGGTGTTTAGCATGAACCATAACTCGTTTATATATACACTTTTTAACGGCACGTTAATGCTTAATTGGCTATAACGTTAAGTATATGGCAAGTTGGGGATTAAAATGTGCTGCCCTATCGAGCCAAAAGAAAGTAAATTAACAGCACAAATATTGCAAACTGGAATACGCCCCCAATTTGCTATATACATTGTTATAGGGCGTTTATTTTTAAAATCATGGAATTAATAGACTTTAGAAATCAGAAATTTGGAGAAATACCAAAACAAGACAATCCTGCTTATGATGTCAACGAATGCTTATTGCTTTGTAAGGCAGAAGATGACCAAACTGGATTATATGTACTTTGTAAAATTGAGGAAAATCAAAAAGACATTGATGAGGTAAAACAACTTTGTCTGTTTTGGAATATTGAAGTTGCGTTAAAATGGTCAGAAGTTGTCGCTTCTTTAAATGCCCTATAACTCATTTATATATACACTTTTTAACGGCACTATATCGCTTGTTAGGCGTATGTGCTTTAATTTCAATCAAAATGGCAACAGTTTATAAAATTAAAATCAAAACAGTAAGTGCGTTTGTTAATTACAACGAAGCACAAATTACCGAGATAATTGAAAAATTACTCAAAGAGTATAAAGATAAACAAACAGGATTAGGTTTTGAAACTACCGAAATAGATGTTGAACGTGTTTCTTAGCATTACGCCTAACGGTATTGATAAACGCAGTTGAATATAAAATTTAAATAAAATGGAAGAGTATAAAAATAATGAAGAAGCAGCAAAAGTTTATGCTGATTTACTACAAATAGACACAAATACAGAACAAGGTAAACTTCAATACGAAAGTGCTTGCTTAGATTTTGCTGCTGGTGCTACTTGGAAAGATGAACAATTGCGTTTATCTAATGTTAGCCAACAAAGCGAACTGTTAAGCAATTTTGCTAGTTACCTAAATGAAACCTATAATTTAAATATTGAGATTGATGACCAAGACGTGGAAGCCTTTAATAAAATTGCTTTATAGTGCCTAACGGTTGGTGGTATGGTTTGATTTTTAACCGATTAAAATGTAGAAATAATGAGTAAAGAAATAGATTTTTTAGACTGGGCGAGTAAGAACGGATACAGCACAACAGAAGTTCCGATGAATATTATGGAAATGATATTGGATTTTGAAAAACACGTAGAAAGTAAGGTTAAAAATTTAACTATACCACGTGTTGTAGGGCGAAGCGAACAGTTACCGCCTAATCCGATAACTGACAAAGAACACAAAAACTTAATGAAAGTACTTTACCCCAAAGATAACAGCAACCGTTTCAGGCGGTAATTGCCTACAACTCGTTTATATATACACTTCAAAAAATTGAACCAATGAAATACTACGGAGCCAAGCTATCATTTTTTGAAAACGCTAAATAGTTGAGCCATGAAAACTTTAATCCCTTTAACCAATCAGAAAACAAAAATATGTCCGCATTGTAAAAGAAAATTAGTCTTAAGTATTGCTTTTTCTGTTAGTGAATATGATCCTAGTGGATATCAAGGTTGGTGTAAAGAATGTGTCAACAATAGAGCCAAAACAAAGTATAAAGAAAAAATAGATAACATCTATGAAAATCATCTTTGGGGAGAGGAGATAGATAATATTTGTTACTGTAAAAGATGTGACTTAAAAAGGAAAAGAGTCCCTTCAGAATGGAAACTAGGAAGATATTATAAGTATTATTTTGTAGATAATGAGTGGACTAAAATTAAACCATTATGCAATAGCAACTGAACTAAACTAGAGTAATTGTCATTTTTAATGTCTAAGCAAAATGCAAGAGTGTAAACCAAAAATAGAAACAGATGAGAAAGTTGATAATGGTATTCCTAGTTCTGTTAGTCCATCAGCAGACGGGCAACGGAGAGGGTACCTTACCGTCTACCCATTTCGTTCAATCGCCTATGGGAAGAATCTACGCACTGGCAGCCGCAGTGGCAAAGGTGGAAAGCGCAGGTGATCCATTGGCCTTCAACAGGAAGGAGAACGCTGCCGGAATACTTCAGATACGGCCTATTATGCTGGCAGAGATTAACCGCATATGCGGGACATCCTTTAAGCTAGAGGATAGGTTTGATGAGAAAAAGTCTATCCAGATGTTCGTTCTTCTTCAGCAGAAGATAAACCCAGGCATGAACCAAGAGTATGGGGCTAGGGTATGGAACGGAGGCTATAAGGGCATGGACAAGAAGAGCACGGCCAAATACTGGCGTAAGGTGAAGAAACATTTAAAGAGTTAGTATAACAAAAAATCTTAGACGTTATGGACTTATCAGGATTAAATTCACTCGACAGAGCCACTGAAAAAACAAAGCAGGAGCACGTCGAAAAAGAAAAGCAGGAATATAAGTATCTCACCTCCTACTTGAGAACTCGTGGCTTAAATCTATTCTGCTATAACCCAATGACTGACCGTATTGAGGCTGTAGAAATAAGAAGGGGTAAAACCATTCACATTGTACCGATGGGTGGTGTATTGACCCCTGTGGATTATGAAATGGAGAAGTCTGTAGTTGATCCTAGATGTTACTTTTTCCAATCCCTTAAATGGGAGACCGCAGAACGTAGAGTTTCTAGGTGGAAGAAAGGAGAAATAAAGGAACTTTGTAATCTAAGGAAACCAGAAGAAGGAGTACTAAAGTTTTGGTAACATTTAAAAATATAATATTATGATTAAAAGGAGTATTGAAAAACTTGCCGATACAATAGGATTTGATATTGGCACAAGCGATGACGTAACACAAGCTAACTTGATAAACGGACTGTGTAAAGGACTAAGCAACTCTATACCACAGAAAAGTGATTTAGATATGCAGCTGTGTTACATTGCTGACAAGTTAGACGAAAAGACTGAAAAGGTCTTGATTGGATTGGTAGAATTTATCAGATTGAAAAACGAAAAGTAACCAACTAACAACAAACCAAATGGCAAGGAATGTAAAGGCGATAGCTCTAGCAGATATTGCAGAATGGATGAGAACACAAAAAATACAAATACAAGACGAACACGGTGATGTATGGGTAGTCAGTGCAGCAAAACTTAAAGCCCGTGAGCAAACAAAACTGAATAAGGAAATTGGAGCATCAAAAATTAATTACACGAAAAAAGGAACTAACTAATAGAAGACCATGAATGAACAATTAATCACATTTAGAACAGCCAAGTTGGCTAAAGAGAAAGGATTATCTATTGCAACTACTTATTACTATGACTTCTCTGGAAGTGTAGGGAGCAGTAATAGAATAAACAAAATTAACTGGAATAAATCTTTAGATTCTATATACAGTGCACCTACTCAATCCCTACTAGCTAAATGGCTTAGAGAAGAACATGGTATTAATGTAAATATAAAGCATAAGCCTTGGTCTCAAGCATATTCTTTTACAATAACAGGGAAGTATCAAGAAGGAGATGGTGGCGTATTGCAAAACTTTACATTTAGAAACTTTGATACATACGAAGAAGCCCTTGAAGAGGGTTTATATCAAGCATTACTACTAATTGAGGATAAATCTAACACCGTAAAATGAAAAGAACCAAGACCAAGCACGACCTAGACGAGATGCTTTTCGAAATATCCGTCAAGATGGATGTAACGCTGGCGACCATGTTTAAGAACTTCACCATGAATAGGGTGCGGGATGCCAAGCAGATGTTCTACTACGTGGCCTACGAGCTAGAGATGGACACGCTAAACAAGATAGGCCAGCACGTTAACTCCAGCGATAGCTCAGCCTTTAAGGGGTGGAAACGTATTAAAAGAGATAGGGAACTCGGTAAACTTTCCCTCAACGCACGAGATGTATTAAACTTTTACGAACTTTAACATTAATAACTACGACTATGGCACAAATTAGAATGGACGTTACAGAATACAATGCACTACTAAAGGTGCAGGCTAATCTGGAAGAATCTTTAAGCAGAGAAAAGGAATTAAGCCGAAAGGTGGATAGCCTACAACAGGAGAAAATAGACCTGCTAGAAAACAACAAAATGAAGGTGACTATAAAGAATAAGCGTATGGTTACCCAACGATATGTGGCATCAAAGACCGATATGGCTCGTGAATTAATAAACCAGCTAATTGAATATGCGAAAAGGATAGAATCAATGAGGGGCCTATACAGGGAAAACAGAGACGTAGATGCAGTTGAATATTACATCAATCAGATTTTTGACAAGGTAAGTGTTGAGACGATAGAGGAGGATAGCAATGTAACGATGAAAGGATTAGATGAGGTGAAGGCAGAAATAACCGCTACCCTAAAAAAAGAGCTAGATGAAACTACAATAAAGAAGCTGGAGTTTGCCGATACGGCAATGGCTAGACAAGCAGCCGACAGCGAACAGATAAAATCTCTTCAAAAAACAGTTAACTCATTCTCAAGGGACAATTCTTTCTTGAGGAAAGAACTTGATTCCTTGGCTAAAGAAAATGAAGGGTTAACAGAAGAGAATGACAAACTGAAGAAATACCAAGAAATAATTGAACAGATAAAGAGTGTCATTCCAAACGAAAGTGTTATTGGTAGCTGGAACAAGAGAGACCTATTAACAAAGATATTGACGCTTATAAGGCAGCAATAAAATAGTTTAAGTAAATAAAAAAGGCAGGAATTAAACCCCTGCCTTTTTCTGTATCCAGCACTTCCCTTCCTTTATAAACGGCTCCAGCGACTCATAGTCCATGTTCGGCTTACCGCAGTCGTTCAGCACATCCTTACCATAGTAGCTTCCGTTCTTAAGCATAACCCAAACCGTTACATTCTGTAACTCATAGAGCACGTCGTTGCCTGGAAAGATAATAAAGTCGTAGAAATCTCTAACAGCCATAACCTCTTCTGGCAGGGTGTCTACTACTCTTCCACTGTCCTCAACTTCCACCAGATCGAATTGCTGTATAATGCCAGTAGAACTGCATCGCTGGCGTATTTTGGAAACTTCCATTTATTTTGAGTTAAAAGCTTAGCACGTTCATAGAGATAGACGGCCTTCTCTGCCGGAGTAAATCCCTTTACGGTTAGGTGTATCACCGATCTCCAGTGAGATGGTACAGCAGTAAGATAGGTGGCTCTGGTATTGTCTAGCGCAGCCAAACAGGCCCCTGCGTGCTTCATTAGCTTATCGATGCTGTGGGATGCCTTACCCTGTAGGTTAACCTCCTCTATGGAAGTTATTGCATTGTAGGATATGTAGGAGGCCGTAAATACCTTATCGTATACATCCCCGTAGGACATATTCTTTAACTTTAAGGGGATAATCTTTAGGTCTAGTATGTCCCCACCCTCGATGCATAGCCTAGCCATACAGCCGTTGCTTACCCCTGGGTCTATTCCTACAAACCACTTGCAGTCGTTGGGGAATACACCAGTTACCATGTCGGACTTAATAGGTTTCTTCTTGGCCCTAATCCTGTGAGCCAACATTACCTGATCTTTGTGAATTTGTGTCATTGTCTTTACTGTTTTTAGTCACTAGTTGCTTTCACTGTGTATCATTAAGTTAATGGCCTTAAATATCTGAAAGGCTACCTGAGGAACAATAGCGTTACCCATCGCCTTTATGCTTTCGTTTCTCCACTTAGGAAAGGTAATTCCAACCAATCTATTGGATAACCCTGCATCTCCGTTACGAACAGGGGATTGAGTTGGGAAGTAGTCCCAGTTTCCTGGGATGCCATATTCTGCAATCCATTCTGGTTTCTCTTGCCTGTATTCTTTTCTGGATTGTCGTCGGCTGTTGGTGTTGGAAGCAGCCCCCTCTGGTATATGAACCCGCTCTGCACCTCCTGCGCCAACGTTCCGCTGTTCCCAAACTTCTGCTCCTTCTTGGATAGGTTCTCGCTGTATGCATCCATTGCTGATGGAGTTTTCAGTAACCTCATTGGTTGCCTTACCACCACGTCCCGAAAATTCGACAGCTGCGTTCTTCCAGGACGAGTTATTGTCATCTCCTTCAGTATTGCCTTGTCTGTTTTTGGGTCCATGTAATCCATAGTTGTTGGAGTGGGCAATAAACCAGATTCTATCCCTTCGGTGGGGAGCGTTAACACCCGCAGCTGGAAGTATAAACGGGATGACTTCGTACCCAGCAGCCTCCAGGTCAGCCTGCACCTCGTCGAATACCAACCCTCCATCCCAACTAAGTAGCCCACGAACGTTTTCGCCCACAACGTAGGTTGGCTGAACCTCCTGTATGACTCGCAGCATTTCTGGCCAGAGGTGGCGTTCATCCTCTTTTCCGAGTCTTTTCCCCGCGACAGAATATGGCTGGCAAGGAAACCCTCCTGTGATGATAACATCTTCATCTCTCCAGTGGGTTCCAAATCTGTTTGTAAGTTCAGCGTTAATTGTTTCATAGGTAAGTGTATGTATGTCTCCGTGATGGTATGCGTTAGGCCAGTAATGCTTCAATACTCGCTGACCGAATGGGTTGATCTCGCAGGTAGCAAGTGTCTCCCATCCTGCCCATTCTGCGGCCAATGAGAAGCCTCCTGTACCTTCAAATAGTCCTATATGAATCATACATTGGCCTTTAGGTATCGCTTCATCTCAATAACCTTTTCCCTGTCGGACTCGCTGCTATCGAGTATGGACATCAGCTTATGGGTTTCCTTCTTTCCTAGCATCCTGGACTCCACCATGCCCCTTAGCCTTCGCTGGGCAGAGCTGAGTGAGGCGTTGGCCCTAAAGAGAGAGCCCTCCAAGTCCTTTACCCTTTGCTGTAGGTTTATCCTAACCGATGGCTCTAGCCCATATCTCCCTACAACGAAGTGCTCTCCGTCCTTAATAAACACCAGCCGGTCTCCAATAGACTTAATCTCCATCTCCGCCAGCAACCCAATCATCGTCAAGTGATGCGCTATCCGCTGCATCTTTTCTTCTCGTTCCATATTCCTCTCCGTCTTTATATCCCTTGATCCACAACCACCTTCTTACGTCCCTTCCTTCGTTTGGTCTTAACCCGTATGGACACACCTCCATGCTTAGGAGTTTTAATAGTCCTGCCTTGTAGCCCCTTGTATAGGCGTTGTAGTGAACTATTTTTCTCAGACGTTCCGAACTTTCCGGTTTTCCGGACAACTCCTCTAATTCTTGTTTGCTCATTCTTGTATTCGGTAGCAAAGAGTGATAGCAAGTCTTCACCCTTCTCAGTTAGAAAGTAGTTTACGTTGTTGTGCCCCATGTCGGTTCTGTATACATATCCCCTATATGACATGATCCGAATAATCTTGTATATCTGGGGACGTGTGTAGGTTCCTAGGTAGGCCAACGTAATCGACGAAGCCCTAAGCCCATGAGACTCTACGGTCTTTATGGCCAACAGTAGGCGTAAATCCCTTCGGGTGATGTGATGCTCCATAGTAATCTTGTCCAAGTTGAAGACAAGCGTGAGCACGTCCTCTGCCTTATATGGCCTTATCTTTAGCGGTCTTCCCATAGTTATTCATTTTCAAGTTGTATATTTCTTGTTCCGTTAATCGCGCTGTGCATTTAAAATGAACGCTAATATATTGTGAACAAACAACTCATCGTCTAACCAAGCTAGCTCGAAGTAGTAGTGTCCTCCAGTCTTCCACATAACGTACCGTAACTTAAAATCAGTAAGCCAGAAATTATCTAAAATAGCCCTTATTACCTCCTCGTTTCCGCTCCAGCCTCCGGTATGCAACTCTAGCCTTCTTTTTTCTCGATACCTTCGGTGTAACTTATATCCCCAGTCCCTATGATTCCATCCATTAGGTAGGTAATCTACGACCAATTCTTGAACAGGTATGCATGTTTCTGGATCATAGTTTCTAAGAAATGCAAGCCATTCATCCGTAGGGTATCCGTCTTCATCTAGCAACATATACGGTGGCCGTATCAAGTTATTCTCCATGGTTATCACTTTTTGGAAGTTATTAACGTAAGCAACAAGGCTACTCTCTCATAGCTATGATGATGTTTACCAATTCATCAGGCAATTTTCCAAGAAGAAACAACTCGAATACACCTTCTTCTTCGGTTTCTCTAACCCAATATGGGAAGTATCTGTATACGTTACCACTTGCCGTATTTACAATTGTGCCCATACTATTAAATATGGCTACTTGCTCTTTTGGAAACTTTACTTTTATCATAATGTTTAAGTTTTAGTTGTTTATAATATCCATTATCAGCCATTTAAGAAACGGCCGTTAAAAACCATTCCCAACGCTCTTTTACAAAGTCTTTTGCTTCTTCTAAACTAAAGCATACTTTATGTTCATTTGCTGTATCATTTTGCATAGTAGGAAAATGGCAAGAAACACTAAAGATAAATTTACCTTTTACTTCAAGTCTACTAATCCAAGCAATTCTAATGTTTTTATAAACGGCAGCTCTTGCCCATCTACCTATGTCATCAGGTAAATCTGTACTACTATATCTATCAATATATTCAATCATAATCCATTATTGTAAAACAGTTCAGTTCTCTATTCCCAAACAACCGTGGTTAAACGCTCATTACAGTCCGTTAGGGGGCATCTCTCGCACAACCTAACGTCTGGCATGGCTGGCCAATCTTGATCCCTGTAATGGCTTAAAATGCCCTTAGTTCGCCTGATGGTCTCCATAACCTCCTTACCGTCCGAGTCCGTTCGCTTAACCACGTAAGGTCTCCAGCGCATCTTGCTTCCCCACTCGAATACCGTATACACGAATACCGTAGCGCCTAGCATATCCATCATCCTAGCGGGTAATCCGCTAACCACGCTTTCATTTAGCTCGTTGTCTATGTTCTCAACCAGCTTTAGGTATACGAAGGCTTGGGTTTTATCCATGGCCCCAAAGTCGCCCCAAGGGTATTTGACCATCACGTAGGACTGATCTAGCGTCTCGCTAAACTTTAGGTCTCCTACCCCGAAGTAGCTTTCTCCGTCAGCCGTATCGTTATAGGTGAAAGGAAACATATCCAGCACTCCCCCTAGGACAAAGCCGTCCCCCATATCCATCCGAAGCTTAACCTGCGTTCCGTATACCTCAAATACGCCATCCTTCTCCAGCTGCTTGAACCTCATGGCCTGCTCATCTATCCTTCGGTGTGTTAGGCTCTTATCCCCCTGTATAAGCGGAAGTCCTTTTATTTGCCGATACCTGTTCTCCTTTTCCTGATTGGGAGATAGTGCCTTCCTAGGCAAATCGTCTACGGTGCTGTAGGCCGTAGCACCCAGGCATAGCGTCTCCCCATACTGGCCATAAAGCATGGGTAAGGTAGGTGCAGACAGCTGCTCCTTATCTATCCATATACGCTTTAGGTTGCGAGGGCAAACAGGTAAAGGCTCCCCCTTGAAGAAGAGGTGAGCCATCAAAGAAGAAGAGATATTTATGGCCATTACAGAATGGATGTTACCTCTTTCTCTATCCTAAGAATGTCATTCCTGAAGGAAGACAGCTGCGTATCTGGTGCTAACCCATCCTGCGCCATGTCCAAGATGATAAACCGTATGGCTCGGCTAACCGACATGGAATAACCAAGCAGGTCTTTTACCTCCTTATCGGGTAACTTGTGGCCATCCTTCATGCGGTTAGTCATTATCCTATTTTTGTATAGGTTGTAGAACGTTGGAGAATCTGGCTCCAGCACGTAGTTCTTGTAAACTATATTTCCGTTTTTCATAATATTGAAAGTATAAGTAAGATAGGCCAAAAAATACAAGCCAATATTGGTTTATATTTTTCTTTCTTTCCATACAATTTATAAATGCTCATAAGATAAATAACATATCCAGTTGCATACGCACACAAAATCGAATAAATCATATATATTAATTAAGATATTAATTTAAATTCAAATACATCACCAGTAATTTTTTTCCATTGGTCTACTGTAATAAATCCAGTACCACCATCAATTTTAAAAAAACCCAAATAGGCATCTAGCCATTTACATTTCTTTACTTCGCCCAATAGATTTGTAAATTCGAATTCCAAGTCATCAAATCCATTTTCTTCTGCATATGCACGTAGTTCATCGATTTTCATAAGATATTTCAGTTTATGTGATTTAAATATATGTGGTAATTGTTTCAGTTTTTTTCTTAATAAAACCATATTTTTCCAATAATGGAATCCAAGCCTGTTCAGGGTTTTTCCAGCTTTCACTTCTATCTCGACTACTAATCCACCATTCATAATTTAATGCAACTAAGTCACGAATGTCATTTATTTCGGTTGTTTCATCATACCTAGCAATAGCAATTAGTTTCTCGCCTGATTCGGTCAATACCACTCCACTACTTTTATAAAAACCAGTTAACCTATATTCAATTAATGATTTTTCATTGTCATATGACATTTCAACAGAAAAGTTGTTTTTCAATAGGTCAAAAATAATTGCATTCATACAATATAAATTTAAATGTTTAATTGATTGTTCTTTCGTTATGTTCTATGTGTTTTGTATAATTTTTGATTATTTTTTCGATAAAGCCGTTGAAGTTTACTTTCATAAATCCAACTCACTGGAAAAAGATTGACTTCACTACGCATCTCTTCTGCAGTAACATTACATACAAAACCATTTGTTAATGCTGATTCACACCAGACAGTAACTTTAATTCTTTCAGGTATTGGATTAACCTTATTGTAATTTTTATAGATGGGTATAAATTCATCAATATATGAATAAATTTCATTAGCAGTTAATACATCGTGTTTTTTTCTGAATATATTGAATTTTTTTAAACCTGTCTTCATATTATAGAACGTTTAATTGATTATACGAGATTAATGTGTAAATGTTACAAATATTTATTATTGCAGCAAATATAAACAATTATTACCTAATTACCTATAATTATATCACTACCTATAAGTATTTAAGTTCTTTTCTTCATCGCCAGCTTCTTGCCAATCTTGCAAAGTGAATAATTTACCAGTTTTTCCAATTATCATATCATGCATAGCAATTATGCTTAATATATCATTGGGCGTAAGGTTTAGTGCAAGTTGGTTAGGATTGGGATCATGAACAATATTTAAATCACTATCAACAATAACTGCATGGGTAGTATCTTCAAATGTTTGACTGTTTACACTGGCATAAAAATAACCATTTAAGCCATTATCAAATTTTGCAACCTTTTTTAAAAACTCAGTAGAATTTTTTCCTTTATCTATGTAGGTTACATCATATCCCCGACTCCTAAGAAATCCAAATATTGTATATTCATATCCACGATTTTCATGCATGATAAAGTTGGGAACATCCATTAAATCTAATTCAAGTAAAGAAGCAATTGCTGCTTGTGCACAATTACCTTTACCTTTATCAACGATTGTTTGATAAACTTTTATCATAATTTATTTTATGAAACAATATCAATATCGTAAAAACTATGATATGATTTATGAAATCCGTTAGTAAATTTAATATCTATGGTCGTCCAATCTCTTGAAGGTGGCCACCAATCATTTTCTCTTGTTGCAGGTGCTAAATCTTCACTGTGATGAGTTTCTGTTACAGTTTCAATCTCTAGTTGCACCATTACTTTTGCATCAGTCATAATGTTGACCAATTTTCCCTTAAGTAAATCATTAAGTATCATATCAGTAGATTTTATATTGGTTTTTTAATTTTACTCATTGTTTCAGTATCAAAATACCAAATTCCCATACTTCCTTTGGCTTGTATAGGAACACTCCAATGCTCTATTTTTTCAAGAAATAAACCATATCTTTTTGTTTCACATTCAATCAATGCATGTTGTGCAGCATTGGTAGTTAGTTCTTTAAAATCGCTTACAAATGCACTGCCCAATATAAATCCATTAATGATTTCTTTAGGTTTATATTGAAGTTGCTCATTTGTAAGATAAGGATTATTAAATGCTGACATGTCTGTTATTTGCCCAGCATGAATTAATATTCTCTGATTTTCAAGACATGCAAATCTATCATGAGTTCTGGTTTCAATTGTTTTCCATCCTCTCATAATCCATGTTGCCCACGGTTGATAAAGTGTAATTACTGGATATATCATATTTTTATACTGAATATTTATGTTTTTTTATGAATTGCTTTTCCTCATCAGTTAAATCGGCATATGCAATATAAAAATGTGTTCTAATTTCACTATCAGTAAATTTACATATATTACCATAATCAGTTTTAATAATATTGTAATTGCCATCTTTACCTACAATTATGGCGTTACCAATGTATCTTCCATCTTTTGTATGTAAAACAGTATTTATTTCAAGCGGATTGTGGGTAATCACTGGCACGATAGAAATGTTATTAGAATAATATGTAAAATAATACTCATTCCATTGCTCCTTTGTCCAGCCATATTTTTCCATTTGATATTTCATCAATTGTAATGCCTGTACTGCACATATATACGTATCATTTATAAATAACTCAATAATATTTTCTATAGATAGTTTCATGAAGTTAATTTTAATTTATTTTTTGTAACACTTAATTGCTTATGTTATTGATTATTGGGGTATGCAATATCAATAAATTCTTTTATTGTACCGTCTTGATTAAAGACCAATTCTTTAGGTATTTTGCATATTCTTAGTGCACAAATACCTCTCTCGTCATTAAGACGTAAAACAATTCCATTTGATTTTTCATCAATTTGAAATTCAAATATACCGCTAAATGTTTCCATAGTTTTTTATGTTATACGAAATTAATTTAAATTTGTTACATGTGTATTATTTACCAAATATTGTATCGTATATTCGTGCTTCAAGTAAAACCGCACCATTATTTTCTTTTTCCCAATACTCCAATAATGCGATTCTTGCAAGGTCTTTATCACTCGCTTTTACAAGGTGAGACAATTCGCCTTCAATATTTTCTTCCATCCCAAAATCATATTCAATTTTCAGCAAGAATCTTATTTTTCCTAAAAAATATTCCATTTTCTATGATATAATTGCTATTAATTATTTTTCAATATCGGCTAGTCGTACAGGAAAACCTTGTTTTTCCAAGGAATGATTTAGACATTTAATCCAATTTTCTTCACTATCCCAACCATAACATGCTCTACAATCTTGGCAATTTGAACTTCCAATCATTGTGCCTTCACTTGGTCTATCTTCATAGATACAAGGTTCAACACAACAAACATCTGGTTCACTTCCCGTTGTTTTAAAATAAAGTTTTTCCATAACTAATTAATGCTTTAAAAAACTAATAATACTTATTATACGAAATTAATTTAAATTTGTTACTTGGACTTATTTTTTTTCTTTAACTTTGTAAGTTCTCGCCTCAAATTAGCAATCAGTTTTTTTTGGTATTTGATTAATGATGCTGCCTCATAGTTGTCAGCAAATTCAAGTGCTTCAATAATCTCTTTATCGGTTTTTTCTACATACATGTTTTCTAATTACTTAGTGAGTGGACACCATTTAGGCACATTACATTCCCTTTTTACGTGATGAGGTCTACATGCAACAGTAATATTTCTATTTTCTTTTGTACACATTACCTTTACATCATCATCACAAAACCAATCATCTGGATCAGGGTCTGGTAATATTTTATGAAAATTGCATTGAGTGCAATTTGTAATATTAATGTCAGATGTTTGTGATTCTTTTGCCACATCATTTAATGACGGAAATTTATTTTTCAACGCTTTGAGCCTATAGTCTTTTACACTATTTTCCTTAACCAATTTCTTTGCAATTTCTTCAGTGATAGGTGAGAAATCATCATCACCATGACCAGCAATACATCCTCCGATATAGCTAATTACGCAATCATCACACCTACCAGCACAACTACTAAACATTTCCATAGTTAATTTATTTTTAATTAAGAACCTTCTATAATTTTAATCCACTTTTCTATGATTTCATCTTGAATATCACCATCAATTTCTTCCCATTCTTGTCTTAGACCACGCCTATCAGATATATCAGAGATTAAATTATATACTTTTGCAATATTACCTGTTGCTTTTTGCTTATCTAAAACGTGGTCATAGTAAGCATCATAATGTTTTGAACCAGAATTTAAACTCATATTTATTTAGTTTTATATTTTTGATTAACTCTCTCCAATTCCTTGTCATAAAACTCATCCGCTTCATTCGGTAATAAAGAAGAAAAGTATGTATATCCCCATAAATCACCACACCCACTACCATATTGCATATCAATTGCATTTGTTTTTCCTTCTAAAATATCAATTTCAAAAGGCGAGTTATTGACAAAATATCTATGAATGCTAACTTTGCCTTCTTGAGTATGTGAAATACCTACATTCTTTTTAATTTGAATGACTTGCATTTCCATTGGTTTTTCAACGCCTTCTTTTGTAGATTTAACTACGTATAATTTAGGCAATTCCAATTCACGAATTCTTTTCTGCTCTAAATATTCTTTGAGTTTTGACATGACATTAATTTTTATGTTACTAATACATATTATACGAAAATTATAATAATGTGTTACAATTAATTTATGATTGATATGCTTTTAATGTTGCATTTATAATTTCATTCTTTTTTTCATATTACCAAGTAGCATATTAGTTCTTAAGTTCTTTTATCTGTTCACCATCAACAAAAATAATTTGTTCTGCCATATTTATTTCATTCCTACTCATCACACTTCCCTTAAAATCATATAGTGTTATCATATCAATTGGTAAATTATTTTTGTCTTTCTGCAAATCACTACGCTTTAATTCAATACAACGTTTGTTGGTAACATATATTGGAGTGAGTTGCATTCTACCTGCAAACCCATAACTTATAAAATATTCGTGAGTTCCATCTCGTTTCAATATCACATTCACACCGCCAGCATTTATATCTACATTATTGCCATTCTCATCAATAAAATGAGAAATACGTGGCATAGTAACTGGTATATTTAATGACTGTGTTTCTGCTGTTTGTAAATTCTGTTCCTTTTCCATGTTTTTTGGCATTAAGTCAATTAATTATTTTTAAATCTGGGAGTAAATTACATATTTATTGTGTTATACGTATATAACTTAGTTTTGTTACATTAGTTATCAGTTGCACCCATGCATCTACCACTTTTTAACTCAGACAAATCCCTATGAGTAATATCACAAGAACAAAACTAGTCTAAATGAATTGCTTCACAAATTATCCATTCATTTTGAATGGATGGACATATCTTAAATTCAAAATTCCTACCATCAACATTAATTAATTCTTGCAATAGAAATAATGTATTCTCAATATTAGCTGCTGCAACTTCACACTTTATATTCTGAAGTAGCGCATCATAAAGTTCACCAATTGTTTTTGGACGATAATAACTAGTAACATGCTTGGTAAAATCTTCCTTGAAACGTAAAGGAATTGCAGTATCTTTCAACTGTTCCCAAGTATTCATCCAATCAACAACTGCCTCAATTTGTGCTGGTGTTAAATTTTTAGTATCCATACTCTTCAGGATTAATTTGGTTGACAATTAGCATTTCAAAACCACCTCTACCATATATTTTATTCGCATATTGCTCATTAGTCGTTACAAATACATGACCATCATCAAGTCTTTTCATAATATAACAGGTACTAACATTAAATTCTGGCATTTTATTTTGTTCCTTGGCATTTATTTCCTGAAGGTAAGCAATATTGTCCTTTAATTCATTTATCGGCTTATTAATAACCTTCTTGCTAGAAACACTATTTTTAATGTAAGTAAAAATGAAATCATTTCTTTTTTCAATATTATAATCAAAAAAATTTGAATATAATCCCCAATAAAAATCTTTTCTATATTTTATCCTAATTAGATTAATTAAATATATTGGATTAATTATAGTGCCACCATCATTATAGGCAGTTCTATATATTTCAATATATCTTTTCCAAGCCTCATTTAAAGACAAATCCTTATTTACTATATCTTGTGCTAACTCATTAATAACATTATCAATGCTTTCTTTATCCATTAACATTTCATCCTCTGGCTCAATCATTTCAATTAATTTCCCAGCATTCTTCACATCTGTTATAAATGTAATTGTGCAGCTCAACTCATTCACACCACCGCATTCATTGTCGTGAATATATACGGGGGCAATTCGGATATTTTCAATTTTACCGTCGAACATTTTTTCAAACTTTCTTTTTAATTTTTTCATGCAATAACTTTATTTAGTTTTTCTTGTTATTTTTTTGCTGGGTAATCCTAGCATTAACTCAATATAACATTATTATTGCTAGGTAATCCCAGCATTAACTTAATATAAAACATTAAATGACTTACCACCATAATTAAAAGTAATCCAAGCCTTACAGATAATTAAATTCACACCAATCATATAATCATTTACTAGATTATTTTTCCACTCTTTAGGATTGTTAAAGTTTTTACTTCCAACAATTTTATTTATTTTGAACCATAAACCTATTCTATAATCCCTAAATTCAGAACTATCCATTAATTCGTCCCTACTATCCCATTTGTGCCTAAAAACAAATGTGAATCTAAATCTTCCTGTTTTCAATCTTTTTATCATAAATGTTGTTCTAATTTAACTTCCTTATGATTAAAAGCAAATTTATCTAATTCTAGTTCTGCTTCTTTTTTATTTTCAGTCCACCATTTTATTTCAGAACGTTGTGGATTTTCATCCGCATAAATAATTAGCATACATAATGGTTGCCAATTAAATAAAAAAAACAACAATATCTTTTTCTTTAATTGTGGTTGATATATTATTTTACCATTAACTCGTTTTTCTTTTATTCTCACTAAGTAAGTTTTCATGTTAATTAATTTTATTTATACAATAATTAGATCACTTTATATTACTTTTAGAATTGCTTGGTGCAATAATTATTTGCAAGAATATCCCAATACACGAAATTAACATTCCAATTCCCCACAAAACAAATTTAATGCTATTATGCCATTGGCCTGTAATATTAAACCACACTAAAATCTGTCCAATTACAATCATGATAATAAATCTATTTTTCCATATTTTATTCATATTCTATGAGATTTAGTCTTTCATGAAAATCATATATAATTTTAACCTCATTTTCATTTAAATTAAGAATAGGAAAACAATTTCTTAAAATTACATCATCATTAAAGCACATAATTACTAAAATATATCCACAAATATAAGCAATAATTTCATTACTACAAATAAATGAAAATAATGCCTAGCCACGATCAACAACCAACATTCCATATAACGAATGATATTGAATTGCACAATTATATTCTCCCATAAGTTTATATAATTTATCTAAAAACTCTCTATGCTTAGGATTATTACGGTTGTTTGTAAGATCAATAATTTGTCCTTCAATACTTGCCATTCTTAATCCTTCTTGCATACCCAAACCCATAGCATCAAACCAAATTTTTCTAACTTCTGTTTGTGAGTATTTCGGGGGGAACATCCCAAGTAGTCCTCTATCAGTAAATGAAGTATCATTCTTTTTTGCGTCTTGTATTGCATTAAATACTCTTGCATCATACATTTGCCTTTCAACAATTTCTTGTATTTCCATTACCATTTTTATTGGTTTTAATTAATATTCTATGAATTTTTCGGTATAAATCCTGCCACCAAATTTTCAACTATCCTTTGATCAACACATGTATAATACTTTTGAAACTCTCTTACTTCATCCCAAGTTTTTAACCACGAAAATTTGGCAGTTAATGACTGTAATTTATTTTGTTGTGAGTATAGTTTAATCATCCTCTGCGCATCTTCCTTCATTTCCGTTTTCTTTCTATTTCTAATTTTAAAATAAACAGAAAAATTTGAACCTGCAGAATATTCACTCAATTTTTTCCATAAACTAAGTCTATAACCGAGTAATGTATGGTTAAAACTTGTATCTTCCCTTTTAAACCTTAAATAGTATTTTGATTTTTTTGATATAATCAAATAGGCTATTGCCAATGTGTTTAAAATCGTTAATATTACCATAGTTTTAAATTTTAAAAAATTAGTTGGTATATATTTTTTATCATAACCTATATACGATGCCATTGATTAATATGTTACAAAATCATATGACTATTTTTATTATCATCACAATTAAAAATAATAAAGCCATATACGCTTATAATGTATATGGCTTTATCTTAAATATATTTTGCAATTACTTTGTTTCAAAAAGAGTTAAATCATATTTTAATATAGGAATATCAGCATTCTCGCTTAAATCATTAGTCATCATTAAATAACCATTTTCATCGTAGACATATTGAAGTAAATAACCATTAGAATTTTTATGGGTTATCATTTTACCATCCTCATCATAGGTATTTTCATATGAACTATTGTCAGAATTTTTATAGGTTAAAATCCATCCCTTTTCATCGTAAGTATATTCTTCAGAATTATTATTAGAATCTTTATATGTTAATTGCATATTTTTTTCATTATACGTATTTTCTGACCAATAACCACTTGAATTTGTATATGTTAGCATATTTCCATTTACATCATACACATATTTTTCAAAATAACCATCAGAATTTTTATAGGTTAGGATATTCCCTTTTTCATCATAAGTATATTTTTCAGAATTATTATCAGAATCTGTATAGGTTAAAACCTTACCCTTTTCATTATAAGTATATTCTTCAGAATATTTATCTACATCAATAAAAGTTAATTTTTTAACTGGTAGTTCACCCTTTAACCTACCAATTATCCATTGAATATCGTTAAATAATGATTCATCACCAGTTGTAACTTCCGATAATATATCGATATTATGAAGTTCTGGCGTGTTCTTAAATTTAGTAATCATTTCTGAAGACGCATTAATTGACTTGAGATAATGAATCGTAATTTTCATAAAATTTTTATTATTAAAACTGGTTTACTTCAAAAAGAGTTAAATCATATGTATATTCTTTATCATTAGCACGTATTCTAGTTTTAGCTAAAGCATTTCCTTTTTCATCATAAGTTATTTTTTCTGAAAAACCTGAAGAATCTTTATAAGTTAAATTATTTATAAGCAACATACCTTTTGATTCAATAATAAGCCAATGTATGTCGTTATATAGCGTACTATCACCAACAGTGATTTCAGTTGATTTGTTAAAATCAATACCATGTAGTTCAGAAATACTTTCAAATGATTTTATCATTCTTACTGGTGCGTTAATTGATTTGAGATAATCTGTCGTAATTTTCATAAAATATTTATTATTAATTGTTATTTAGTTATTAACTCGTAATTAATCAATACAAATCTAGGCATTATTCCTTAACAATGCTACCTTATACTTAAATCTTTAATCTCTATATTTACTTCTTTTCTTCCTATTCGAACCACCGCATTTTTATCATCAATAAATGATTTTATTTTACCAGTAAATGTTTTACTATCTTCAATATGCTTGGGTTTATGTAGTGAGTTCCATAAATATTCATCAGAATATGCACAAACAAATATTTCTACCTCATCACCTACCTCATAGTCAATATATCCCTGTCCCCAGCAATTATCACATGGCACTTCCTTACAATACCTACCACAGAGCAAACACCTACCATTTTCGCAATCGCTATTACAACAACTTGAAACTTCTCCAACTCCATAGCAGTCTTCGCAATATTGCCGTACCTTTTTTATGGTAGCGTTAGCAATACCATTCATATTTAATTGCTGATTTGATGTAATACCTATATTATTCATAATGCTATTCTTTTACAATACGAAACGGTATTGCAATTTTATCAATAGGCAAATATACGACAATAATTTAAATTTGCAATGGTAAAAAATCAATGCACGATATTAAAATTCAATCAGTCCAATTTTTGAATCATATTTATCAACATCAAGCAACCTATACACACCAAAAACATCATTTTCTTCAACACTAATCGATTCAAAAACCTTGGTGCGTATGTTTATGCAATTTTGAAGAACCACTCCTCTTATACGCTTAAATTCGATATTTGCAATATCACGTTCCTGATAATTATTTGCTGATTTTATTTGTTGCAATGAGTTAATATATGCGTTCCAAGTATCATCATCTTTACCCACATATATTGTGTGTGTATCTGGATCACCTTGAATGAATCTATAATTACCAATATCATAAAATTTACCGTCAAGAATGTCATCAACAATATTTTGGTTTTCACTCACCTTGCCATGCTCAGCATTTATGGATAATCCTGCAAAATATTTTTGGCATCTTTTATGAAATTCAATTTCAGTTAGGGATGATATCTTATTTTTTATGTCATTTCTAAAGTTATTTGTCATTGTGCCATGATAAACCATGTTGCAATCATAATTTGCATTCCCACCATCTTTAAATAAAAATAGGTAAATATCAATTATGCCAAATTCGCCATTGCGATTACCACGACCACATGCTTGAACAACGCTTGAAGGTGGAGCAGCATCCCGATATACTATAGGAAAACTAATATCAACTCCTGCTTCAATTACCTGTGTACTTATTACAAGAATTTTTATATTATTTTTTAAATCGTCAAAAATATTACTAATCAATTTTAGTCTATCTGCTGGACTAATATGAGCATTTAATAAATATAACTTATCAAAATTGTTGACTTTCGCATTGTTGACTTCCGCAAACTTTGAATACATTATTTGTGAAGTTCGTATTGTATTTACAATCAATAACGCACTTTTATCTGCGTCATTTACCATTTTATACAAAGAATTTTGATCTACTTCACCACTAAAGTTAATTCTATATCGATTAAAAACGCTATTCTCAAATACCTTATCTGGTAGTAATTCTGTATTGTAAAACTGCTTTTTAAACAGATTTTTAATGTTTTTGTTTTTCATTGCATTCCAATCTATACCAAAATTTGGCATTGTTGCAGTACTAATAATGGCATAGCTATCATATCTCACACAAAACTCATTCAGAAGGTTCATAAGCGTATAATACTGCATTGGACTTGCTGCTTGAAACTCATCAATTAAGAATATGCGCTTTTTGAAATTTTTCAGCCTTATTAACTTACTTGTGCTGTTACTAAGTAATGTTTCAAATAGCTGATTAAACGTTGTAACAATAAACGAATGATCAAAGCAATTTTCAGAAAAGGCATACTCAATCAAATCCTTCGACCCGCTTTCCTTTTCCATCATACTTTTAAGTTTCATACTTGTATCTGAAGCAGAGGTATAGTTTAGAGTTTCTATTCTTAAATCTTTATTCAATATCTTCGTAGTTTGATCAATAATTGAAAGATATGGAAGCGAATAAATTATATCGTGATCATAACCCTTCCTTTTTAAAATTTCAGTAGCAAGTTGTAACATCATTAATGTTTTTCCACTACCAGTTGGTGCTGTTAAGGTAAATACTCTCTTGTCTTTACTGCTGTTAAGTTGTGTTGATAACTCACTAACTGCCATTTTTCTAATCTTATTACGAACAGTATTTAAGTCACTTTTACTTGTTAAGCTATTAAACATCCACTCCAAATTATTTTCTAATGAATAGGCATATCTTTTTTTTGTTTTTTCCCTATATGATGCAACATTTCCAGATGCATCTCTCCTATCACCAGTTACTAGTTCAGCAAACGTCATAATAGTATCAAAGTAATAATCTAACGCAGATACATTCCAACTAGGTTTATCCAAAATTCTACCGAATGTGCGATAGTAATCACATTTTTCAATATCATCAATAAATGTTAACTCACACCCCAAAAGATCAATATTATCCTTAAAGAAAGTATTGACATGCTCAGTCATATTTATTGACTTAAGATAGTTAATCATGTCATCCCATTCCTTATCATTACTAAATATTTCATCAATATTTCGAAGATAACCGTGATGGCCGATAACAACATTTCCTAACAATAGCAGTATCATTTCAAAATTATATTCAGTAATAAAAGAAAATCTTTTCTTAATTGCTTCTTTATTGTTAACAAACCCATTTATGAGATAGTACGCCGAAATATATGCATGGTTTTTATATCCAGAATATGAATCACCAACAATATACTTTTGAAAGTTATCATTCATCTTTCCAACATCGTGAAATGAAACTGCCAGTAATAGCAAATCCGTAACATCAGAAAGGTTTAGAATGCCTTTCTTATGGTCAATAAGTAACTTAGTTGGATGGGATTTAGGATTATAGGTTGCCATATTTTTTACTATTTTTTCTTAATTATACGCAGACTATTAATATATGTTACGCAATAGTAGCAATTTTTATTATATTGCTTGGATTACTATAAATGATAAAGTCATATACATTATGGGTGTATATGACTTTATCTTAATTATATTTTATTATTATCTTATCTCAAAATCAGTTAAATCATACTTCATTTGTGTATAATCAGCAATAATATTACCATCTGAGTTCTTATAAGTTAACTTATTTCCTCTTTCATCATAAGTATATTCAGATGAATAACCATTTGAATTCTTAAATGTTAACTTATTTCCTCTTTCATCATAGGTATATTCTTCAGCATAACCAGTTGAATTCTTAAAAGTTAACTTATTTCCTCTTTCATCATAGGTATACTCCATAGTATAACCACTTGAATTCTTAAAAGTTAACTTACTAACAGGTAATTTACCTTTTAACTTATTAATCAACCAATTAATATCGTTAAATAATGATTTATCACCAGTTGTAACTTCCGATAACATATCGATATCGTGTAGTTCGGGTGTATAACTAAATCGAGCAATCATACTTGATGATGCATCAATTGATTTGAGATAATCAGTTGTTATTTTCATAAAAAAATTTTAAATTAGTTATTAATTGTTATTTAGTTATTAACTAGCTTCTGGGTCATCATGTTTTGATTTATAAAAAAGTGGCTGCTAATTAATTGATTACAAATCTAGGCATTATTCCTTAACATTGCAAGTAAAATTGTTAACTACTTTAAATTTTAACATTGTAAATACCCGATTATTTGGGGGTGCTTAGTTGTAATTACCTTAAGTATTAGTATAGTAAACACCCCATCATCAATACTTGATGCAGCTACATAAGTTGTAATTACCTTAAGTATTAGTATAGTAAACATCAGATATTTAGAACTCCCTTTGAGGGCACTGGGTTGTAATTACCTTAAGTATTAGTATAGTAAACATCCCTCTATGTAGGTGGTATTGGTATTTACTTGTTGTAATTACCTTAAGTATTAGTATAGTAAACATCATCGAGCTCCCTTTTTCTTTTAGCTGAAAAGTTGTAATTACCTTAAGTATTAGTATAGTAAACATCTTCTGGATTAATCTCAATTATAAACAATTGGTTGTAATTACCTTAAGTATTAGTATAGTAAACATCGTGATAAATCACCGCTATTAATTTGCAACGTTGTAATTACCTTAAGTATTAGTATAGTAAACATCATAAGCACATACCCAACTATTCGGTGAACGTTGTAATTACCTTAAGTATTAGTATAGTAAACATCCAAAATCAAAAGCACAATTACGCACAACGTGTTGTAATTACCTTAAGTATTAGTATAGTAAACACCCTTGAGCAACTCACATACTTCACCCATTGTGTTGTAATTACCTTAAGTATTAGTATAGTAAACACCTATCGTTAATCCACTCATTTACCTTACTCTGTTGTAATTACCTTAAGTATTAGTATAGTAAACACCATAATTATATTTTGGATTTTCTAAATCAGTGTTGTAATTACCTTAAGTATTAGTATAGTAAACACCAGCATTAATTGAATTTGATAAATTAAAAGAGTTGTAATTACCTTAAGTATTAGTATAGTAAACACCACCAGTTAATGCACCAAATACGGTTGAAGGTTGTAATTACCTTAAGTATTAGTATAGTAAACACCTATCGTTAATCCACTCATTTACCTTACTCTGTTGTAATTACCTTAAGTATTAGTATAGTAAACACCAGTATTGATGCCTGAATATATAAACAAGGTGTTGTAATTACCTTAAGTATTAGTATAGTAAACACCAGAAACAGCCTTGCCTTTCGTAACGTATTTGTTGTAATTACCTTAAGTATTAGTATAGTAAACACCCATCAGTTAAGACCAAATTCAGAACAGTTCGTTGTAATTACCTTAAGTATTAGTATAGTAAACACCCTACCTACAATAAACTCATTGACATACAAATAATTATATTGTAAATACGATTAAAAAAATCTAAAATATTTAGAAAAAAACGATTGAATTGCATTGTTTTTAACATCCTAAATAAATTCAAGTGCTTCTTCATTAACTGCATAGTAATTGCCTTCGGCTTGAAGGCTACCACAATTTTTATGAAAATATATGGTTTTATAGATATGATGAGCAAGATAGGAAATACTTTGCGTTGGTATATCATCAATGCCAATATCTCTAAATTTATCCATATCATCAATATCTAGCGTAGTGCAAATACCATTTGTTGTAAACTTACCATTACGTATTTCAGGAACATACTCTCCAATATAGGTAATATCGGCAGGAAAATTAGCCATTCCCATATATGGTGGAAAAACAAAACTATTTTCCTTTATGTTGCTAGTAAAATTTTGTAAAAATGATTTAACATCAGCATCCTCATCCGAATACTTGATATAAATATCATAGGATATATTTACCAACTTTTCAGATTTTCTTGGCGTATGTATTGGAATGTCACCACCCTGAAATACATTTCCATGAATATAACTATATTCTGACCAATACTTTATTTGAAAGTTGGAGCGAGGAATAACAGAATATTTCAACTTTTCTGTGAAAAATTTATACATATTATTATCTCTCATAACATCTCTTTCCAATCCAATTACTGCACCTATAATACCAACAACTGCTGATTTAGGTATAATATGAAAAGTGCTTGGATTGTTATTGCTTTGAGGTCGTAAAAATGACCCCAAAGCACTTTTTATGTTAAACGCAACTACCTTTTCCATATTAATTGGTTAAATCAGTGTAACTAACGTATCAAACGGATTCAATACCTCACAATTCTTGGGTAGGTTTGCAAAATACTTCTGAATGAAGTTATTGTCATCACAGTAAATGGTTACACTATCTACATCAGCATCACCAAACTTACTGATAAGTGGAGAAAAATCAAACTCATAGTCTGCTCTGGAATAGAGTTCAGACATTTTCTTATCAGTTTTAATTTCAAAGGGAGTAAATGATTTAGAAAATGTTTTACCCAAATAACCATTTTTTGTTTCTTGTGTTGGATGCTCAACAACAATACAAGCAATTGGTTGATGCCCATACTTACTACGAGTATTAATTGTTTTCATTCCATCCCATATTGCAGATAAAACTAGCTTCAAATCATTATCGGTCATGGTATTGTGTTTTGCTGTTGTAGCACTAACCCTACCCTTAACACAAAATAAACCATACCGTAAGTATGAATCTCTACCCATGCCACCCTGACCTTTTTCACCACCGCTAGGAAAAACAGTGGTAATTCCACGATTAATAAAATTTTTACCTATTACCACTTCATTAACGCTATCAGTTTCTGCATCAAATTGTAATGCACCTGTAACTTGTGCCTTATTTTTAGCAGTTAAAATACCACCAAAAACCCTAACATCCACAAAATGCTGAAGTAAAATTTTCTTACTGTCATTATCCTTAATACCATTTTCTTTGCAAAATAGGTTAAATCTAATTGCTGCACCAGAACCAGTGTTTTTATCCTTCGTTTTTGAATCAGTATCATCCGAATCGCTCTTTTTTGAACTAGCACTTTTTTTGTTGGACGAAATCCTATCCCAATCATAAAAGTAGTAAACGTTTTCACCAATATCGTTTAACTTGTCCCTGCCAAAACGCTTAATACGTAAATCACTTACCACAGCCTTTTTGCTGTTTTCATTATACCTTTGCTCACCAGTATCTGGATCGCCATTTGGTGTGCAATTAACTGCATCATAAATAAAATAAACACTCTTGTTTTTCATAGCTATTTTTAGTTTAAATTGTTACTGTTTTCATTAGTTGCAGAATCAACTGCTTTTGATTGCTTGTATTCACATTTTTCAGTGAAATAACCCATAGCAAATTTGCTTTTATCAAATTCGTTGTCAGTAATAGTATGTAGCAACTCCAGCAATTTATTATGATTGCCATATTCAATTTGATTGCGTATCATACGCTCCATAATGTCTTGATAGTATTCTCTAATATCATCAATACCATTAACTGTTTTACTAATATTTCCAGCAAATTTCTTAATAGTATTGCTTAGATTTTCTCTACCATCTTTCCATCCCGATTCAAATTTAGACAATTCAATGCCTAACCGATAGGATGAATGCCGAGTTAACTCAGAAACAAAGTTTTCCAATTCCATAGTTTTTAAAAATTTATATATATTAAAAAGTTTATTCCAGTCATTCTTAAAATCACTACCATTAATATTATTATTTCTTGCAAGATACTCAATTTTACTAATTAAGCAATACAATGCTTGCTCAGGCACTTCATACTTTTCCTGATAAATGTTCTGAAGTGTATGTATAATAGTTGTCATATACTTATCAGATTTACCGTTATAATCTTGGTATAATTCGGTTAATGCTTTGTAAAGTGAATATTTTTTCTCGCTATTACTATTCTTATCATAGTATTTAGGATAATATTTATTATTTACCCTATCCCTAATGCTTAGTAGTTGCATATACCTTATACCACTAAGCCGTAGCATATTCTGATTACCTGCCTTACTTTCATACCTGTAGTAAACATCAAATCTTAACAATAACGGAATTAACCTTTTTTCAATAGAATCTCTCTCAACTTTACTGTTAATAAAAGTTTTAATTCTATTACAAACCAAATCAAAGTTAAAAATATCCACATCTTTAAATGTAAGGTCTTCAATATCTTTCATTGTTAGATTGTTATAGTTCGGAAATATTGATACAGAATAGTTATTATCAATATTTAAACTCTCCCATGAATAAATTTTACGTGCATAGTATAGGTTAAGAAATGCATCCTTATCATAGTATGGTATTGAATCATCATACATCATGCTATACCCATTCGTGGTGTACTTACCATAGTTAAACATTGAATAAAATGCATTTATAAAGATATAACCCCTACCTTCAACATAGTTGGATTGCAAAAACATCTCATCTATTTCATCAAGACATTCAGCATGCTCATAAGCAGGACTGGTTTCACCTTTATAGGTTATGGTTATAACAAATAGAATTTTTGCTATCTTATCGTCCTTATCATACTTTTCTATTTGCTCAATAACCAGGTCAAGATTATCATCTAGCAGTTTTCGATACCTATATATAAACGATGTTGGCGTTAAAACTTTGGAATATATCTTTACATATTTTTTATTGAAAGTAGAAAATGAGAACTGATTACTAACTTCCTGCGATAACGATAATCCCTTTTTAATTTTTCCCTCAGAAAGACTGACAAGATAGTTACCAATTAAATGAATTAAACCATTATTTGAAGTTGTTCCCAACTTAAATACAATTTCCTCAACCTCACTATAAACAGTATCACTATCTCCAAATTCAATTATATTCTTATCTAAATCAATATTAATTTCTTGAATGGCAATACTATCATCTTGTATATATTTAGCACTACCATTTTTATCATTTTTTTTCTTCTGAATACTTACCGATCTTAGCATTGGATGATGCTTACATCTTGACCAACTTTCTTTTCTAACTACTTCACCTATTTTAATAAACGTACTGTCCATATCAATCAGTTAAACATTATAAATAAAACCAAAACCACAACCTGTTGAAACACCAAGTCCCAACCCATAGCATAAACCAATAGCATCTGAATTACCCACAATTTTAACGCTACCTTGCGTGGCAATATTAGCAACATTACTAATCTTTACCATCTTCGTTTTTATTGGTAGTGCTAAGTCGAATTCAATATCAATACTATCAGGATTTAATTCATAACCTAACATACTTGCTTTGGTTAATAGTGTTTGCTTAAGTAAGGTAGAACATATATCATTACCATGCTTATAGGTTATATGATCTGGATTGCTAGAATTCTTATTTTGACCCAGATATATTGGAGACGTGCCAACACTAAGCTCAGTAATATTACTAAACTCTTTAACACTAAAATCAACAGACTTCAATACCAACCCATACCCCAACTCTTTTGTAATTGCATTTTTTCCCCTAAGATAAAAATCCTTAAATACTTTAATGCTGGGTGTCCTAACCAACCAAATTGCTCCCCTATCAAATAATAAACCGTTTTCAACCGTCCTACTATTAAATAAAGGACTAATGGAGTATTGGCTAATACTGTCGTGATACTCATTATTTTTACCCAGAATCTCCCCATGCAAAAAACTTAATACCTTATCCCAATAGTCAATGGGAACCACTTCTTTACTACCAAAGAAATAAAACTTAATCGTGTATACTTTCATAACTAATTTATGTGTTTATTGTCTATACGAAAATAGTTTAAATTTGTTACATATCGTATAGAATAATATTGTAACAAAATATTAAAATAGAATAATATCATAATATTAATGTGTAGTATCATCTCCAACACTAACTAATTGATAGAAATTTATCCTTAAGCATTTTATTGTAGTTTTCACTAATCGTATGTGAAAACTTCCCAGTATTTAGGTCAGGATAATATTCTTTTACGATTTCAGCAATTTCTATATCCTTCATTACCTTTTTATCAAGTAATTTTATTGTCAATTTTTTCATTAACGATAAATTTTTGTTGAGTATATTTGTGGCTTCAATTTTACACTCATTAAGTATTACATTAATAGAATCATTTGAGTTTTCATAGTCAACAATACCATAAGATAAATTGTTTGCGTTTGCTCCACAAATAATGTCACCCACAAATCCATCCATTCCATATTTTCTAACATAGCTGGATGCATAACTTGTGGCAATTGAAATATCCGATGCCGAACCAGTAGTTTTCATGTTTTCACCAAATATTACTTCTTCTGCGACCTGTCCACTTAATGCAATAATTATTTTGTTTTTTAGCATCTCCTTTGAGTCAAAAGTTTCGTGTGTCATAATAAATCCATTTGTTATCAATGATGCTGTAGTACAAACCAATTGCTTTGGAACTAATTTCATTAAACTAATATATGCAATAGTATGCCCTACCTCGTGAATCGCAACCAATGATTCAATGTCAATATTTTTTGAATTTTTTATATTATCAATTACTGTTGCTATTTTATATGTTACCTTATTTCCAGAAATATTGGAACATAGTTGACCATCTTTATATGAAATATGTATATTGTTTACATTATAGAGCATGCAATTATATATAAAAAATGGCATTGAAGTTTCAATGGTTGATGAAATTGTGCTTAAAACTGGCCTAACACCTTGACTAGGAAATACCCCGTTTCGATAAATAATATCATATATTTCATCATCTAATGTAATGCTAATATTAGTAATTTCTTTAATATTGCTAACAATTGTATCACACTTAGACCTTATTATTTTATTATAGCTATCTCTACTTAATGATGGATATATTATATGATTATTACCAAATCTGGCAATTTGTTCTGGCCTAAACCTAGAGCGCAATGCTCTCTTTATATTAATTAATGTTATTTTCCTAGAATGCTCATAGAGAATATCCGCATCAACATCAATATCATCAGTTTCTTTTGACATTTCAAATGCTTCATCAAGATTTCCAGATATTATGATTAGCAACTTAGAATATGTTTTATTTTCATATGTTTTTGGATTTTTTTGCGCATCCATTAAATCTGTAAGAATTTTTTCTGAATCTAGTGTCATGATTTCATCTATACTAGATTTTAATCCAAATGCATATTTAATTCTTTTAGCAGTAACATAGTCATAATAAAAATCAGCACCAACAATCGGACTATTATCTCTTTTCTTCAGATCAAATTTTTTCTTAATACTATGTAGATAGCTATTAATTGTTTCTTTAATCGCCAGATTGGGAGTGAATTTACCATCACCCAATAAAGTCCATATATCAGAATAACCATTTAAATTATTACTAGGTATTTCATTTCCATACCCATCTATTGTTCTAAATTTTTGTATCTCATCTAATAATAAAATTCCATAGCCATCCCCATTTAAATTAGATTCCAGCTGAAATTGTATTCCATCAACAGCACCTAGTCTAGTATCAGAATAAGATGGCAAAATACCTTTTTTTAGCGTATTCATTTCTACCTCAACATAATTTTCCTGAAAATTAATCAACTTTACAAATTTTCTAACCAATTCTGTTTTACCTACACCTGTCATTCCCCATAAATTAACAATTAATGGCCTGAGCTGAAGTTCTGGTGCTACATGCCATACCTTAATGCTTTCAATAAACTGATCAATTGCATCATCAATTCCAATAAAATCCTCCTTTAACTTAATTTTTACCACCTCTAACTCATTAAGTTTATTCATAATCGTTTCTTTTGTCATTTCTACCATTGTCATTCCTCCAGTTTTCATTAATTTATATTTTTATTACTTATACGAAAAAAAATCTAACTTGTTACATTGAAATAAACTATTCTAAAATAATTTGGTGTGGGCAGAATATAATTTTTAATATGCTAATTATAACATAGTATATATTATATATGTGATTACATTATTTACCACCTTCCTTCAAAAAAATATTTCTAACCCATATGTAATTTTACCACCAGATTTTATGCAAAATATTGTAATATTTAATTATTTATACCAGCATGCAAATATACAAAAATAACCTAAATTTGCTATAGTAAAAAAAATTATATACTATTTTAACAACAGCATATAATCTTTTTATAAAGAAGAGAATAACGGAATTAACTTTCAATATTTAATTTACCCGTTCCATGAAATAAATATTGATTTACCATTAGAGCATTTGCAGAATATTTATTGTTACCATCTTCAAATGTAAGATTCACCATATTACCACTTAATTCTAAGTATAAATTCCCATTTGGGTTGTTTATCCCTACAGTAAATGATTTACTATTATCACACCTAACATCACCATCTTTTGTTTCAGTAATACTATAGTTAGTTGTTATTGTTAATGTGCATTGATCTTCAAATAAAATCTGCCCTTTCTTTGTTGAATCAGTTGAATCAACGTATACGTTTAAATTAATGCAACTAATTTTATTAACCTCACTTTTATGATGTATCATAATATAAGTTATTTAATTATTGATATCTCTTTCGAGATAAATTATTTTTATGAAAGGTATTTAATTCCCTTTCCCACCAAAATCCGTAACCATTGCAAATATATGTAGCACATAATTAGCTGTCTGGTAGTTTAATGATAAATAAGTTTATCATTTTAATGTAAATACACCGTTTATTTTCAGTACTGGCAATATTATTATCATTGCTTATAACAAATACGATGTCATTGATTAATATGTTACAAAATTACATAACTATTTTTAGTGGTAGCGAATAATTTATCAATAGGTAATAATTTATTGCTCTATTCTAAACAAATTCTTTTCATAAACGCCATAGCAATATGAGCAATAATCAGTTATATTTTTTATGCTTATTTAACTGTACCATAACCATACTTATACGTACTATTATTAGCGATTTTTATATAAAATATTGTAATAAATAATTATTTATGGATGATTGATAATCAATAACTTATACACTGACAAAGATAATGTGAATATATTAAGTGGGAAAAAGTGGGAAGATGTGGAGGAAAATGGGAGATAATTATGAAAAAAGGTGTCCCCACACGTCAATCCTCTGACCCCAATAATTTTTTTCACAAATACGATTTTATAAAAAATTATAATTTGTAACAATATATTAGATATTTCGTATAATGAATAAAAAATATATGTCAATGAGAAAGTATTTTAGAAGTCCAGCGTACTGGATTAAGTTAGGGTTAATGTTTGCTGCGCTAGTATTTATCAGGAAGTATGGTGGACATTATAAGTTTTATTTAGAAATATTTGCAGTGATAATTATCTGGGGGTTTAATCCTGAGAGGTTTGTTGGTAGGATGGTAAGTAGAATAGCACGTGGGTTGTTTTAGGATTTAAATCAAGTTGAGATAAAGGTATATTAAATAAGATTATTATGTTGGGAGAAAAAAATTTAGTTCAGAATATTATGGACATTGGGATAAAGATATATTCCATGACAGCAGAGGAGTTGGACAATCGTGTTTTGGAATTGCGTACAATGGTAGGGGATTCAAAGCAGAACTGTATAGAATTGGACAATGGTATTGAGATAGAAATAATGGTAGTGCTATCACGGTTAATGGATGATGGGAAGGAAGAATATGTTGATGAGTTGGATAGAACAGGACATTTCAAGGATATATATAAAAGATTTAATTAAATTTTATAACAATTATATTATAAAAAAATGTCCTGAGTTATCGGGACATTATCTGGACATTGCCAACTAGTTATATATAAATTAGTTGGATAAAATATGGACATTATCTGGACATTATATATTCCAGTTAGGTGGATTTTTCTTATGGATATTGATATAGAGTTCATCGAGGTTATCGAGAAGGGTGAAGCATCTATTTTTTAGGAGTGAATACGGGTGATGGATTTTCGAATAATTGTCAAGCCATAATCTTTTAGCGAGTTCAGGGGAGTGAGGATGTAGTTTAATATACATTTCTTCCATTTCGTTTTCGATTGCAAAGACAGGCATGGACAATCTACCTACATAGTCAAGTGCTCTAACAATTTCCTCGTACAATGCTATGAAAGTATCGTCATCAATTGTTTGGAATTTCATGCATTTATCTACGGCTTTTTTTTGTTTTTCAATAACATCGTTAGCCTTGCTAAGTTCATTGCTATGGTTAGGTAAATTGAAATCATGTAGAATGAATTCTTTTGTCATATGGTATGTATTGAAATTATATTACGTTTACCGTTGTAGCATTAACATCACCAGCAATACTTTTACAGGTTAGATTAGTACAATCTACATCACCTTTAATGTCATTGCATCTTAAATTAGTGCAATCTACATCGCCATGAATGTCATTACAGGTTAGATTAGTACAATCTACATCACCTTGAACGTCACCATTAACAATAACGTTTTTATCTGATTTTAGGTTGGCTAAACTACCAATAAAAGTAATTTTAATTTCATTGTTAGCTGCTTCAGGCACAATATTTTCAATAATAATTTTGTCATCAACAATAAGCATATTGTTTTTCACGACAATATTGTTGCCTTCAACGTTAAAGGACTTGCCATTAATTTGCATTACGTTTTTCATATATTAGTTTTTATTTAAAATCATAAACAACTACATCAACGGACATTACTTCCTTGATAATTTTTTCGATTTTGTTCCAATCACCTCCAGCCAATCCACATCCAATTCTAGGCATGTGTAATTCGGCTTGCATTCTAAAAGCCATATCATTTGCTTTAGCCAAGCAGATGCGTAATGCAGGATAGTTAATTAGTGGCTTATTATTAGCAGAATCATATCCTATTCCATGCTGTGCAATCATATTGGCGACAATGATATTGTTTTCCACCCTAATAAATCCAACATCACCTAGGTTGTATCCTATTTTCATATTTGCTCTATAGGCAATTTCAGGGTGTTTCCAACGCTTACTTACTGCAAGGACGAACCCAGCACCCCATGCACCAATATCGTTACAGATATGGCATAGAATCACATTACCATCGCTTTTAGGATATGTAGCATCACCAACCACATATTTAATTTCTGGTTTGGTATTACAGTTTAATATCATATTAATTAAAGTCTAAATTTCTTTTTAAGTATTTTCATTATGTTCTCTCCTTTATTACTTAGGGAAAGATATTCCATTAATTCGGTCGTACAATCTTCCAACTTTCTGTCACAGAGTTGTAGTTCAAGATAGGTCTGTCTATCTACAACAATAAATCCATCTGATATTTCGGATTTAAAGGGGTAAAGATAATGATTAGTATTGACACTATAAAATTTTTTCTTTGTTTTTGGTAATATTTTTTTACCATTAACTTCCAGAACAAGTAAAAACCTATTCTTTAATTTCTCTACAGCAGTAGCATCATCCACTTCTAAGATGGACATTCCTATATGGTTTGGAAGTAATACGTGATTACATACTCTCATAAGTTTTTAATTAAGATTTATGTTACAATGTTACAGATAGTTAAGTGTTATTACTTAACATTATTATTTAATATTATTGAATGCAACAGCACCAACTTTAGCAAAGTCAGTTGCAGTATCTGAAACTTGATTATCGTTAGTTTGGGGGGTTAGTGCGTTCAACAGTAAAACCAAATGCCTCAAGTTCTGTTTTAAATTCAATCCAATTTTTTCTCAAGGCATTTGTATTATATGTGCGAAAGAAATTTTCTGCTGCATCATCAGTAAGTTCGCCTACAAATTCACCTGCTTTGCTATAGGTATTCACTGCTCCAGATACTAAATATATGATTTTTTTAGTTTTACCTGTTGCTATTCCGAAAAAGTTTTTTATTGGTATTTCTTCTTCTTTAAACACCAAATCAGTATAGGTAAAAATTTTCCTAATCCTTGACATTAGCAATGAATTGCAGTTCTTTTCAAGAACAACCTTTTCCACGTATGTTAGTCTAATTTTCATAGGTTTTTAATTAAAAGTTAGTATTTGGTTGAATGTCAGAATTTGGTCTTTGTTCTTCTAGTTCTTCAAGAATTTTCTTCCACATGTTTGTAGTTATTTAAGAGTTCAACAATAAGTTCAGAAAGTTTATTCCCTTCATTTTTGGGTATATTAACACAGCAGCAAACCATGTCTTCGGTCTCATTACCATTTTTATCTATAGTAATTTTAACAATTGGTGTTGGACTGTATTTTCTTTTATTTTTGGATACTCTATACATAGTTTTTAATTAAAATTCGAATTCTGATTGAACAAAAGTTTCTTGACTTGCAATCCATTTTTCAATGGCACTAATATATATAATTCTATCATCGAAAGACAGGTCTTTCATATAGGATTTACTATATGAAAGAGAACGTGCCTTAATTATGGTATTATATTGACCTTTAGTATTATCAATTGGTGCATCTGGATAGTGTGTGCATAGAGTGAACAATCTATCACTAACAAGTTGATTAATTCTTTCGGTTTGGATTAGAAGGTCATTCATTTCCTTCTTATATTCTTGAGCAGTTTTCTTAACCATAGTAATGTTTTATTAGTTATACGATAATCATTCTAGTTTGTTACAATAAGATACAAAAAATCCCTTGTACATTGCATACAAGGGATTTTTTAACACACAATATATTATTCTAGTTCTAGGTCAAACAATCTGGCTTCTAGCATTTTCATTAACTCGGACATTGAACGAGTTTCAGGTTCAGCCAGTTTTGCAGTTTCAATTGGAATTTCATTTGCCTTAACTTTGGCAATTTGTTTTTCCAATTCAGCAAGTTCATATGCGCAATAATCTTCTTCCAAATATGGTTCTTCAACAATATCAATTTTTCCATTATCGTAGGTAGCAACTGCATATGGAAAATATTCACTTACTCTCATTTTTGAATGGTCATAATCTGGAACAGCAACCACATGTGCAGGATTAACAAGGCATACGAGAATAACACGATTTCTATTTGCAAAACGCTCAACATATTTTGTTGCTCCAACATGCAAGCCATAGCTACAATCAACGGCAGGATCACTATCACATTCTTTGCGGTCCATTACTGTTGGCACACCTAGTTTGATGGTCATTGTTCTGCTGTGCATATCGGTATATTCTACACTTGTTTCTGACTTATTTTCAGAATCAACAATGGCAGAATATAGTTCTCCAAGTTTACCCAATACTTCAACATTCATTTCCTTTTCATCCCACTTTTCAGCAGTTTCAATCTTTGTGATTGCAAAAGTGTTGTCCTCAAAATTCTTGTATACCACATACTTATTTGGACTGCACTTCCAATTTTTCTTTACATGCAAGTACATGTTGGAAACAAATTCTTCAAATGAAATATCTGTCTTTGGTTTTTCCTTGTAGTATACTGCTTTATATACCACCATGTAACCCATATCGGTTAGCACAAAGTCATGGGTGGTAATGAAGTCAAAAAGACTGTCACGCACCCTTACATCTGGGTTAACCATAAGGAGTTTCCAAAAGTTAATGATTGCATCAAGTGGATAACCATTTTCGTGATATTCCTTAATGACTTCCAACAGTGTTTGTGGGATTGGAGTATTGAAACCTGAAATATATGCATTTCCTGTTTCTGGATCGGCATCAATACCTGCAAGCAAAGCAATTCTAATCTTCTCATTTAAGTATGCCTGTACTTTTTTAATGTTTTCATCACTAGGATTTTCCCTAGCGATCAACACCAAACGATAGAGATCATTTGCTTCTGCTGCACTACCACAATTCTTTTTGTGAAGTTTGCCATTAATAGAAACATTTACAGTATTTCCAATCTTAATTGCTTGAATGTTTTTCATTTTTAACGATTTTTTAGATTTGTGTTTTTGTGCAATGATACAAAATTATATTAACAGTACAATATACGAAATAAAAACAAGAATGTTACAAAGTTATGGTTTAAAAAACCATAACTTTCTTTAGTATCTCAATTAGGTCATCATCTATTCCATCCATGTAATATGGTAGATCAATATATTTCAAAATTTTTTCGTTTCTTGTCTGTAAATCAAGCAGTTCGTCAATCATTTTATCACACATTACTTGTTCTGGACTTAATTCTAAATTGGATAGGTCAAAATATTTCTTTAACTCTTCTTCATAACTACAAAGACTTGAAGATCTATTAGGTAATGTGTGGATATGTTTCTTGACCTTCTTTAATATATCACCATATTTGGGATTAATTTTTTCTAGTACATTGGTTCTGAACAAATTTTTTAGTTCATCATATTTGTCAATAATGCTGTAAGTCTTAAAATATTCTTGAACACTATTTTCCTTACGATAGAGCATTCTATGATAGAACCCATCAATATGATATACATTCGAGCAGAATTTCATGTATTTTTCATATGACTTTGCCACCATAATGAACATTATGCCCTTCTTACCTGTTCTGCTAAAAGTATTATCATGTTGAGCATACCTGCTAACAACTGTTTCTTTATCAAACAGCATGTTGTATATGCTGTATGCATTTTGTAACTTGTTTTCGTCATCAGTTGTGCCATAAAAAATTGGCTCTTTGAACTTGAATAGCGAATCTAACTTAACTCTGTGTTTGCCATAATTGCCAAAAAATCTAATTGGTATTGTTGTGTTACGAACGTCCTCTGACAATACATTACGCTTTCTTCTAACTAAAAATTCTGCTGGGATTTCAATCAAATCATAATCTTCAGCATTTTCACGTACAATGCTGAAATATTCTTCCTGCATATCAATTAATGTTTGCAGGTAGGCAACAGGTTTACCATTGTCATCAACCATGTTAGTCATATGGACATTGAACAGTTCTGAAATTTCCTGCCTCATTAAACTTGAAGTCAAGTTACGTCTGGTAATAATATGGTAGGTATCGTGCAATTCTTTTAAATACCCTTGCTTTACTACTTTGCGCACAAAATCATTCTCAACATACAGTAGGTTTTTCTTAGCAATCAATTCATCATACCCACCAGTAAAATTGTAGTCTCTGCTATAACGACGGCTGTAACGCTTATTACCATACATTTTTGCATCGAAAAAGAAATTGAATAGTTGCTTATCATTTGGCATTTTCATAAACGAATACCTGAAATTTGAAAAGTCAACATCCTTAATAGAAACTAAGTTTACTGCTTTAATGGACATTCCATTTGGAAATTTCAGCACACCAAACTCATTCTTTACACTAAAATAATCCTTCAGCGTAACAATATTCTCATACTGCTTGTTAAGCAATTTCTTAATTTCATCCTTCGTTTCTTCCAACTTTTTCTTCAAAGTCTTAATCGTGCCTTCGCTATAATCCAAAGTTTCCCTACTTGCAGTTACACCGATTTCACCCACTTCAAGTTTTAATGCAATTGGTAGTAGATAATCGCTTGAATTTAAACCAAGTACATTGTAGTCGATTGGATATGCAACCCTACCTAAGCAGACATGAATATGATTATCATACTCACTGCCTCGATATAGAAAGGTTTTGCCTCTAAGAATTTGATACTCGTTTGAAAGAGTTTCAGTAAAGGAGGAATCTTCAAAACCATCAAAGATAATATTTTCGAAATAGTATAGTTGTCTTACCATTTCCTTAGCAAAGGTAAACACGTCTTTTTCAAGCACAGGTATGCGAACTTCACTACCATTATGCTCTTTTGTTGGTTCGCTATGTAGTAGGCTAATAACAGGACTCTCAGTGCCTTCAAAGATGCAATAAAAGTATTTCATACCATCAAAATTTGTGATGAGATAAAAACTATTATCATATTCACCTTCACCACGACCTGTGCTGCGTTTGTATGCAAGTGGCGTTTTGCCACCAATGCCAAAACCACCGATTTGGGTGTTGTCGGTTCTTTTCGTGCTTTCAAAATAAACACCATAGATGTTTTCAACCCTATCGGGTGACATACCAACACCATAATCAATAAATGATATGTATGTTGTATTGGTTTGGTTGTCAACCATTTTTTTAATTAACACAGGTGCGTTAATTCCTGCTTCAACATGGCTATCAAAACAGTTTGATGTAATTTCACGAACAACTGTTCCAATTGGATTGGAGTATATGTTTTTCGTAAAAAGTTGAAATACCATGCTGGTAGCGTTTTCTGACAAACGCATTTTCTTTGTGCCAGTACTTGCTTCAACGGCTTGTGTGCCTAATTGCTTTAGATTAATTTCCATTGTTTAAAATTTTTGGTTTATATCTATATTACGAGATAAAAACAATTTTGTTACAAATATACAACGCATTTTTTTCTTAATTAAAATTATTGTGTTTTTATTTCTGTAACAGTTTTAATTAAAAGATATTTCTTATACGAATGTAAAGAATAATTGTTACAACATATCTTATTTAAAATAGATATTATGAATTATCTTCTCAGGACAAGATATAAAAACAAAAAACCCCAGAGGTCACAACTCTCTGGGGCACTAACCAAAAACACAACAATGTTGCTACTAACGTAGCGGGAAATATTTTTAATATTTGGACTGCTTAATGATAATTTCTTGGGTAATTTGTGGATTTGGTTTAATTACTTCATTATAGAAGTCCTTATTATACGAAAATTAGTGAACATTGTTACAAACTACTTTATCTCAAAAAGAGTTAAATCATATTTCATTTGTGTATAATCGGTAATATTACCATCAGAATCATTATAAGTTAATACATTTCCATTTTCATCATAGGTTCTCTCTTCTGAATAACCAGTTGAATCCTTAACAGTTAACCTATTTCCTTTTTCATCATAGGTATACTCTTTAGTATAACCTTTTGAATCTTTATATGTTAACACATTTCCTTTTTCATCATAGGTATACTCTTTAGTATTACCATTTGAATCCTTATAAGTTAATGCATTTCCTTTTTCATCATAGGTATACTCTTCAGTATAACCATTTGAATCCTTATAAGTTAACATATTTCCTTTTTCATCATAGGTATACTCTTTAGTATTACCATTTGAATCCTTATAAGTTAATGCATTTCCTTTTTCATCATAGGTATGCTCATACCAATAACCATCAGAATTCTTATAAGTTAACCTATTTCCTCTTTCATCATAGGTATACTCTTCTGAATAACCATCAGAATTCTTATAAGTTAATACTTTTCCTTTTTCATCATAGGTATACTCATATGAATTACCTTTAAAATCTTTATTAGTTAACTTATTCCCTTTTTCATCATAGGTATACTCATATGAATTACCTTTAAAATCTTTATAAGTTAATTTACTAACAGGTAATTTACCTTTTAACTTATTAACCAGCCAATTAATATGATTAAACAGTGATTCATCACCCGTAATAATTTCAGAGATGTTGGTAATATCAACTAAATGAAGTTCAGGTGTATTATTAAACATAGCAATTGCTTCATCACAAGCCTTAATTGCTTTTAGATAATCAGTTGTAATTTTCATTGTTTTTATGATTTTTTAGTTAATGCTAGTTATACGAAAATGATTGTAATTTGTTACGGCATTTCTACAATTTATTGTAAGGTTGATTGCGCCAAATCCATTCTATTTGATTATTTGTTAATGAATCAAAATTATAGTTTTGGATTTTTACTAGTTTTAAAAGTTCTACCTTTTCTTCGGAAGATTTTCTTTTCCACCACCTAATTGCCAATTCACTATCTGTAAGTTCCATAACAAGTAGTTTCTAAATTACTTCTGTGGTAAATGCAACCCTTCCAGTTTCATTACAGACTACAGAAACATTGCCACCTTTATAATCGGCAAAGTAACTATTATTGGTTCCATTATTTTCCTCAACATAGTTAAGACAAAATAATAATGATTTCTTGAAACCTTTATTGTTAGAGTTTTCAGAATCATTGAAGTGTATGTCATAAGTTAGTGCCATAATATTTGTTTTTGATTATAGTTATTATACGTAATATTATCGTAAATGTTACAGATTACTCGTTATTATTTTTAGTATAAATCATCACTATATAACTCATCTTGACTTCCAGTTTTTCTTATTAACTGGTTAGCTTGTTTTGCAATTTTTAACGCTTCAACCCGATCAACAAATCTACCTGTGCTGGTTAAAAATCCTTGATGGTTTCTCCTTTGTGAAATTCCCTTTGCTTGCCATAAAATGTTATTGTGCCTATGACCGCAGAGAATTAATGGAAATCCAGCTAAGTCTTTTTCTTCAGGATTGCAAATTGCTGCACAAAGAATATATTCAGAATCAATCATTTCAATTTTTCTTTAACAATTTCAATTGCTTTTAAAAATGCATCCTCTTTTTTTGGGTAAATATCATAACCTACTTGCCACAAAATAGTATTGGGTTGATCTTGTGAAATATATGGTGAAATTAGTATGTTATGATTTTTCCAAAACCAATCCTGTGCTTGCTGCCAAAGTGGTGCTGAACATACAATATCTGAATTAATATTCATTTCAGTAATTAATGAATTTTTTGTTTCCCAACACCCATCAATAAAAAATCGTGGATTATAAACAGCATCACACTTTTCATCAAAACCCAATTCTTTAAGTTCTAATGAAATTGAATATGTAGCAAATTGTTTTTCCATAGTTAATTAATTTTTATTGTATTATCTACTAAACATTTACTTGTTATACGAAAACTATTTTATTTTGTTTCGTCTATCTGGATAATAAATCATATGGCCATCATTTTCTTTTTTAATTAAAACAAATCCATGCTTCTTGTAGAACTCGTACAATACTTTTACGTTAACACCAAATATATTGGTTGCCCATAGTCTAACTCGAACATTGTAGTTATCTGCTAAGTTAACAATCTCATCTAATACAGCATTACCATAGCCTTTTCTTTGCTGTGAATTTTTAATTTTTATGGATAGCAAATAAATGTAGTTGCCATCGCTATCATTACAATACTCAAGTTGAAGTTCCTGAATCTTGTTTTTATACTTATTCTTTTTTAAATAAGATGTGAATTCATCAAGTACATTCTGGTTTAATTCCATAACAAAAACGCATTATACTTATATATACAATGCGTTTGAGTTTTTTATCGAACAATGTAAAAATTAAATTGGTGCAACAACAGGTGCGTCTTCGTCGTCACCATCAAAACTAAATACAATATTCTGATCTATGCCAATTTCATCAACTGCATAATCCTGTATGCTATCAATTAGATTTAAAATACCTTCAAGATGTGTTGGTATTTCAGGCACACGATTCTTTTCAAAATATTTAATTGCAAGCATTAAACTTTGTTTCTGCGTTTGCAGTGCAGCATAATCAATATTAATTATTGGATTTTCCATTACATGTGTTTGTTAGTTAATACTTATTATACGAAAATTAGTCGTACTTTGTTACAATCAAAATATATCCCAACTATTTTTTTTGGTGTGTCTCCAAAGTTTTGATTCTACAATATGTATCTTAACGGTTTTATTATGAAATAATGTAAGATAAGCTTGTAAACCATCAATAACTGTACCACCCTTACCGATTAATAGTCCTGGGCGTTCAAGCGTAACCTCAATTTCAACAAACGTTTTTCTATCTCTAAACATTAAGTTGGTAATGCCAAAATCGGTTAGTCTATGTGGACATTCTGGTACGTCCGTACCAAAATAACCTTCAAAATACCCACGAAAACTCGTTTTTAATTTATTAATATTTCGAGCAGATACTGGTTTACCAGCAATATGCCAATGAATAAAATGCTTTATTTTACGCTTTAGATTTTTCATGGTATGTGTTTATTACTTATGTTAATTATACGAAAATTAGTGAACATTGTTACGATAAACTTTTTATCGCATCAAGTATTGCCGTTTGTGCCAAACTATCTGTTTTGGCTCTTTCATCTATATATTCCACCTCTTTTGTTAGTACATTGACCTTGGCAATTGTTTGTCCATTTTCACAATCGTCCTCTGTTTGCCATCCATCGATATGGATAAAATTATCCATTTCAAAGTCGTTACGAATTTCTAACCAAATAGTTTTAATTGTTTCCATAGCATTTATTTTTTATTTAAGATAACAATCACAATGCATATTTAGAATTAGCATATTAGTTGTTATTCATTATACGAAAATTAGTGAACATTGTTACAATAAACTAACTGTTATACTGCAGTCAGTTCATTTGCATTTACATAGGAACAATTAACATCGTTTTGCAGAACGACAAAGCATGAATTTAATACAGCCTTTTCATTTACTTTGTTGGCAATATGCTTAAATTTTAAGCCTACAATAATACCCTTTCCGTCAGCAATTCTATAATCCGTCAAATCACCATTTATTACTTTATACCCCTTATACATGGTAGGCAATGACTTTTCATTCTTTACATTAAATACCATTGCTACGTTGTGGCCTCGTTTAAGTAATACTTCACATTGTGACCAGTTACGACCAGTATATGAATAGGTTAAATGATAGTTGGGTGCTAAGAAAAAGAACTTATTCATATTTTTTGTATAATCGTAAAATTGAACATCTGGAAAAATTTCAAAAATGGTTTGACCGTTAATTTTAACATTTTCCCAATCAATATCTGAAGTACCGTTTAAGCGAACGCTAAAATAGTAACCATCTTTTTCTGCTTTGGCTCTATACTTTTTAATTTCAGCAATAAGCCAAGCCATAAAGTATGCAGGATTTTCATAAAACAATTTAGTTTTTTTAATTCTGCTATCTTTAATGCGTGATGTATTACCCGCACTAATTTCCATACCTGCGTGACCGCTTGTAGATAAGCAACCTAAACGGCATTCAACAGTTGAATGTGAGCAAACGTTGTAACCACTTTCGCTTGCAGGTGCAAGGTAAATAAGATAGGTGTATTGATGGCTATACTTTTTGCTGTGTTCCATTTTTGCACTTAAAGTAATACCACCTAAATAGGATAAACCAGTTTCTTTTACTGCGTTAGAAATAGTTGTAAATTCCATAGGTGTGTGTGTTGGTTATAGTTATAATACGAAATAAAACGATAATGGTTACAAATAATGTAAAAATTGTCGATAAGATAAAAATGTTTTACCTACATGTAATACGAGTCTTAATCAAAATAGTTACAACTTTTTAAATAAAATGATTATTTAAAAAGATTATAAATAACCAGAGTATAAAGCATGCTGGAGTCTACTCTCTCGGTTACCAATAGATAACCAACCCTTGCATTCTATACATATTATACGTAAATTGATTGGTAATGTTACAAAAATTAGGAAAAATTAGAAAAATTATGATATTTTGTAACTAATTTTAATTAAAATGCTTGCAATGACCTGAAATTATTCTGTATTGCTTGTTGGTTTTTGAGTTAACAATAAGTAGGTCTTGCTTATAGTCAGCATATTTACTAGTAAATACTATTTTTTGTCTTACTGCAATTACAATAAAATACTTAACATCAAATAATTCGTCGAAATCTGGAAAATCTAACTCCATGCCATTTTCATGCGTCATGCTAGAATAATCCTCAACGCTAACTCTGTCGCCAATTTCTTTTATGTATTGATCGTGATATTCACGTCCAACCACATTTTCAATTTCAGATATACTGAACATATTTTCGTCATCAAAAAATTCTTCTTCCATTGCAGTAAAATTTATGTTATGTCTATATATACGAAAATAATTCCTAAATGTTTCAAATAACTATTCAGAAACATTTTTCTCGACCCAACGTTTAATATCAAAATCCATTATTTGCATTCCACGATGAAGTGGAAAATCCTTAACAAACTTACTGAGCAAGTCAACTATTTCACTTTGCTTTTGATTTAATGCTATTGGATTAATTTTTTGGATGCTTTGTATGCAAAGTGCTTCATTTATAAACATTTTTTCAATTTCACTGCCAGTAAGTGATGACTGTGTTCTTTCAAAAGGGTTGTAATATTTTAGAAATATATGTCTTTGCTCTAACCCTTCTAATTCTTTCCACCACTCAATTGCATCTTCTCTAAGGCTGTTCATAGTATTTTTAATTAAGTTTAGTAGTAATACCTTGATAAGTATATGTTGCATTTGGCTTTTTTCTAACATAGATTGTATCTTTGCTAGTAATAGCAGAACCTACAAATGTTGTGATAACTACATAGCGATATTGATACTTACCTTTAATTGCGTCAATTTGCCCTCTTTTATACCCATCATTAAAAATAAGTGATGATAATATCATGAGAGTAACGCATAAAATAGATATTCCATAACCATATTTATTATATTCTTTCTCATTAATGAATTTTGATTTTTTTGGACTTATTGCTAAATATAGCAATATCACTGCAATTGATACTATAATATATGGCATAATTACTGAGTTTTAATTGATACGTTTAATTGCTTTACTAGTTCTTCGCCAATTTTTCTAAAGAATTCGTTTCTGCTACTATCGAACGATCTTCCACTAACAGCGTTTGTAATTTCTTTAAAAAGTTGTTCTCTTACAGTCTGGTTTAAATTAGGGTCTTGCTGCATATGCAGTTTAACTTGTGCCTTTGCTTCATCCTTAACCGCTTCAACAATAATACTATGAAGTTCAGTTTTAGTTAATTTCAAATCGTTATGAATGAAATTCTTTACTGCAATGTATTCCTTGCTTTTCATGTTAATTGGTTTTAATTAATATTAGTTGCGATAATTGGACTCGAACCAATGTCTCCCCCCTGTACTGAGGGCAAGTTAACCCCTACTCCATATCGCAAGCAACAGGTTTATTACGTAATTATTTCTGTTGCTACTATCGCCTTCCGACGATAATGTTTTTAATTGTTAATTAGTGGACAATGACGGACTCGAACCGTGTTCCCCTCATTCCCGCAATCGCTGTTTCACAACCACGGTAACATTGCCCTTAATGTTTTAAAGAAAGTGTTTGGTGATAATCTGACTACTTATAATCCGAGGACTTCTGTCATATCCAGAACACTTCATAGCGGCTCCCCAAGCTCAGTGTCTTATATTTATCACCAAAACACTTTCAAATTAAAGAAATACTTACTTGTCAGACTATTAATAAGAGGTGCTTACTGACATCTACTTGAGTCACCTATTATAAGCATTTCAATAAGGGAAACAAGTAATACTCCGATCCACAATTTTGAACAATCTTATTACTCGACTGTAGTTAATGAGTAATATTTACCAATAGTAAACTTTGATATTTCTAATTGCTTCAACTCATCTCTGCATTACTTGTTTCAATATTTTAAAAGGAAACTCTTCTATCCACAATGCTAAGGTGGAATAACATTCAATATTACTAATATGAATTAGCCTACGATTTCAGGTAATTACTCCTTAATTTCTGTATAGTTGCAATAACTATTTTACTTCTGTTATCTTACCCCAAACAACATCCTATTAGCTTAGAATTATGATATTATCCCTCAATATCTGGCATATTCCTATGTAGGCTATGAATAACATAGACTAAAGGTTTAGTTGCATCGCCCAGAGAATCCTTAATCACTGTCTGTATTCAGTAGAAGAGTTCACTACAATTTTAAAAGTAAGTGGTAGCATAACTTTTGGCCTTTTATGTCAGTCGCACGACATGTTATAACGGGTTATGCCTAGATTCCGTTTCCCTTGAAATTCGGTAGCATCTATCTATTTTACCACTCACAATATCTTCAAAGAACGTTGTTATACTTATTATACGTAAGAATAATTAATTTGTTACAGTAACCAGTAATTAATTTGATATGCTAACGATAGCACAAAAATTATTAGGTCAAGCCATTTCAAAAGTGGTGTTGTATCTGTTGGCCATAGCGTGTCAAAAAATCCAGCAATGTTTCTATCAAATACCTTGGTGTATGTCGTTAAAGAAATAACACCAAAAATGAATGTAAAGATAAACAAAAATTTATTCATAGCAAAGTGTTTTTTAGTTAAGATTTTGGCAATACGATTATCTGTATTATAAACATACATATGCTTAAAAGAATGCTCCAACCAATGAGGTATAGGATTTCTTTACCAATGTAGAACATGTCAAGATTAACATGCTTATTTACCACATCTTGAATGTGAGTAAAGATTAGTTTTCCAATTGGTAGTACAATGCTGAAAAACCAAATCAGTAATCCGACAATGTAAATAATAAGTTGAGCAATAATAAATTTTTTCATTTTGATTAGTTTAAAGTATTAGATATTAGTTGTAGTACATTATACGAAAAAAACCTAGATATGTTACAATCTAGGTTAGTAATTGTTTTAATTTCTCACGATTAAAATAGTCTTTTCATTCTGATTAATTTAGTGTACATTACTCACCAGCCATTTTAGGTTCAAGCAATTCACTCATTAACATTGCGCAAACTGCTTCCTTTTCTTCATGCTTAGGTTGAAAACTACGCATTAATGCCCTACAGTAATTCCAAGCATCCTGCTTAAATTCGTCATCAAGACCTTCTTTGAACACAACTTGTCCACCACTAAAGAATGCTTGGCTAAATAAGTCATTATAGGGCGTATTGCCATTATAAAAACCCCTTTCAGTTGCTTCAGCCAACAACTTTTTATCTGTTTCAAGCGTAGAAATCGCCATGTCAACAGGGGTTAGTTTTGGAAATTTGAATGCTTTTAAATCCATGACAGTATTTTAAAAAATGTTTGCAATGATTAATTTGGCCATATCACCAAAAATTCTAACAACTTGAATATTGGGTATAAATCCTGAATTGGGAAAGATATTTTTCACATGTTCAAGTTCATCACCATCAATTTGAATTTCTTCAACAAAACTTACTTCACCATATTCAACAGGTGATTTTTCACCAACATGCCAATCACGAACTCTTCCTGACTCAAAAGAAATTGTTAACATAGTTAAAATGTTTTATGGTTTGTTAGTTAATACTTGTTATACGAAAATTAGTGAACAATGTTACAAACTACTTTATCTCAAAATTAGTTAAATCATACTTCATTTGTGTATAATCGGTAATATTACCATTTGAATTCTTATAAGTTAACTCATTCCCTTTTTCATCATAGGTATACTCATATGTATAACCACTTGAATCCTTATAAGTTAATACCTTTCCTCTTTCATCATAGGTTCTCTCTTCTGAATAACCTGTTGAATTCTTAAAAGTTAACATATTACCTTTTTCATCATAGGTATACTCTTTAGTATTACCATTTGAATCCATATAAGTTAACCTATTTCCTTTTTCATCATAGGTATACTCATATGAATTACCATCAGAATTCTTATAGGTTAACATATTTCCTTTTTCATCATAGGTATACTCTTCTGAATAACCAGTTGAATCCATATAAGTTAACTTATTTCCTTTTTCATCATAGGTAGATTCTTCTGAATAACCATTAGAATTCTTAGTTGTTAACCTATTACCTTTTTCATCATAGGTATACTCCACAGTATAACCACTTGAATTCTTAAAAGTTAACTTACTAACAGGTAATTTACCTTTTAATTTATTAACCAGCCAGTCAATATGACTAAATAGTGATTCATCACCCGTAATAATTTCAGATGGGTTGGTAATATCAACAGAATGAAGTTCTGTTGTATTATTAAAGATAGCAATTGCTTCATCACAAGCATTAATTGCCAGAAGATAATCTGTTGTAATTTTCATTGTTTTTATGATTTGTTAGTTAATACTTGTTATACGAAAATTAGTGAACAATGTTACAAAAGATGTGGACTTTTCAGAGTAAGTAAAACTTTACTTGGTGACTGCTGGTAGCAATTAACATCAATCCAACCAGCCTTTGTATATGCATTTTTAACGCCTTCACATATCATTGGCTCACATGTACCAAAAATTATTACAGCATAATGAAATTGATTTTTTGGCTTACAACTAAGTGTTTTTTCAAACCTCTCAATTGCTTTATCAATTTTCTCTGAAGTATTTTGAAGCATTTCTTCAGGTGTTGTGATTTTTCCCATAGTATTGTAATCTTAGTTTGTAATTATACGAAAGTTAATGAACAATGTTACAAATTATTTTTAATTAAAACTTGATATTCATTGTCATCAATTGAAATTATCTGGTCAGTTAACATTGCATCATCGCAATCAATAACATTCGATTCGACGGCATGTAACAGAATTTTATTGTCAGTTGGAGTGATACATGCTAAAATCATTACTCCAACAAAGTAGAACCCACCTATGTAGCGAACTCTTAGTTTATAGTAGTAAGTTTTCATTGTCGTTGTGTTTGGTTTATATCTATATATACGAAAACAATAGAACAATGTTACATTATTTTTAATTAAAACACATCAAATGTTCATAAAGTCTCTGTATTGGTCAACGAATTCCTGTGCGCCGTCATCACCGTTTTCAACGAGTTTCCAAAACCTCTCAGAGTTTCCTAATGTTCCCTTGGTTCCTTCTTTTAATTCGGTTCTTGCTGGAATAGTATTACCATAGTAATCGTCAGTACGTTCTTCGGGCAATACTAAAATACCTGCTTCAAGCATATCCATTGTTGTACGACCAATAGAACCCTCAAATTTCCAAAGTTGACCAGAATTTAGCATTTGCTGTGCTTTTGTCAAGCCATAATCGGCTTGCAGTTCTGTTATGCGTTCAATTGTCATTTCGTTCATGGTAGTTGTGTTTGTGTTGGTTTATACCTATTATACGAAAACAACCCTAAGAATGTTACATCTTAGGGTTGTCATTATTTAATATTATGCAGAAAACTCTAGCATATACTCAAGCACCTTTGAATCGGTTTCCCTGCGCTTTTCAGGTGCTGCAATATTGCGCTGATCATCGTGAATGTACTGGTTAATACCGTTGTAAATTAACCAGTCGTTTACCCTACCGTTATACCCCAAAGAACTGTCTTTTGCTTCTTTGTTAATCCTGTTAAGAATATCGTTAACGGTATTGAATTTTGAGTTCTCAACAACGATTATTTTACTAGCACCCAATACCTCAATAATTCTGTCCTCAACCTTAGTAACCATGCGACCACCAAGCAGTTCATACTTATCAGTAATTGAGGTTTTTACCACGTCAAGATTGTTTGCAACTCTTTCGAGTATTGCACCAAATTCCTTAAGCGAGTGAATTATCGTGCTGGTATGCTTGCCCTCAATTACAAGATTGTACTGCTTCATTTCCTGAACTGGTACGGTTAAGCCATTGGTGCAAACCAAGCGGTAAAAACCAGCAATACCCTTATACTTAGTCAGGCCATTGTAGGAATGCTGAAAGTTCCAAATGAACTTAATCACATCTGAAGTGCCATCCATTTTGTAGGCAAAACGTGGGTCTTCAACGATAAAATTACCGTAAAAACGAGCGTTGTTTGTATGCGAGTACTGTGAACTAAATGCAATACCGTTTTGGTTGAAAATTTGCTCAACCTTTGGAAAAATATCTGCATTTGGCACAAGTTCATAAACAGGTGAGCAATAGTTCAAATCTATTTCTTCACCATCAATAACACCTGTAACTACCTTTGAATATTCTCTATTGGTTTTGCGCTCGTTATCACGCAATTCAACAGGAAATGTAAGGTCATTCAGGCTGCAAAGTGTTGTTCCTACTTTTGCTTTCATAATAGTTGTTGTTAGTTAATAATACTTATTATACGTATCTTAATTAAAAAGGTTACAATATTTTAAATAAAACGATTATCTAAATAGATTCTAAATAATCAGAATATAAGGCAGGTATGGATTACTGCACCCTAGTTTTACCCAGCCTATACCTATTATACGAAATATAACCAGAATTGTTACATTTTGATTATAGTCATTACTAATTTATTTAATGATTATCAGATGCTTACCTAGTAAATAGGTGCACATATAAACGAGTTATGGGTAATTAACTTGCTGGTATACACCTTTCGCAAAATCTACCCTTACCTGTTGTGTATATCACATTTGGATGGCAACCGCAACTATCGCAAGTTAACTCACCCATAACAGCAGGTATATTCAAATTTTTTACTTGCTGTTCTGCTAATTCTTTGCGTAGTTCTTTTATTTCACTTCGCAATGGAGCAACGTAACTTTCTATAAGTTCGTGCAAATGTTGTTCTTCTGGTGTTCTAATCATTGTTATTTAGTTTTAGTGTTTCAAATCCGTAAAAAATCAAAATATACCTGCAACCGTTAGCAACAATAAAAATTATTACCCTTTCGCCATTATTAACCTATCCAAGTGTAATAAAGTTCGTGCATAATCTATTGGTTTATCAAAGTCACCAATGTACTTTTTAACATAATCTTCTCTAATTTGTTTCAATTCTTCTACTGTCTTATCTGCTAATCGTTCCATAATTTTAAAAGTTGCTAACAAAGGCTATAAACAAAAAGCCTTTATTAAGGTTATTACTATTAATTATCTTTTGTGGTGTCGGCTTTCAGTTCATAGCCTCGACCGTTAGGCACAAGTTTAAGATCGCCCATCGAAAACTACTACCATACTATCTTTTGTTCCGCTTTGGGTTTTACCTTTTGCGTTTAATGGTAAATAAAAGTTGCCTTTTTCATCCAGTTTCCCAAACTTTATTCTGCCTTCAATAAATTCTATTTCGGTTGCATTTGGCTTAATGTATTTATGAAATAGTTTTGTCGAAGTGCTTACAGGTATCAAAAAAACACAAACTTTCCCTTTTTGCATTTCTTCAATTCCTTTCTTTACAAACTCTTCCTTTAGTTTTTGGCTGTAAGGCGGGTTTATAAAGTTTGAGCTTCCCCATTCAATGCTTAACCCATCAATAACTTCGCCCTCGCAATATGGGCATGGGTCAAAATCAAATTTAAAACGCTTATCCAATGCCTTATAAAATTCGGGTGGTGTAGCGTAATTGTCATCGTTGTTTATGTGTATTTTTCTCATATTTTGAATTATTAATTAAAAACCTGTGCCTAACACCGTGTATAAGCAATGGCACACAAGCGGTGTAGCTAATTTGAAAGTGTGTACAAGTGCCACTGCTCATACACAAAACGTTAGCAAACATATTAAAGAAACATCTTCCTTTCATTTTGCCATTTTGGATTTGATTCTTGATGGTGTTGTTTGTTTTTATACGGTTGTGGCAGTTCAGTGGTAAATGGATAAAACTGCTCATATCTTTTGTGAGTAATCCACGCACCTCTTTTATAGCACCAGTAAGATACTTCTTCACCACTTTCATTATATTGAGCAGTTGCTCCCTGCGAAATTATCATCATAATAAAAACTGTTTATAACAACAAATATAAAACATTGCTATAGTATTTCAATTATATTATACGTTTAATTTTCAAATTTGTTACACTAATTTAAAATAAAAAACCCCCTGTAACCAGCAGGGGGTAAAAGCAAACCAAACAACAACCAAATATTATTTTTCATTCAACATATCTCATTATTCTGAATGCAATATATGCGCCCAATGAAATACTGCCTAAAATTACTAAAGCGGATTGATCTTGGTGAGTTAGTGCTACGGTAATTGTTATTACACAAGCAAATATTACAAAAAGAAAAATTGCAATTGAAATCTCAGCAAGTAAATCGTATTTGTTTTTCATCGTCAATTCCTATTTTAGAGTATCATTGATAAATTCTGTTGTAGCATCATCTTGCTCCTTTGACGACCAGTAAATAATTGCTAAAGATTTAACAATAATCGATTTTCTATCCAGCAGCACCTTTTCAACATTTTCTCTATTCGTATCTGTTGTATACACGTCCAAGAAAAATGTGTCATTTGATGTTTCAATCATTACCTTGGCTCTAAATCTATAGTTTTCAAAACTATCCCTAGAGTACATAAGTCCATCTAATTCAAGTATTTTCATTTTGAATACTTATTGGTTATACTTATTATACGAAATTAGAATAGTATTGTTACAAAAAAATCCTGTAATTTCTTACAGGATTTTCATTTTAATTGTTAGGTTTTAACCGAAAGCAAGTTGAACCATTTTACTTCCAAGTCCAGTGGGTTTTTTTGACTTGTAGGCCGTTATCATTTTTTTGCTGAGGCCGTCTGCAATTATCTTACGATAGCAAACAATCATTACACCCTTTCTTTTTGTTCGCTTCAGCATGAACGACCAGTGTGCTTGACATGCAACATAGGTTCTGTTAAACTGTTTTGATGCAATTCTAAATGCTTCGTACGCATCTGCTGAACTGCTAACGAGACTTGCTAAAATCTCTTCTTCCTTAATTGACCAGAAATTTGCCATTGTGTGTGTGTTTGTGTTGGTTATACTTATGATACGAGTTTTATTTAAAATTGTTACACTATTATCATTTCAATATGCCTATTAATTGATAACGTGATAGTTAACATTTGGTAAAGGTGCACATATAAACGAGTTAGCATCCATTTAATCCATCTAACTCATCTTGTATTATTTCTAAGTAATATTCTGGATAAACTGCTTGCATCCTTTCAAGTAAGTTTTCGAGGATTAAACGTTTGCTAACAGCGGGTTTATTGCATAATTTTACTATTTCTTCTGCAATTTCATTAACGCTTTTGGTTAGCAGCACACAATTTGTAGCAACCTCGCTTTTAATCATTGAGCTCTCAAGCACCTCTTTTATTTCATATTTTAAGTTTTCCATTATCGTAAATTATTAGTTATTTACTCGTAAAATTTCACAACAAACCCGCAGCCGTTAGCGTGAATGAACACGTTCTAACCAATAATCAAACATTTCACCTTGTTTTAAGCGTTTGTAATATCCTTTCACATCATATAGAAATTCACCACCCATATAATCATGTTGTTGATTATTTAACCATTCTAAAAATGAATGAACATCACTCACGCTAACACACGGTAAAACTCCATTGCCTTGTTGGTTATCAATCTCTTCTGCTTCGTTTTTCATTTTGTTGTAATTTGAAAATTTTTCAATCTATTGCTGATGGTTCTGATTTTGATATTGAGGTAATGGAAACAGACCAAGACCACGTTCATTTCTTAATTCGTTACATTCCTCGTTTGTCTATTGCTCAATTAGTCCGCAGGTTAAAACAAGAATCCACACGTCAAATTTGGCTTTTGCATCCAACTTGGTTATGCTTATTATACGTATCTTAATTAAAAGGGTTACGCTAAAAATAACCAATAATAATTTTTTCAACGTTATCTGCATCTAAGTCAAAATTGCTTAATTCTTTAACTAGGAATTGTAATTTTGGTTCAACCAATAATCCGTTTTCTGCACGAACAAAAATTTCCTTATCAAGCAATTCCTCTTTAGTATTGCCAATTTCTGCAATAAATTGTCTTAACGTTGCCATAACTGTAGTTTTTAATTAAACCCATCTACGTATTGTTACCCTTGCATACTGCTTGTCGTCTTTATTAAAAAACGAATTCTGTGATTGATAGTAGTTATCTGGTATCCAGTCAGACATGCCTTCACGAAACAAAGCATCAATGCAATCATTATTCAAATCAATGCTCGATTTTGAACCAGTTATTTCAAATTCAAACGTTTGATTTTCCATTTTCTTACCAATTCTGGAAAAGTCACCCACCATACATTCACAATCAACATAGGCAAGCCTAGACAATACCTGTGATAGTTGCTGTGGTGTTAATATTGCTTTTGCAATTGTGGTTGACGCATCAGAATCAAAAATTTCAATTACTGTTTGATCTGAATCAATTCGTAGCGTTATCTTAGAATTTTCAATTCTCATGGCTTATGTTTTTTATATTATACGAAAAGTATTGGATAATGTTACACTAGTCAATAAAAACCACATCCTCAATTCTAACACATATTGTATAAACATATTTATGCGTTATCCAAGGTGATTTACTTGCTAGTTCAAAATCTTTATGAATATAAACATTAAGTCCTTCAGTCATTACTATAATGCCTTCCTTATCCAGCATTTTAACCTTTTTTCCAATTAAAGATTCTGATAATTCGGGTTCGCTTTCGATATCCATAATAAAATTGTGTTAAGAAATCGTTGCTGTGGTTCATAACGCCACAACAACGATTAGAATAATAATACAAATAGATATACAAATATACGAAAAAAATTAGAATTTGTTACACTAAATAAAAAAATTCGCTGTCGGCAGTCTGGTTAACTACAACGACAGCGATATAAGACAAAAGTTATTTCATTATACGAAAAAAATTATAATTTGTTACAAAACTTTAATCGCCAACCCACTATATAATTATCTTGGGGTTGGCGATTAGTCTTATTATTAATTGTCTATATTAAATTTCGTTCTTATTTGTAGTTTGCTTAGTTGGTTCGATCTCTAATTCTGTGCATGGCGTTCATAGTTTTTATATACGGCTAAGTTAAATTATAAATTAAATGTTTTACTCCTTGGGGGAACCTCTAATACTAGCCATTTTTTTCATTGTAAATCGTTTAAGTTCTAAGTTTTTCTTGTAATACTTATTATACGAAAATACGTGGAAAATGTTACAATTTAAAGTGCTCTGTCTAAAATTTCTTCTCTCGAAATACTAAACGAATAAAGGTTTAATCTATATCCGACAGCCTTAAAATGGTGCGCTTCACACTCATAAGGCAAATCGCTGTTGTTGGCATTTTGCCCAGGATAAATGGTATCTTCAGAACTTCTAATAATACCTTCATCAACAATTTCACCTTCTCTTTGAGAAAGTTCATTGAATTCGACAATTTGATAATAGTATGCATCCATAACGGTTGTGTGTTTATTGGTTATATTTATGATACGAAATAACCCTAGATTTGTTACAACCTAGGGTTATTTTAAATTAAGAGATTAGTGACTGTAAACTTTTAATCGTATCCTCAATGGCAGTTTTAGATATGTTTTGTGTTACTAATCTCTTTACATCAGCAACAAAATCCGTAGTTGATACATCACCCAAGTAGGTGTCAATTTTGTCCGAACTTTTTTTAATTAAGTCAAATAAATCGGTTTCCATTTAGTTAAGGTATTAATTATTATCTTCAAGTTCTAAATATTCCTCGCATCTTTTTCGATTTTCAATTGCAACCTCAAGTTTTTCAAGTGCAGCATCTTTAATGAAGTCAAGCGTTTCACTTGGAATTGTCATATTTTTCTCTCTCAAAAAAGTATATGCTTCCATTATTTCACGACGGAGTTGCAGTTCAGCACCACTAAATTCATTTCCCATTGTAGTAAATATTGGTTATACCTATTATACGAAAATACGTGGAAAATGTTACAACTAAATAAAAAATTCGCTGTCGGCAGTCTGGTTAACTACAACGACAGCGATATAAGACAAAAGTTATTTCATTATACGAAATAACCCTAGATTAGTTACGACCTAGGGTTACTATTTTAGACTTCATCCTCTTTTTTACTTCTTGGAAATCTCAGTTCATTTTCAACCTGTTCCAAATCATTTTTTGTTAAATAAGAAAAGGGAGTGCCTCTGGTTTTTTCTCTATCTTCGTAAAGAACTCTGTTGCGCACATCTGCATACCAGATAAAACCATTTACATGAACTTCATACATCGTGATTGCTATTAATTAAACATACTTATAATACGAAAACTAGACCTAATTGTTACATGCTAAGTGAAATTTTAAACCGCTTTTCATCGGTTTCAGCAATTCTACTTTTAACAAACCAAGGCAATTTCTCTGTCTTACCACTAACCCAATCGTAAAACAAGTTAAACAAATCTGCTTTGCTCATATCGTTTACATTTGCAGCAAGCATATACTTATAGCCACACCCTTGCTTATAGTCAAAAAAGAATGCATTGATTCTAATCCTATGACCATTCCAACCCACATAAGTTTGCTGGTTTGATTCTGTTTTAACCCGCTTTTTTGTCATGATAGTTTGTGTTGGTTATACCTATTATACGAAACTAATAGAACATTGTTACCATAAAACAATTAAATATTTTATGGCATAATCTACTGATACTCAGATCATTGTTCCTAAGTAAAGGTGTATATATAAACGAGTTATATGCAATTAATCGACAAATCACTTAACTTATATTCAAGGTCTATTCCATAAGGACAATCGTGAGGCGTTACTTCACAGTATGAAAGAATTAGAGTTTCGTCCTCTATTTCCCATCGGCAAAATTTAAGATGGTCATTATTTTTTGTTTCTCTTAAATCGTAACCATGTCGTTCTGCAAAAGCATCATTTGCTTCATTCATTTTACCTTGTGCAAATTTCAACATCATACTTTCAAATAAATCTACTTTTTTAACTAATTCTTTCATACTGTATTATTTAACTGCATATAACAAGGTATATATGTTATACGCCAATGAAGTGTTGTACTTTATTTTAAAGTTTGTGGTCAGGCGTACAACACATATACCCAACCGTTAGCCACCATTCAAACAAGATGAAATTCATCACCACCACAGTTTGAACAGGCAAGTAATCCGCTATGAATTTCATCTTCGCTAATAGCATCTGTATAATCTTTAAAGCCACATGAATTACATTCCCAAGAACGGTGGCTAACAACAGATATATTCAATTGTTTTTCATATTTTTGAACAATCTGCTTTGCTTTTAAGTAATCTTCTTTTTGTATCATTTGTGTTTCAATTTAAGTAAACAACTGAATATATCTGCGACCGTTAGCAACTATTGTTTGCCTAAGAAACGTTCTGCCATAAAATCAAGGTAATCCCAGTTTTCATCTTTAAATTCCTCTTTCCAGTCTTTGATAAAAGCAAACAACAGTTCGCTTCGCTGGCTAACATTAGATAAACGCAATTGTTCTTGCATCCATTTAGCACCAGCAATAAAATCTTCTTCACAGTTTTCACAGTCTAAGTATATATCATCGTCTTTATTTGGACTCCATTGTATAGTTCTGTATTTTATCGCTTCATCTGTTATTTGTTGTTCTGTCATATAATTAAATTTAGTGTTCAACTGCGTTTATCAATACCGTTACCCACAATGGTAAGCAACGTTCAACTCTATTTCAACATCTTTCCAATACTTGTGATATTCCCTTTCTCTATCATCAGTGGTTGTGGATATTGGATTGTAGGTTATCATTGTCTGAATTGCGTATATGGCAACATTCACTGCATCATCCTTCGATAATCCAAGTTTTAATTGAATGTCATTCACCATTGATTTTGCTTTTTCTTTAGGATTATCAAAACCACTGTGGGTAACAACACCTAAAGTTGCATTGCCAGTTTCGGCTTGTTCGGAAGTCTTTTTCTTTTTACTCATGTCATAATAATTTGATAGTTGAGTGCATTTTAATGGCAACGCACTTTAGCCAAACCGTTATAAGCAATAAAATTAAACTAAGATTTCACCCATAACAGCACCATCAGTTTTTCTAATAACCAATTTCCGTTCAATTTCTATGTTGTCTTTAGTAAATTCCAAATTTATTTCTTCTTCCGTATATCTTTGTTTCTGTGATGAATCAACGGAAATTCTCATCTTTAATAACATCTGTGGTTTCATATCGTTTAATTTTAAAAGTTTATAATAACAAATATAAAACATTGCTGTTGTGATTTCTATTTACTTATACGTAATTATTTTGGTTTTGTTACATTAATTGTCAAATTTTGTTTTTATAATATTTTAATTAAACCTATTTTAGTGAACATTGTATATTATTATAACGAAAACTAATGGGACAATGTTACATTTTACAGTAACATTGTCCATTTATTTTCGCTTTATCTATTCAATGTAATAGTTTCCAAAACTGTTTAGCTCAATTAGCCTCTTTAGCATTACTTGCCTTATCTTAGCAATCGCCACGTTAGCAAACTCCTCTTCAGTCATAATGGTTTCCAAAATTGTTTAGCTCAATTAGCCTCTTTAGCATTACTTGCCTTATCTTAGCAATCGCCACGTTAGCAAACTCCTCTTCAGTCATTACGCTAGAACCTAAGCCTACTGCGAAATCTTCACACTGTGCCGTTAGCATGTTACTAATAATGCCTATGTTGGAATCCACAATTTTTTTCATTGCGCTAGAATACTTTGCCATATCCATAATTTTTAGTGAACATTGTATAACTATTATACGTAACTAATAGGACATTGTTACAATCAATTATCAATAAAAAAAGTTATGTGAGAACTATCTCACATAACCTAATTTACCCTTTTCATCATAAGGTGGTTTTTCCCAATAACCATTATAGTTATATATACGTAACTAATAGGACATTATTACAATACTATTGTCTACGCTTATTTATTTTTCGTTCTTCTTTACGCCTTTTCCTACGCTTCTCCTTGCCTGTTTCATACTCATCAAATTCCACCATAGGAATAATTGGTGGTGCTGTTAACTTCATGGTAGGTATATTTGCAAAATCATTTAATTCCAATCCCTGTTCCTTTGCTTGTTCAGGGGTAACTAAAATAATATCATTACCATATTCTTCTTTGAACTTGGCATGTAACAATGCGTCTTTTGCATCTCCCGCACCTACTATTAATATCTTTTGTGTCATTTTGCAGTAATTTTATGTGCTTACAATACTAAATAGCATACTATCCAAAAACAAGTTCATTCATCACAGCATACTGTACAATACAATCAGCATCATCAGCATCAAAATTATCCATTAGTTCGACAATACTTAAACCATTTTCATTACAGTGTTTTGTAATTCCATTAACCATTTTATTCAAATCCAATTCCCATTCGGCATTGCTTTCACCATCAAATAATATCAGCACACCACCATAGCCAACAACATCAGAAATAAACTCAACTTTACTCTCATCTTCAGCACTAACTCCGAACATTGTGCAATCAGCATTATACTTTATTTCTGCATTTCCACACCAATAATTAATGCCACCTTCCAACGCTGTTGAAATAAGGTCATTAATATCCTGCTGCGTTAATTCACCATCAATGCCATCAATACGAATATTTTCCATTGCTATTAGTGTTGGTTATGCTTATTATACGTAACTAATAGGACATTGTTACAATTAGCATGGTTCAAGATTCGCTAATTTAATATTCCACTTAACTCCAGTTACATTACTCTTGCAACGTGCATTAACATTCATTATTTTTTCAATCACAAATGTTTCATTTTGTATTTTATTTTTGCCGCCGACATACCTGACAGTCATGCCAACATTCAAAGCATTTTTGTTAAACAAACTGTTCATTTTTACCTTTAGCGAATATACTTCCATCACCTGATGATTCAGTTCTCTTAATTCGTCTAACGATAATTGGCTCAGATCAATATTTTTCATAGCAGTAAAATTTGTGAACATTGTATAACTATTATACGAAACTAATAGGACATTGTTACATTCTGGTTTATATTTTAATTAAAATGTTTGCTGCCCCATTATTTCCAACCTTTCTTCTTGTGGAACCATTGGTAAGTCAGCAAAACGATATTGTTTAAATTCTGGATATTTTTGTAATGCAATTTTTGCATTAATTCTCCTATAATACTTTTTTAAATACGCCCAAGTAATACAATAGGTTTTAATACCATTACCAAGTATTTTATTTGGGCAAATCATATCATAAATAACGGTATATGAATAACCAACATAACCAGCATTTATTGAACTATCCGTGGGAAATGATATTAATTCACGCATATTTTCAACACCAATAATTTCATCCGTTACATTGTTTTGATAATATTTCATGGCAAAATAATTAATGGGTTATACCTATAATACGTAACCAAAACCAAATTGTTCTATATAACATAAAAAAATGCACTTAAGTAAACCTAAACGCATTTAATTATATTATCATTTTTATTACTCGTAGTAGCCGTCTGAAAAACTTCTGAGTTGACTTTTCAAATTACTCAACTGGTTTTCAAGTTCTGCTTTTTTCTTAATTTGGCTGCGAACTGTAACTATCTCATAGTTTTCAAATTCGTATGCTTCAGTCCTAACCTTTGTTAAAACCTGACCAGTATTGTCTAAATCACCTAACCAAATTTTAACGTCTTCATAAAAACATGTTACGTCATCATTTTTAAAACATCCTGAAAAACTCAGGTAAATGCTATGCCATGACTTTTCTAAATAGCACCTATGTACTTGTGCATAGTCCTTGCCCTCAAACTTGTTTAATTCAACCTCTGGAAAGGTAATTGTAAACTTGCTTGCTTGACCACCACCAGCCAAATAAATTTTTTGACCTAAATACTTTTCAAGTTGAGGCAAAACATTGTCTAAAACGATTTTAGCTGTCCTATTAACCTCGTTAAGCGCGTGTATTTTTCTCTCTAGTTTCATGACGGTTATTGTTTGTTGGTTTATACATATTTTACGTAAAAAATAAGAACAATGTTACATTTTATAGCAACATTGTCCAATTATTTTTACTTTATTCCTGCCAAACTTTTTAGTTCTAACTTTATTTTTTTGGCAGTTTCACCCCTCCAAGTCATTGCATTAGATAAAAAGTATAATACGATACTTTTTGCACTGTCAAAACCATATTTGTCGTTAATACTGTTTAGCATAAACATTGCATCCAAATAAGGAACCGCCCCAAAATATACATTTTTCCAATCCAAACTAATTTCGTTTGCAATTTCAAATAGTGGCCTTACTGTTGCTACGTTCTTTTTTGTTGCTGTCATGGTAGTAATTTTTAGATAAGGTTAATGTTTTGTTCTAATCCGCAATAAGCATTAATATCGCTTGCAAGGTTCAGCAAGTCGTAAATTGTAGGATTTTCAAAATTTACTGCCTCGTTTGTTTCTGCAAATCTATCAAGTTCAGCCTTTTTAGCGTTGTAAATTTCTTCCAATTCTGCAAAGGTTACTATTGTATCCAAGATTAATTCATTAGGCAAATTACAATAGTGTGGGTAGTATGCAAAAACATTAACACGGCTTTTCTTTGTAAACTTTTTGCGCCCGTCAAACTTTAGCATCAAATAGCCTTCTGCTTTACAAACGGCTATACTAATATCGGTTCCTATAATCATAGTCAGTAATTTTTAGTGAACATTGTATAACTATTATGCCAAAATAATGCAAATTTGATTAAAGTTGAATATGTATGCCAAAGCTATGCAACGCCATAAACCTATATCGTAGATTCAACCTTAACATAATTAACACACTTTTTTTACTCATATACTCAAACTTTTCATCGGCAAGGTATAGCCTAAAAAACTCTTTTTTTGCCACGTTCTCAATATATTGAGTATAATTGTTATCATTGTCTGCTAAATATACTTTAAGCTGCTTATTTAGCCTTAATACGTCCCTATTTAGTTCCTTGCTTGTCATGGTAATAATTTTTAGTGAACATTGTATATTATTATAACGTAAACAATAGGGACAATGTTACATTTTATGGTAACATTGTCCAATTATTTTTTACTCGGTTGTAATTGGCTTACGCATACGGCTTGTATGCAGCTCTTTTAATTCTGCTTGTAATTTTTCTCTAATCCTATTAATGTTACCCTTAACGGTTCCAATAGGTATACTTAAAATTTCGGCAATTTCATTGTATTGCCTGTCATCAAGAAAAAACAGCTCTGCAATTCTTTTTTGCATTGGCTTTAAATTTTCCAATGCCAGAGCAATACGTTTACCATTTTCATTCGTTTGCATAGTTTCTTCAATTTCGTATGAACTTGGTGCAGCAATTTGAAAAAATTCCCTACCTTCTTCATCAACAAAATTATCTACACTCACAAACATATTAGAATGATTTGCCCTATAGTAATCAATCACAATATTATTAGCAATGGTAAACAACCATGTACTAATTTTTGCCCTGTAAACATCGTAATTTTTTAAATGCTTATCCAACCTCAAAAAAACCTCGGTTGTTAGTTCTTCAGCAATTTCATACTTATGTATCTTATTCAAGATATGCCTATATATAATACCATTAAATTTATTATATATCTCATTGAACGTTTCTGTGTTATTGCCATTTTTAGCAATATGCCAACTTTTTCTTAAACAGTCGGCAAATGTTAACTCGTTGTCAATTGCCTTATAAAAGGACCACGCTCTTTTTAATATTTCCGACTTGTTGTAATTTGCTTTCATGGTAGTAATTTTTTTGGTTTGTCGTTTCGTTTCTTGTGTTTACTGAATAGATTTTTTTTTGTTACGTTTTATTACAACTATTTTTAAATTATTTTACTTTTGATTCATTATCAATTACTTACAATAATACCATTTTTACATTCATCACCAATTTATATGTGTTCGTCAATACCAACAAAAATAAATGATAAAAAAACAAACCTTTTATACATATCTGAGTATAATTAAGAAAACGCAACACAAACTAACACTAAAAACCAACAACATGAAAGCAAACACAACCGTAAAAATCTCTAGGCAACAACTTGTTGAAATGCTTATGACGTGGAATTTTGGAGCGCAACCTGCAACAGTTCAGTATGTAAGTGAACCTAAGATCAATAAGGAAGGCAAACAAAAATTTGGCAATATAACAAAATTGGGTGCAGTTAACTGCATAATCGATTTTGATTTCCAAAAAGCAGTTAACACCGAGCTAAAAAAGGAAGGCAAAGAGGCCAATTTTCAGGTCCAACCACTTTGGAACGGTAAGGGCGTACACGTTAACCGCCGATTAATTGAACATGTTGAAACTGGTGCTATGTATATTGCCTACAAGTACCAAAGAAGTCTAAAAGCATTGCACTTCGATTCTGCGTTAAATTTTATCCCTGTTGAACTGTTACGCCCCTACTTTTATAGCAGCAAGCCAACAAACCAAGGTGTAAATGAAGGTAGGGAAATTTTACCCCGCACACTCAAAATTGAGAACATACGCAAAATTAAATTCAGAAAAACGACCTACATAGTTGCATAACTTTTATTACAATTGAATAAAAATTTAAAAGGGGTGGATTTTACCCCTTTTTTCTTTGATTTAAAGCACCCAAGTATAAAGTAATAGCATTACACCAACTAAACCATTTAATTAAAGCAATGCCACGATTTTGCACCATAGTACACCCCCTACCGTATCCCCCCCTTATAGACCACCCCCGCCCCCCCCTCTCATACGGTGGGGGTGCTACACGAGGTACTTACAAATGTGCTAAAAAATTTTCCCAAAAAAATTTTACCACCATAAATAATTTACCTAAATTCCTGAAATATAGAAACTTATATAAAAATCTAGGTTTTTAAAAAATTTCCCAAAAAAAAATTATCGTCAGGCATTACCTTTAACAACAATTGGCACAATTTTCAAAGATATGTCCTTGCATAGTAAAGAATACTAAATTAATACGGTTCGGCATTAATTTTTGTTATAGATATTATTTATTTATCTTGCAAATCTGCATTAATTTTTGTTATAGATATTATTTATTTATCTTGCAAATTAGATAAATTATGTTTATATTTATGGTATAAATATTGACAGATTGTGATAGACACGCAAATTAATGATAGTTTATATAGAAAAGCGCAGCAGGATATTCAGCTGTATCAGCATATTATATTGGCGTTAGAATTAATGCCAGAAGATAATTTTGAGTTGGAAACTACTACGATTAAGAATGGTAGAATGTGTTTTAAGATATCGACGACGTATCCAGATAATTTGCCTGAGAGTATTGGCGTATTATTTTTCTGTATTGACAGCAGGTATGATGTAAAGATTGTTGAGCAGCTGAACTATAAATGCATAGATAAAAGATTTTTTGATATTGAGCTTAAAAAATTGTAACAATCTTTTTCGAATTTCGTATAATAGGTAAAAAATTAAATGTATGAAGAACGATAAAAAATTATTTGTAGTAGATACTGATGATATCGAATCGAATATTGAGAAGTTGTATGTTGTAGCACCAGTACAGAAGCCGATACTAATTATGGGAATTTGGATTAATAACGCTACGGCTAGGCATTTTTTTAAAATAACGTATAGAATGCTATGGTTACTTATAAAGTATAAGTTTATTTGGGGTATGGATATAAGTATGACAGTAACTAAGGCAATTGATAGGGAAATATATTTTGTGCAGATATTTGCCGAGTAGTTAAGTGAACTACCCACCCACAGCAAAACTGATGGGATGGGTTTTAAGCACCGTTTTATAAAAAACCTGATGACATTGATATCATCAGATCATATTAGTCAAATAGGTTATGTTTAATCTACATATCCTATAATTTTTAGTGTTTTAGTATCACAAAGCATTTTAGTTTCTTTGCCATCATCATTAGTTATATGAACCACAGTTTTTTTATTAATTAAACTTTCACGATGGTATGTTCTTCCCTCTTTACCTGATTTAGTAATAACTAAATATCCAGCATTCTTGCTCATATTACATTATTTTGTCTTTTACCAACAACTACGGTAATCTCGATATGTGATACATAGGTATCATCATAATGATGTATTGTTTTTATGCCTTCATCATAGTATATGATGTCCCAGCTATTTGAGGACAAATCGTCTAAAAATGTTTGAACATTTTCTACAGTATTTTCGAAAGTAGTTCTAATTCTTTTGTATTTTATATATGATTCCATAATTATGATTAATATATTGGGCAAATATAGCAAATTTTAATTAAGTTTGCAATTGTTTTAGTATTTATAGATAAATTAATTTAAATTTAAATCGAATTAAAATGAGCAAAGAACGAGACATTCAGATTCTTAAACACAAGATTGCAAATCTTGAACATAAGATTGCAAATTTCCAAAAGTATGGTATTTCAGTGAAAAAAATCGAAAATTTGCAAATACAAAAACTTAAATATGAGGATGACTTAGCGGAGTTAGAAAATGAATAATATGAATCGGTAGTTATCTACCGATTTTTTTATTTATATATTCATCAACAAATCCATACATTAAATCCCATTCACTTGCACCAAACATATTTTCGTGATATTTTGAATAGTTGTCATTATAGTATGTAATAAAATCATCAACAATTTTTTTAATATCTAAATCGGTATTGATATTATCAAAATTTTTTTTAACTACGATAACGCATAAAGATTTTAAGTCAGAACTTAAATTATTATAGTTTTCCTTAAGATGATTGACTGTAACATCAACTAAATAAGCAACATATGGTTTTGTTTGCGGTGCAAATAGTTCTAAAATATTTGCATATTTTTTAATAACAGCTTCAATATCTTCAATGCTTTTACTTGTTAAATCTATCATATGCATTTTTTGTAATTTGGCAGATTTCCGTATTACCAATAAATTCTTGTAATGTTTTGGCATTTGAATAACTCATAGCATTTCTAAGATAGTGCTCAAAATTTTCGACCCACGAATCCAAGTGATATTCTACTTTTCTATATCTAACAACACCTTCAGATGTTTTAAAATTAGTTTTTCCCATTGCCTTTTGTGCTTCTTTGGTACTCATGCCCCTAAAGTATTTTTTAATTGTGAATCCTCTATCAAAAAAATATGTTGCAATTTTTGGACTAATCTTAATTCCATACAAATAGTTTGATGCACAACTTTCTAATGCTTTATTAAAAATTGATCCAATCATAACATAATCTGCACCAAGTGCTAATGCTTTAATTACATCGCTATAATCTTTCATACCACCATCTGCAATAATTTTTGGTGCAGCAATATCTGCATATTCTGCCTCAAATGATTTTTTTTTCATATATGTGGCATGAATTAGTGATGCCATTGGATAACCTACACCGCTTTGTTTGGTAGTTAGACAACCAGAATTGTGTACGACAACATTTTCCACACAATATGAATTATCGTCGATAACCGAAAGGTCATACACATCAATCTGCTTATCGTTTTTTATTATTTCAATTTTATCTATTTTTTTAAACATGTATTCATGATCAGTATTGATTTCTATCAATAGATACACATCTGTTTCAGAAAGTTCCTTTACTGAAATCCATTCGCACAACTCTTCTGCATTATCATCATTTATGACATCCAGATATTTTTTATTTAAAACATAAAATTCGTGATTTGGAGTGCAAATAATGTTGTTTATTTGAATTAAATCATCAGTATGACTTCTTTTTTTGGTCGATGCGACCAATTTATATTCACCAGAATGACTTAACACCTCGTCTCCAATGACAATATCTTCAATATTTTTCACACCATTTTTTGTGGTTACTTTGCTACCAGCAATAAAACAACCATTTCCAATACCTACTCTAATATAATCAACACAATTATTTTTGGCATACCATTTATATGTTTCAGGATTTGCAATATTGCCAACCATAATTTTAATATCTGGTCTTAATCTTTTTATTTCTTTACAATAGTCAAGAATTTTCTGCATATGCCCGTTAGCAACATCAATTAATATGTTTAGATTGGGCATCAAATTTCTTAGGCTAGTTTTTAATTGAAAATCGATGTCTTCAAAACCAAAGCTAATAAAGACATTCTTATATTTTGGATTACTAATTTGCTCCTGAATATCTGCATATTTTACTGTTCTTGGTAAAGTTACGTTAATATTTTCACCTAAAAACTGATCGATATTATTTATATCGACAACAGTATCCATTGGTGCAGTAAAAATTGGTAAATTGTTTAATCGAATATCATTATATCTGCTGGAGATATGTGTTTTTATTTTTGGCACGATGAGAATATCATCAAAATCGAATTGTGGCTGTAAATCATTCATAGTTATAAACAATAATGAAGTGTGTGTTTTTCATAAAGAAAGTAATTAGGTAAATGAGTCTTGACTCTTAAATCTTAAATCTTCAAAAGATGAATTCACGTATATTTAACATTCAGTATCTCTATCTTTAGTGTAAGAATTAACATTAATTTCTGTATTACTCAGCAGCACACTTCAGTTTTTTTATTCTTCGTCTCCCCACGGAATTTCAGTAGTATAGTTATATGTATCAATCTCTTCTTGTAGTGCATCAACATTTTTTTGAAATTCACCGACAATTTTATTACGCTTTATTTCGTCAAATTGGGCACTGTACATTCTTATTGTTTCAGAATAATCGGAAGTTGCATGTAGACCTTCTTTTACGTTAACAATATTCCAAAATGAAATAAGTGCCTTATATTCAGAAAGTACATAAATTTTTGCTTGAATTTCAGCATTTGCTGAATTAATTGCATATTTTAGTCCAACGAGTTGATCAATTTTACTTAACAACTCATCATAAATTTTTTGCACATCAAACTTTTCTGGATTAACTGAACCTTCCAAGTATGAATTTTTTGAATTAATCTGTTCCTTAAGTTTAGCAATTTCTCCAACTAAACTTTTTCTTAATTTTAGTGCTTTGTATAGTTTCATATTATTTTATTTTATGTTACAATATTAGTGATAAATTATTAAATATGCAAGAGTTTTTTATGTTATTTAACTAGGACCATTATCATTATCTGGATGGTCATACATTTCGGCACATAATCTATTTACTAATTGCTTCATTCTAAGTAAAATATCCTTATCTGCCGTATTTTCATACTGTTTTTGATATAGACTCGTTGCAACAACAATAAGTGCAACATCTTTATAGTGAAGTTCTGTTTTAATTATTTCATTTATGGTAAATCCCACAACAATAAATTTATAGTTTGGTTTTAATTCTAAAATCTATTGACCAACCATACGGCATATATTTTGGTTGCATTGTATCAATAAAATGTTTTCTCCATAACTTTACAAAGTCTTCAATTTTTTCTTCAGTATCTAATTTTTGTATAACATGATATCCGTGATCATATTGGTATCGATTATTTTTCTTAAACTCATTGATTTCAGTTGAATGTTTATTTTTAATCAATAAATATAACTTATATAATTGAATATATGTAAGTTTTTTAATTGTATTTAATGGAATACCAGTTTCGGTTGAAATAATATTCAATTTTTTTATTTTTACATCAGCAGGCATTTTACCGTAGCAATTAAATATTGAATTTATTGTATTTAATGCAACTGAATTATTTTTGCTAATTTCACGTAATTTTGCAGTATAATCAGAATTAAATTGATTGATTGTTTTAACATTATATACTTCAGCAATTTCATCTTTATATTGATTGGCAATCTGTTCATAATAGTTATGGACTTCATTATTAATTAATACCACATCATGATGATTTTTTGATTTGAATTCTTCTGGAAAATATGTTCGATAGCAATAGGGTACTATATGGTGTCGTTGCAGACCTTCTTCACTTCCGCTAACGACACATTTTATTTCCCTAATACTACGACCGAATTCTTCATTATCTTCAAAACCTTTACCTTTTGGATCAAAGGTAAACATAATATTTTTATCATCAATCATTACTGCTAATCCTCTATCAAGATACCATGTGGCTTTTTTTTCACCACAAGTAAACATATGTCTTCCATTTGGATGATGAACTTTCCAATTTTCACTATTTAGATTTTTACTTCCAACCATTAGAATATTATTACATATTCTATTATTACATAATTTAGCCATTATATACATTCATAAAACAGTCATGAATTGCCTCATAGTTACTATTGAGAATAAATTCCTTATAGTCACTACCCAAATATTCTTTAAATTTTGAAATTGCAGCACCCAATTCTTTACCCTTAAGATTGGGAAGCCATACCATCACTAAATCTCCATTGAATTTTTGTGATATGATTTTATTTTCAGAATCAATATTTTTCAATACATTAAGTTTTTCTAAAATATTTGCTTCAGGAAAAAACTTATTTATTGTTGTTAAGTAACTTTCCTTATTATTAAATTCATATCTTGTATTGATACCATTATCCTTTAAATAATTTAGAAATAGGTTATATGAACCTCTTTTACGGTTTCTTTTTTTATCAATATTGGTAAGATTTGCTATTTCAAACATTTTTGCATCAAAAAATTTTCCATTAATGCAAAATTTGAATATGTCTTCTAGCGTTTCAAAACCCTCTACATATCTATCATAGTCATATCCACCAAAATCAAATATTTTTTTAACATCATTGGTTAGTAAAATATCGTTAGAATTGGTTCCATGAAAATTTCTGAATTTATAGTAAAGACCTTCCCATCCATATGATAAGCCGAATTTGTGATAGGTCTTACCCATAATATTACCAAGAGGATCATATGAATAATAGGCATATGCCGTATTCCATTTTGTTTCAGGTATTGGTATGAAATCAATTTGAAAACCTTTATAGTCAAAGGAAAACACATTACCATTTGCATTAATTGCTTGTGGTTTAAATGTGTTCTGAATATATTTAACCCAATTAATATTTGTTCCAGAATTAATTTTAATTAATAGGTCTAGGTCACCATGATCTGCTTTAGTATGGTAACATTTTACAACGGAAGTAAATAGGGTAAGGTCATAAAATATTTTATTACTTAGTTCCCATCCAATTTGATTAAATTCTTCCGTATTTTTTCTTTCAGTAAATACACCATACTTATTTAATGCTTTTCCTCCCATAACATAAAAAATTAGTTTTCAGTATGCAATTATACGAAAACTAATCTAATTTGTTACGCTGTTTTTAAAATATTTTAAATGATATTGAATTTTCTATTGTTTCTGCTTCAGAAAACGACCAACTATCAAGTTCCTCAAATTCATCGAGAATTTCTTCAATTAATAGTAAGTCTTCTTGATATGCTTCAAACAATAATTCTTCTGCGCTTTGTGATTCAAAATCAAATTCAAGTTCATCGTCATCATTATTTAATGTTTCAATATTTTCACTGTCATCTTCAAGATTGTATTCCCAAACAATTAAATTTCCATGTAAGGTAAATTCACCATTAAAATTCTCTGGATTAAATTTATCTTGTATTTTCTCAAACAATTCGTTAACGTTCATAATATTAATAAGTTTATGATAAAATAATTTTTACCATAAATAGATTAAATTTATTTAAAAACTTGTTTTTGTATAAAAATTTTAACGATAATCACTCATACGATATGGTTCTGAAATTTCGCCACTCAATTCACTTAAAGATTTTGAACCACCCTCAACAAACCAACTCGCAATATCTGAACGTTGGTGTATCACATTTAACATTTTATCAATAATAACAACTCTATTTTCAGATTTATTTTCTTTTAATAATTGAGATAACAGTATTTCAAGTGGACGTAAACCAAAATCGCTAATAAAACCACCCATTTTATGTTCTGGATCATTCATGTAATAATAAAAAAATTTATCTTTCATTTCTTCGTAAAGTTTTTCACGAATATCACTACGATTTTCATTAAGATTTTTTTCATCATCATAGTTTTCATTAACAAAATTTTCTGCAAATTGATTTATTTGTGTATTACATGGTTCAATGTGTTGCTCAGGCTTTATAGCGTAACCTTGATTTGGATCGTTAAATGGAATTTCAAGTTGTGTCCTATCTTCCTTTTTTTCTGGTAATATACAATTTAATTGCTCATCAACCCAATAACCAATATTATCTTCAAACGATTCTTCGTCATCACTTTCAGTATGCCCAGCTAAATTAGTAAAGATCATTACTTTAATTGTATTATCTACCATAATATCAGTAATATCTTCTAAACCTCGCTCATCTCGAACAACGCCGCTAGACATATAATCTTCCCAAATTTTTTTTAATCTGGGAAATTTAATTACTGTCCAAGGAACATTCTTTGTAAAATCTGGCGTATTTTGGTATAAAAAATCATTAAATAGACTGATTTTTATTTCTGATTCAAGGGAATAATAACTATCTTCATCATAGTAATTTTCAGATAAGAATTTTTTACACTCATCAATAATAATTTTGACTAACATTTTCATATAAAAATACGTTTCATATAAATACAAAAAACGGTGAAAAAATATTCACCGTTTAAATTTCAACAACAATTGGTTCATATGAATATTGATATTTTTCATCGAGGTTTGATGCATTAATAAATATTGTATCATCAATTTTTGTTATGCCATGACCTGAATGTATGTGTCCAAATACAGATATTTTAGGTTTAATTCTTTCTATTATTTCTTTATATAAACTAGGTGAACCAGTATGTATTTTGTCATATACACTCCAATCAAAAATACCGTAGGGTGGAGAATGTGTAATTATTACATCGGTATTATTAGGAATTGCTGCCCAATGTACTGCAAGTTTTTCTTCTGGACGATTAAACGCCCAATCATAAAAAGGTTTTTGTACAGGACTCCCATAAAAATTAATTCCCTCAATATTAATTCCACTATCTTCAAGATATGTTACATTATCTGGTACGTATGATAATGCCAATTGTCTATTTCTTTCAAATAGCCAATCATGATTACCAGCAATGATAATTTTATACTTATATTGATTCAGATTGCCATACCACTTAAAAAAATTACGTATTTCATATTCTTCACCAATAGTAGTAAAATCACCACTATGTATTATCATATCACCATATGGCAAATTTTTTAATTGTTTGTGCTTGCCATGTGTGTCAGAAATAAATACAATTTTCATTATTTACTATCTCCATTAATTAATTTAGCATTTGATAATTCATATATCAAATTATTAATACTATTTTCAATATCGGTAAACACCTTAAAATTAAATAGATACTCGATAAGATACTCAGAATAATAATTTAATTCAAAATTATAGTATGTATTTCCAATACCATAGTATGTTGAATTAATATATAATTCATATTTGTTACCTGAACGTATAACATATTCAGGCAATTTTATAAATTTATTAATTATTTGGTCATTAGCATTAATTTTTTGAAGGAATTCTACAAATTCATCCTTCGTATAATTTTTAGGATATACTTGCATTATTTGTTTTTATATGTAACGTCCAAAAAATTTGGAAATTTTGTACTATTTTCCAACTTTATAATGGTATATTTTTTTTTTATTTGATTTAAATAGTATGCATCACAACCGTTTGCATTAAAAATTGTATCATCACCATTTACACTAATAATTGTTGTTGATATATTACTAAATTGCAAATTAGCATTACCAATTAAATCATTTTTTGATTTTTGTTGTGGAACATCTGTATTATATGTTTCAAGCCTTTCCTGCTGAAGTTCATTTTCAACACTCTTTGTTTTCTCCATAATATTGAGTTCCAACATTTTTTTTAACAATTCCTTATCGCTATTTCCATAATCAATAATTAATTCGAATTGTTTTTTATTATAATCTTGAAAATCAGCAAATCCTTTATATCCATCAGTGTAGATATTATTAATTCTCGTATTAACCTTATCAAATCCGTCATTAACTTGTTTTTTTAAATCTGCCATTGCTTCAGATTGTGCAAGTAATGATTTCTGAATTTCATCTAGTTTATTTAGACGAGCCATTTTTACTTGACCAAATACGAACGCACCACCAATTAAGAATACGCTAACTCTGATTATCCATTTAATTGTTAATCTTAATCTATCTGTTTTAATGTTGATATCATCAACAAACTCACTTATGAAATTACTGTTCATTTTTATTTATTTATTACTACAATAAATACTTAAAAACGAACGGTTGTTCACACAAATAAACAAATTTTAACTAATTTTCTATTTATTCAGTAATGGAATTTCATGCAATGAATTAAGTCGCATATGGCCAACATCATATCTACTATTCCAAGGTGCAGTATATAGGTATGTAAATATTCCCCCATTGTTAAGTTCAACAAAATTATCAAACGAATCATCAATAAATATTTCAATACCTGCTTCAATTGCTGCATTAACCTTACTTGTTCTAACATCTAAACTAATGACCTTTTTTGCTGGAAACCGATATTTATCAAGCCATTCTTCAGTTATTTCTTGGGGTATTGGCCTTGATGTTATATAGCAATATGGTTCAAATGGAATATCTTCAGGCTTAACTAATGGCTCAATATTTAGATAAAAATCGTTTAATGTATTGTTTTGACGCATTTCTTCAAACCGTTCATTCATTTTTCTATCCAAATACCATGAATTTGGTGCTGGACTAATATCTGGGTATAATTTATTCCAAGAACCAGTAAAATCTGCAAGAACTCCATCAATATCGAGACCAATACGAGGCAAATTTAAAAATCTTTTGGGTCTATCATCACCTTGTGGAAAAGTGTAGTAATATGCATTAAGAAAATGTACATTACATGCAGCATGTGAAATATGTAACCTACCACTTTCTGGGTCATAATCTTCACCATGCTCAATTGCAGCAAGATGCCTTTTCAATGAAGCAATTACTGATGTCCATGACAATCCATTTTCCCAATTTCTTGATTTATATTTAGTTGCACCATCTGTAAGTACTTCAACAAAATCTCGAAATGCACGTGGTTCAACTAAATCATATCTTAATTTTCCTTGGTTAAACCTCATTCCAGTTCCTTTACCAGTGTAAAAGATTTCAGGATTGTCATTATCAACAATAATTTTATCTAACGAATCTTTATCTTTATTTTTCATATTACAAATAATTTATTCAAATATCTTTACACCAAACATTTCTTCAAGTTCTTTATATGGTGCTTCAAATGTTTTACTATCGGTTTTAATTTCTTCACCAATTGAATAGACTTCAAGTTCAGTAACTTCCATTTGATAATCTTCACTTGTTTTAAGCTTCTCTTCCTTATTCTTTGGTTTGATTCTTACCACATATGTAAAAAATGCACGTAAATGACCTGGTGGTAAATCTGGGTGTGATACAATTCTTAATGAACCGTATGGTTTTTCAGAATCATTATCACGTAATACCCAACGAGCATCCACACGCAATTCAGTTACGTATCCTCTAAGTCTATCCCAATTGGTATTATTTAAATCGATATCATTCATTAAATATTTTTTATTGTTTATAATTCTCTTTTAGGACATCCATAAATTTCCATTGTACGAACGCCAAGTGCAGTTATTTTACGTATTTCAGCAAGACTTTCTTTGGAATCAAGACGATATATATTCTCTTTCGCCTTATTTAAATGGTATTCCATGTAAATAATCCATTCCGCAATTGATTTCGATTCATCTGGAACGCCCAATTGTTTTCTACGTGGACTCCATGTAGTATCCTGATAATCTCTTTCACCATCAATATACCTATATATTTCGCTTCTTTCCATAATTTTACTGTTTACCAAATTAAATCCAAAATTTATTGTTTGTATTAATAATACATAGAAATCATTTCTATTATAATTCTCATTTGCTACATAGGTAATAATTTCCTCAATAGAATTAAAACCCTGATTAATGTTTTGGTTGGTAATATTATTACCAACCATTTTTATTTCAAATCCATTGCCAATACTATTTTTTAGACCAGATAATAAATTCTCTTTATCCAGCAAATTCATTTCAACCAATGAAATTATTTGATTTAAATCTGTCCAAAAATAACTGTTGGAAACAGTATGATTTCCATTTTGACACAAAAATGGAATTTCTGAATGTTTTGAATATCCCATATTATCTACGATTTGCCTTACGACTTGCTTTTTGTTCTTTGTTCCTACGACTACGTTCTTTTTTATAGGCACTTCCATAAGGATTTATGGTCACATTCGATACGGTAACTCTCTCCCTACGACTAAGTTTTTTTCTACCTGCAATATCAAATTCTGTTATGGTTGGCTCAACACTAGTCTTACCACGTTTAATTGGACGAAATTTGATTTTTGAATACTTTAACTGCTGAATATAAAGTTCATGTTTTTGCTCATCAGTTAGTTCAAGATTTTCTTCCTCATTCGAAATTAAATTTTCTAAAACCTGTTCTCCCTTAATTTCTTCGACTACATCAATGTTATTTACTTCAGGTTGAATGTTTTCAATTTGAAGTGAATCGTTATTTTCTTGCATATGAAATACGTTTTGTATAAAAATTATTTTGTGTAAATCTACGTAATATTTAACGAATATGCAAGAAAAATTACGACTTGGTTAGTTTTTAGTAACAATTCAAATAATCTAATTCAGCAAAATATACAAAAAGATGGGAGAAGTAAATTCTTCTCCCATCTTTCTTTTTTACTCTAAAACAGGTTCATTTATCAGATATTCATACTCCTTTAAAATTCTATCAATTGTTTTTCGTTCCTTTTGAAGTGGATGATTTATTTCCGAATAATGATTTTCGATTTGGCTAAAACTTTTGCCTCTGGCAATACCATAAGCAGCATATAGTATACGCAAATCACTTCTATTTATTAAATGCCTATAATTAGCGTCACTTACAGGTATCTTTCTTTCACCGACAATTTTTTCGGTTTTCATTTGGTTTTTATAGAACTTTTGAAGTTCTGCCTTTACTTTGATATCATTTTTCATTTCAATGACATCAATTTTTACTTTTTTTTCCATAATATTATTTGTTTAAATTTTAATGTTATTAATTCACACAGTCGATTCGCGAATTGCGAATTTCGTGTATTTCACATTATTATGGCGGTCTAGTATGTATCTATGTGTATTTCATGACATTAATTTTTAAGTGCTAAGTCCAATTTTTCTGTTAACTTTCTCATTTCGGGTGTACCGTAATAACAAATAGAAGTTAATTGATTGCCAATGTCAGGTTCATGAAACGCTACAACATTAGCACCATAGTCCAATAGTTTGTAATAAAGTCTTTGAAGTTTTTCTTCGTTGTCCACAGAAAGCGAAACAACATATTCGGATTTTTCAATCCATTCCCGATGAAGTTCAGGATAATGATATGCAAATCTACTACTACTATGAATAGTTTGCGCTAATTGATAACCTGCATCGAGGTCTTTTCTAGTAATTGTAACTAATTTTACCTAACGTTTCATAATTTCAGTTTTAATTATTATTACTGTTTGTAAGTATAAATACTTTGAATTGCAAATATATTTCAAATATTTTAGAATACCAAATAAATATATATTTAAATTATTTTTATTTTAGATATCATATATACCATTCCAGTATCGCATATTTTTAACTATTATTGTTCGTACTTCCGACTGGACTCGAACCAGCACATTCGGTTTTAGAGACCGATGCAATAACCTTTCTGCCACGGAAGCATATTAATCATCATCAAATTTAAATATTTTTTTTCTTATAATTGCATAATTTGTAAAGCATAGACACATTATTTTGAATTCATGACCTTCCTTTGCAACTTGGTATATGTATTTTTCACCTGACCTGATTATTCTTTGCAATTCATTTGTATCGATATTCCATTCAATACGTTCTTCTTCTGTACTATTGTTTAATATATAATCATAACCATCACAGAAACGATCAAATTTTGAAACGGGATATGTTCGTTTAAGTAATTCAAAATCTTGCATTTAACTCATTGAATAGTCAAAACCATAACGATTAAAGAAAACACCTTTATTATCATGCAATCCATAGTCAAGAATCATTAACACCAATTCGTCTAGCATATCGCCTAAAATCCATTGATCTTTCGCTTTTGCATAAATATAGCCATCATGAATTTTGTTTTTTACATAAATTTTACTGCAAACAACAGGATTGCCATTATCATCAACATTTCTTTTAATTGTACCATGAAAGCACCTAGTAAAGTCAGTTTTACCTGCTTTTGCCATAAAAATTTCTGTTATTTGAACATTCATTTTTTTCTTTTCCATAGCATATAGTTTATATGTATATACGAATTTTTTTCTAAAATGTTACAAATTATTCTAATTGTAACAAAATTTCATTAAATTCATCATCACTAAGATTCAACTTATTGCGTAAATCATTTATATCCTCAAGAAAACCAACCAATTCGCCAAACGAATCTTCATAAATTACAACTAATTTATTGCTATCTTCTTTTAGATATGGTCTAAGTAATGTTAATACAACGTCTTCATCGAAAACTGTTATTGCCGACCTTGTTGTTCCCATGCTGAAATTTTTTTAATGCGTTTAAGTAATATTTTTGCCACAAATCTATCACCGAATTTTGATGGATTTTCTTCATCATAGTTGACGATTTCCCAATTATCATTGCCAGCATCATTTAACATTTCGATGACTTCCGAATGCATTTTAAATTTAAAAATCTTATAATCATATTCCCACATAATTTAGTTTACCATAAATACAAATTATGTGGGAATTGTATGATACATATTTTTACTATACAATCATCTTATCAATAAATGTTTTTACTGTTCTATTATTAATTTGTAATGTTTTTGCACCTAATGTTTTAAACATTTCTTCAAGAGTTAAATCGCAATAATCATCTTTCCAATCAGCAATATAGTAAAGTTTTCTACTGTCATTCATTTATGCAAAAATACGAAAATTAATTCAGAATATCACAAAAAAATAAAAAATAACATGAGCGTAGCCAGAATTTTGTTTTATCTCGTCATTTATCTCATACAAAATGTATGTTCCTTTTGGAATGCACCAACCCGACCATTATAGACCTGCAGTCCGTCTAAGTCTGTTTGGTTTGCACCTTCTGCGGTATAACGGACATTTTATCGGACATGTCCAATAAAATTATCCTTCCGCATTTTGCAGTGGTGTTCTGAACTTCCTCTGCATTTCTGCAGCGACGAATCCTCTTTGTTATTTTTTATCGTGTTATTGGGGTAGGTCTTGTCACGTATAACCACGTTTTAATGAAATACAATTAACTCTTGTTTTTATTACGTTTTCTTTCTAATATTTTCTCATGATGCTCAAAATATTTTTTAATTTCTTCATCGGTTAATTCTCCACACGGTAATGTATCAATTTCTACTGGTTTATCATCTAGTGTTAATAATCCAATAATTTTACCTGCAAATGACCCATTTTCGGGAATGTCTTTAAATTGAAATTCAAACATATTATTTTATTTTGGAGCAGATAAACAGAATCGAACTGTCGTCTTCAGCATGGCAAGCTGACATAATGCCACTATACTATATCTGCATTTGCAGGGCTTCCCCTGCATTTTTTAAGGCATATGCCTAAACTTTTTCAAGTAATTTTTCAATTTATCATTCTCTACAAGCACTGCATAACTATTTGCTTTTTCATAAGCATCAAATAATGTGAGTGTTTTAACATAGAACTGAAGGATTTCACCACTCGTAAGGGTGATTTTCACCAACCAATAGCGCATAACTTTTGGTTGTTTTCTGCTTTTCTTTTCTTTGTTCATAATCAGTAAGCAGTAACTGACTATGACGAGTTAACATTTTTCATAATGTTAGTTTTTTTAGTACACCCAGTGAGATTCGAACTCACAACCTTTGGTTTCGTAGACCAATGCACTAATCCAATTATGCTATGGGTGTATAATATTATAAAATTTAATGGGTAGTAATAATTTTTCCAAAAATATCACCAGAGCAATTTGCAAAAGAAAGAAATTCTGTGAAATTAATTTTTAATGAAAAAATAATGAAATCCATCATATTTTAAATTTTGTACCCTTGGCAGGAGTCGAACCCGCAACAGTAAGTTTCGAAGACTTCCATTCTGTCCATTGAATTACAAGGGCGTTTATTTTACATAAAACTCAATTTCTTTTGCTTTAAATAAAAATTTTTTAGTTTTTTTCTTTTATTTTCTTCTTCTTTACTTCTTTTCATAAGCGCATTTTTATTATGTACTCCCAATAGGAATCGAACCTATATTTTCAATTTAGGAAACTGAAGCCTTATCCGTTAGACTATAGGAGCATTTATAATTCATATTCCATTAAATCAACATTAAACTTATCAAATTTTTTTAGTAATTCTAATGTTTCGGCTTTCATCTCTTTACCTTCAGGTGTATCGGCAAATGCTTCAATTTCAACCAATAGTAGGGCAAGATCGCTTTTACCATCATTAATCATATTACGTGCATTCAATACTCTTTGGTATTTTTCTGCAGTCATTTTTGAAAAATTAACGCTCATGTTTTAAATTATTCGTTATTATTTTTGTACCCCCACGTGGAATCGAACCACGATTGCAGGTTTAGAAGACCCGTGCACTATCCATTGTACTATGAGGGCATTTGTTTATTCTCACGATTTTTCCCCAAATGATAACCATTACAATATGCACATTTATATACACTAAAATGTACATTTTTTTTAATTTCCATTGCATTGGCAGATTTTAATGCACTTGCTTTAGTATTATACATGACTTTAGGTTTCTTTGTATCTTGGCGTATATGTGAATTGATATGAAACAATCCCCATGCATTACCAGTGATAAAAAAATTTCTAAATGCACGTTTAAGCGGACCTTGGTCTGCTATTGCCAATAAAAGATTTTTAAGTTTCATCTGGCAAATATATAAAAAATTAGAATACTAATCAACTTTTTTCCTAATTCTAAAAATTTTAAATGGATTTATTTTAGCTAAAACAAAATATGCTATAAAACACAATGCCGATAATAGGTAAAAAATAGAAATTGAAAACCAATAGCTGCCTGTTGTATCCATTAACCATTTCAAAAGGGCATCGTAACCTAATGGATTGAAAAATGTTCCTAAGAACAGAAATATTGTTGCTGTTTTTTGTCTGTTTATGACCATCATAATCATTCATAGTTTTAAAATTAATTAAGTTATTTTACAATAAATACTAAAACAGTTAATAACTTTTCTCTACTTTATAAAGTATCACGAAATGAGTCAAAAATCTAATCCAAAATAAAATATTTATTGAGCCTTCTATTGGAATCGAACCAATATTTTCTGGTTACAAAGCAGAAGTAATGACCATTATACTAAGAAGGCAATTTTTGCGCACCTGATAGGGATTGAACCTATGACCTAATGCTTAACAGGCATTTGCTACTACCACTGAGCTACAGGTGCTAATACTGGCCTATACCAGTAATTCTTTAACAATTTTACTTGCTATGCTATTATCAATTTGTGCAGCATTTGGATGTCTTTTTAACTCACCCATTATTCTACCCATTTCTTTCATTGTTGTGAAATTATTTGCATCAATAATTGTTTTCACAATAGATTTGATTTCAATTTCGTTTAGCATTTGAGGTAAATATGCCCCAAGAATATTGATTTCAAATTCATTTTTCAGTTGTTTTGCATTTTCATGCATTTTACGAATTTCTTTAAGTGCCGCTTCATCGCTTAGTACCTTTCCAATTCGACTGAATTCACCCATAACTACCTTAAGTAAAGAGGCTTTTTCGATTTCTCTATTCTTCATTGCAGTTACCATGTCAACATTAACATTTTCTTGTACTGTCATAAATTTAAAGTGTTTATTAAACATTAGTAGTGAAGGTGGGACTCGAACCCACATATCGCTTGCTTATAAGACGAGTGCTGTCACCATTTAGCTACTTCACTATGGAGAGGGACAGGTTATTTATACCTTCAAAGGACTCCCTCAGACCTTCTGAGCAGATGAAGAGATTCGAACTCTCGTCCCCAGAGTGGAGGTCTGGAACACTTACCACTGTGCTACATCTGCACGGCACGGATTTTTACTGATTGACTTTACAATCACCTATAATTAACAGGAGGAGTTTTCTTTTCAGAAAATGCCGTTACCTTTTGTGATGTTAATTGGATTCGAACCAATGCAAATTAAATCGATAGAATCTTGTCTTAACCTTTACCAATTCGTATTTAATTTATGACTTGAGTTTCTACTCAACGCTCTGCCACTGAGCTACAACATCATTTTGTGTGACTGACTGGTATCGAACCAGTATTTCCAGATTTTCAGTCTGGCACATAAACCTTTATGTTACAGCCACATTTGTAAGGACTGTCGGAATCGAACCGACCTCTATGCCTCTTCAGGGCATCGCTAAACCGTCTCAGCTAAGTCCTCGTATATCCCTGCATGAGCCTCATACTCAATCATCTTCATATCATTTCAAATATTATAACGTCTCACAAAATGTTTCTGCGCTTCGTGTTGCCAACCACGATTACAATACTACATTCCACTGAACATTGAAGAGTAGCTTCTTATGCAAACAGGGATTCACACACATAACATCGATTCATTACTGCAATAATAATTCGTTTATAGTTTTGTGCGAGAAATAAACTGGATTGCAGTCCAATTTATTTATTTTATCTAAATACATCTACCCAATCTCCAACCAGATGTGGTATTGATGTATTTTAAAATATCATCTTTATTTATTTTTTTATTTTCAATATCGTTAGTTATCCAACAAGTATTATGTAGGGGCGGTAAAAATAGGATTCGAACCTATGGGACTTTTACATCCACTTGTTTAGCAAACAAGCGCAATAGACCAACTCTGCCATTTTACCAAAAGCGGAGAGTAAACGAATCGAACGCTTATCTCGAAAGATAGCCAAGGGTTCAAGCCTTGTTACCAACCATTAGGTGCTACTCTCCATAAATTTGTTGTCTCTATAGGATTTGAACCTATGCCCTTTCGGGTATCAGCCGAACGCTCTAACCAACTGAGCTAAGAGACAATTTGCGCACCGAGTGGGAGTCGAACCCACAACCCTTTGATTAACAATCAATCGCTCTACCTGATGAGCTTCCGATGCAAATGAGCACGTGATTGGATTCGAACCAATGCGAGACTTTACGTCTTCCAGTTTTGCAGACTGTCGCCTTCGGCCACTCGACCACACGTGCATAATCCCCAATACGTCAATGAACCATATAATTTATTTTCAAAATTTGAGCCGAAAAACAGATTAAAATATTAATTTAAAGTATTTATAATAAAAATTTAAACACGATACCATTATTTAATTTTGATGAACTAAAACAAGCAAAAATTATTGATATGTTTGAATGCGAAATGAATATTTAGGTATTATTACTAATATTATCAATAATAAGTATCATCATTTATTATAAATATTTCAAAGAACATATGATATAAAAAAACCCGAATCTTTCGAATCGGGTTTTTGACTTTATTAGTTTTCTTTTACTTTTATGAAAACCATAACCCGATAACATCAATATTTCTGCCTGTAAAATTTGAACAGAATATAGAACTTCCAT